>ERZ1027032.631-NODE-631-length-12494-cov-7.941394_pt1 | contig 12494 bp, 9 predicted proteins | sample MGYA00519445_ERZ1027032 | MGnify/ENA primary metagenome ERZ1027032 (study PRJEB26926, sample SAMN06164888) | human gut metagenome | biome: ENVO:00009003; feature: ENVO:2100002; material: ENVO:00002003 | host: Homo sapiens | place: USA | collected 2012 ... | reverse complement strand
AGGCGCTGCCTCTGGACTCCGCAAGGGACTTCGTCCCTTGACCCTTTCGCGCGATGGAGTTGAGCGCACGCTCATACTTCTTCCGCGTGTTGATTGAGGGAGACCGAGGGGCGCTGCCCTTGACCCTTTCGCGCGATGGAGTTGAGCGCACTTACATACTTTTTCCGCGTGTTGATTGGAGCACGAAAAAGGCGGTTCGGTGTTTATGCCGAATCGCCCTTTTTCGTTGGATTTTGCGGATGGCGCAGTGTCCCCCTCATTCCGCCCGTGCCAGCTTTTCCGTCGCGGAATTTGCGTCGGGCTGGAAGAAAATATCCCGTCCTTCGTTGCTTTCACGGATGAAATTCCGCAATGCCGCACTCGTTTCATGCGCGAAATCGCCATAAACTGCGAGTTTGAAGCCGTAATTCACGAACTTTTGCAGGATTTCGCCCGCAATGCCCGTCGAAAGCACGAAAAAATCCCCCATGATGGCTTCGCGGTTGAGGGCGATGCGCTTGCAGCCTGTCTCCGCGCGTACCGTCATCATCAGGTCGAGCGCGGACTGCACGTCCGTCATCAGCGGCTTTTCGCTGCGAATCAGCGCAATGGACACGCCGTCTTGGTTGACTTGCTGGATGTACATATTTTTACTCCTTGTGATGCAGGCGTTTGCAGATGCTTTCGCACGCTGCGCAGCCGCCTTCGCCGGTTTCGCGCAGGGACGTCGGCAGCGCGTCGCCGACTTCCTTCATCGCCAGAATCACCTCGTCAGGCTCAATCGGGCAGCGAATGCCGCTGAGCACCATGTCCGCCGCCGTGAACGCGATGCCGGACGCGCCCACGTTGCGGTACACGCAGGGCACTTCCACCAGCCCGCCGACGGGATCGCAGACCAGCCCCAGCAGGTTCATCAGCGCAAACGCCGCCGCGTCCGCGCACTGCTGTGGATTGCCGCCCTCCAGATACACCAGCGCCGCCGCCGCCATCGCCGCCGCCGAGCCGCATTCCGCCTGACAGCCGCCCTCCGCGCCGGAGATGCTCGCCTGCGTCGCAATCGCCTGACCGACCGCCGCCGCGACGAACAGCGCGTCCACCGCCTGTTCCTCCGTCGTGCCTTTTTCTTCCATCATTGCCAGCACCGCGCCGGGCAGAATCCCGCACGCGCCCGCCGTCGGGGCAGCGACGATTTTGCCCATGCAGCCGTTGCACTCCGCCGTCGCCAGCGCGTACACTTCCGCCTTGCCCAGCAAATTTCCCGCCAGACACTTGCCTGCCTGCAGGCGCTTCATCATCAGCGCCGCCTGTCCGCCCGTCAGCCCGGTAACGCTGCGCAGGCGCTCATCCAGCCCCTGCTGCGCCGCCTCCTGCATCACGCGCAGGTGATGGCGCATTTTTTCGCGCACCGCCAGCGCGTCCAGTCCGGATTCCTCCGCCTGTTTTTCAATCGCGCACCGCGTAATCGACCCATGATGGCTCGCCATGCGCACCCATTCGTGCAGCGTATAGTCCATCAGTCATCCCTCCTTTTGAGGAACGTGCAGCTCCTGATATCGGGGATTTGGCGGATAATGTCCAAGTCCGCCTGGGAGGGCGCGCCGTCAAGCTCCAGTACCATCATGGCGTCTCCGCCGAGTCTGCGGCGATAGACCTGCATGTTCGCGATGTTGACGCGGTGGCGCGCCAAGGTCGTCGTGACCGCCGCAATCGCGCCGGGCATGTCGATGTGGTGGATAATCATCGTGTCCGCCTTGCCGGTGAAATTGACGCTCAAGCCGTTGATGCGGTGGATTTCGATGTTGCCGCCGCCGACGGACGCCGCTTCGAGGGTCAACGCCGTGCCGCGCTCCCCCGTGACGTGCAGCCGGACGGTGTTCGGGTGCGCCCCGCGGAGATTGACCTGCTCAAAGCGCACGTCCATGCCCTGTTGACGGGCGATTTCCAGCGAATCGCGCAGGCGGGGGTCATCGACGTGCATACCCAGCAATCCGCCGACGATAGCGCGGTCTGTGCCATGGCCGCGGTATGTTTTGGCGAACGAGCCATGCAGCCCGACATCCGCCTTGACCACCCTTTCGCCCAGCAGCGAATACGCGGTCAGCCCAATGCGCGCCGCGCCCGCGGTATGGGAGCTGCTTGGCCCAATCATCACGGGACCTATCAGGTCGAACAAATCCATGCGTTCCACGCCTTTCCGGGAAAACGGTTTTTTCCGTCTTCTTGCTCTATTGTACCTGTTTTCTGCTGATTTTGCAATGGATTTTTGCAAGAAAAACGCCCCGCTGCACAATGTTCTTCCAGTGCAGCAGGGTTATTTATACTGATTTTTGCAAAATCTTGCGGATTTTATGACGTATAGGCATAGTTGACTTTGCTATCAATCTGGTAAAAAGAGTTACTTCCAGAGGGCATGAAAACAGGCGAAGTCTGCGATCGCCCTCTGGACTCCTTCGGTTACAAAGCCCACCCCTGCGCCCGGATGGTCTGCGCAATCTCCTCGCAGCACTGCGCGCACAGCGCCGCGTCCTGCGCTTCCACCATCACGCGCACCAGCGGCTCCGTGCCGCTCTCGCGCACCAGCACGCGCCCCGTGTCGCCCAGCTTTTCCTCCGCCGCGCGAATCGCTTCCTGCACCTTCGCGTCCGCCTGCGCCGCCTTCTTGTCCTTTACCCGCACGTTCATCAGCTTCTGCGGATAAATCGTCAGGTCAGAAGCCAATTGATGCAGCGTTTTCTTCGCCGCGCACATGACCTCCATCACCTTCAGGCTCGTCAGGATGCCGTCGCCGGTTGACGCGTACTTGCTGAAGATAATGTGCCCGGACTGCTCGCCGCCCAGACGGCAGTTGTTCTTCGTCATGTACTCGTAGACGTACTTGTCGCCCACGGCGGTCTTGGCGGATGCAATGCCGAGGTCATCCAGCGCGCGGAACAGCCCCAGATTGCTCATCACCGTCGCGACGACCGTGTTGCCCAGCAGCTCACCCGTCTGCTTCATGTGCCGTCCGCAGATGAAGAGGATGTGGTCGCCGGTGATTTCCATGCCCGTTTCGTCCACGCACAGGCAGCGGTCCGCGTCGCCGTCGAAGGCAAAGCCCACGTCGCAGTGGTTTTCGACCACGAACTTCTGCAAGCCCCCGATGTGCGTCGAACCCGCGTCGCGGTTGATGTTCAGCCCGTTCGGTTCGGCGTTGATGACCAGCGTCGTCGCCCCCAGCGCGTCAAAAACCGCCTTGGCGATGTTCCAGCTGGAACCGTTGGCGCAGTCCAGCGCAATCCGCCGTCCGCGGAAGGAGTACAGCCCCAGCGAAATCAGGTAGCCGACATAGCGGTTGCGCCCGGACACATCGTCCACCGTGCAGCCAATCTGCTCCTGATGCGCGAAGGGAATTTCGTCCCACGTCTGCCCGAAGCATTCCAAATGCCCGTCCAGGTAGGCTTCGACGAGGGCAATCGTGTCCTCATCCATCTTTTCGCCCTGCCCGTTGATGAGCTTGATGCCGTTGTCGTAGTACGGGTTATGGCTGGCGGAAATCATGATGCCGCAGTCAAAGCCATCGAGCCGCGCGACGAACGCAACGGACGGGGTCGTGGTGACATGGAGAAGGTACGCATCCGCGCCGGACGCGGTCAACCCGCCGACGAGCGAATACTCGAACATATAGCTGGAACGGCGGGTATCCTTGCCGATGACGATGCGCGGGCGGGTGTGGTCGCCATTGCGGCGCTTGCACTCGCCGTAGTACCAGCCGAGAAAGCGTCCCACCCGGTAGGCATGGTCAGCGGTCAGCTCCTTGTTCGCTTCTCCGCGGAATCCGTCCGTTCCGAAATACTTGCCCATAATGGTCGTCTCCTTTGCTTGCGCGTTGATTTTTGGGTGATGGCAAACAGGTCTTTTCTAACTAAATGGTCTAATGTGCTGCAACCAGAGGGCTTTCCGGTCGCCCTCTGGACTCCTTCGGCGCTCCTCCGGTTGTTTCTTGATTTGTATTGAAAATAATTATAGTTTGTGTGCTATTTGCCCACTAACTAAATAAGCCCCGATAAAAATCAATAAACATGGGAGTGTGCAACCGAAGGTTTCCAAAGGGCGATCGGAAAGCCCTTTGGTCGCTCCCGCAGGAGCGAAACCCCTGCGCCACAAAAAGCACTATATGTAGGGAAAGCCCCTCAAACAGAAGGGCTTTCCGCCTATTTCACCCTTGAAATAGGCTTATTTCGCGTCATACCCCAGCGTGCGCAAATCCGACGCGCGGTTGCGCCAGTCGGGACGCACCTTCACCCATAACTTCAGGTTTACATGCAGCCCCAGCAGCTTCTCGATGTCCTCGCGCGCCTCCGAGCCGATGGTTTGCAGCATTGCGCCGTGCTTGCCGATGATGATGCCCTTGTGCGCGTCGCGTTCGCAGTAAATCGTCGCGTTGATTTCCATAAAGTTGTCGTTCATCTTCTCCATGCCCATCATTTCCACGCCGATGCCGTGCGGCACTTCGTCGCGCAAATGCTGGAGCGCCTTCTCGCGAATCAGCTCGGCACAAATCAGCCGCTCCGGCTGGTCGGTCATCATGTCGTCCGGGAAATACTTCGGGCCTTCCGGCAGGTGCGTGGCAAGCTGCTTCGTCAGGTCATCCAGCCCGTCGCCGGTTTTGGCGCTGATGGGGATAATCGCATCATAGCCAAGGTCGGCGAAGGATGCAATCAGCCCCAGCAGCTTCTCCGGCGGCAGCAGGTCAATCTTGTTGATTGCCAGCACCTTCGGCACTTTCTTGCCCGCCATATCGCGGACGATGGCGCGGTCGTGTTCGCCCACCTGCGTCGCGTCCACCAGCACCAGCACGCCATCCATGCCGTCCATCGCGTCCTTGACGGACTGCATCATGCTTTCGCCCAGCTTCGTGCGGGGCGTGTGGATGCCGGGGGTGTCGAGGAACACAATCTGCCAATCAGGGCGCGTCATCACGCCCATAATGCGGTTGCGCGTCGTCTGCGGGCGGCTGGAGACAATCGCAATTTTCTCGCCGACCATCGCGTTCATCAAGGTGGATTTGCCCACGTTCGGGCGACCCACAATGGTAATAAATCCAGAATGGAATTTCGTATTTTCGCTCATGATTTTTCTCCTGATTTTACTCCTTCGTCGTCAGCTGCTGCGGGCCGAAGCCGTGCGGAAGCAGTTCCGGCAGGGTCGCGCTTTCCGTTCCGCCCTGCCACGTCACCAGCACGCGGATATTCGGTGCAAATTCGTTGAGCACCTGCCGGCACGCGCCGCAGGGCCACGGGGCGGCATCACGCGAGGCAATCGCAATCGCGGTGAATTCCCGCGCGCCCTCGCTGACCGCCTTGAACATCGCCGTGCGCTCGGCACAGTTCGTCAAGCCGAACGACGCGTTCTCGATGTTGCAGCCCTGAAACACGCGGCCATCCGCGCACAGCAGCGCCGCGCCGACCGGATAGCCGGAATAGGGTGAATAGCTCCGCAGCATCGCCTGCCGCGCCATTTCCAGCAGCGTTTCGTCACTGACGGGGGTCTGCATTTCGCCATCGCGCGTCATGCCGATGGCGGACAGAATCTTCTCCTCCATCGCCCGCATCTTCTTTTTGTCTTCATCCTCAATGTGGTCATAGCCCATCAGGTGGCACAGACCGTGGACGGTCAAATACGCCGCCTCCCGCTCCGGGGAATGCCCATACTCCGCCGCCTGCGCCAGTACATGCGGCATGGAGATGATGAGATCGCCGAGCATACAGGCATCCACCTCATCATCCAGCTCGCGCGCAAGCAGCTTGTCGCACTGCCCCGCCGTTTTGCCTGCCGGATAATTCACCGTCGGGAAGGACAGCACGTCCGTCGCGCGGTCAACGCCGCGGTACTCGCGGTTGATTTCGTGAATCGCGTCGTCGCCGCAAATGCGGATGTTCACCGCGCAGGGACGCGAAACGCCTTCCATCCACAGGGCGCAGTCCGCCGCCGTCTGCATCAGGGACAAATAGCGCGGGTCAACCTGCGTGTCAATCTGCCAAAGCAGTTTCATGTGTTCTCCTCGCTTTCCTCCACCGGCGCGGCGGGCTTTTCCGGCACATCCGGCTTTTCCGCCTTCGCTTCTGGCTTCACTTCGGGTGTTTTTTCCGCTTCCGCCTGCTTTTCCGCCTTCGCTTCTGCCTTCAATTCGGGTGTTTTTTCCGCTTCCGCCTGTTTCTCCGCCTGCATCTGCTTCGTTTCCTTCTCCGCTTCCTTTTCCGCCTTGACGAGCGGGCGCGCGGGGACGTTCACCGTCGGGTACTCAATGCGCTCGTGGAACACGCCATTCAAGACCTTGCAGAACGCTTCGCAAATCGCGTCAATATCGCGCAAGGTCAGCGGCGAATTGCTGAGCTGTCCGTCCTCCAGCTTGCCGCGGACAAGGCGCTCAATGAACTGCTCAATCGCCTTGGGCGTGGGGTCAGGGATGGAGCGCACCGCCGCCTCGATGGTGTCCGCCAGCATGACGATGGCGCTCTCCTTCGTCGTCGGGCGCTGACCGTCATAGCGGAAATCAGCAATATCAACCGGCTTGCCGTCCGCCATCTGCAAGGCTTTGTGGTAGAAGTACATCACGGGGGTGTCGCCGTGATGCTCCATGATAATCGTCTGGATTTCAGGCGGCAGGTGGTATTTCTGCGCCAGCGCCAGACCATCGCGGGTGTGCGCGGTGACAATCGCGGCGGATACATACGGGTCGGTTCGGTCGTGCGGGTTGTCGCCCATCTGGTTTTCCTTGAAGTACAGCGGGCGCTTGAGTTTCCCGATGTCATGGAAATACGCGCCTGTGCGCGCCAGCAGCGGGTTCGCGCCGATTTTCTCCGCCGCCGCTTCCGCCAGATTCGCCACCACAATCGCGTGGTGATATGTGCCGGGCGCTTCCAGCAGCAGACGGCGCAGCAGCGGCTGATTCGGGTTCGCCAGTTCAAGGAGCTTCGCGGGCGTGGCGAGGTTGAACGCCGCCTCGAACACAGGCTGGAAGCCGACGGAAATCAGGCCGCTCAAAATGCCGCCCGCCATCGACCACATGGCGTTGTTCATCATGCCGGATATATTGTTGGAGGTCATCAGGCTCATGGCGAGGATGACGACCATATTCACCACCGCGACAATCACGCCCGCAATCACCATGCGGACACGCTGCGGCTTATCCTTCAAGTACTGCACGGCGACGATGCCGGAGACGACGCCCGTGAGTATCAAATGCACCATTTCCGCCGAGTAGGCGTTGGAACTGCCCGCGCTAAGCCCCGCCGCAATCAGCGCCATGGTGAACGTGGCGGAAATGCCGACGCGCGCACTCAGCAGCGTAGTCAGCAGCATCGCCGCCATCACGACCGGGGCAAGGTAGACATCCATCAGCTTGACGGCAATCACGCACAGTCCTTCGCACAGCACCAGCACCACCATGATGACGCTGGAGCGGCGCACGTCCCTCAAAACCTCCGGCGCAAGGATAACGAGCATCAAAATCAGCACCGACATGGAAATAGCGATGAGCAGCAGCGCGCCGAGGTAGATGTCATAATCATACGACGCGGTATCCAGCAGCCCCAGCGCCTCCAGCATGGCGAGCTGATTCGCCTGCACGCGCTCGCCCTCGCGGATGATGTTCTGCCCTTGCAGGTACACCACCGGCTCCACCTGCGCGGCGGCGTTCTCCTGCGCCTGCGCGGTCAATTCCTGGTCAATGACCATGTTCGGGCGGATGCAGTGGTTGAGCACGACGGGCACGATGTTCTGCATCAGCGACGTTTCGACGCGGTAGCCCGCAATCTGTTTAATCGCCGCGATGGACTGGCTGACCTGCCCTTCGCGGATGGTGGTGTTCAGCGCGCTTTCCACCGCGAGGCGCACCGTCACCGCCATGGTGTCGAAATTCTCCGTGCTGGCGCGCATGAGGACAGTCGCCTGATAGCGCGTGAGCGACACGGCTTCCACCTGCTGGAGGGCGTAGTCGATTTCCTCCGCGCTGAAGGTCGCCGCGAGGTTTGTTTCCGTCGCGGTTTCGCCGTCCTGCACGCGCAGGGTCAGCCCGTACTGCTGCACAATGCGCAGCTGGCGGAACGTCTCGTCGAGGTCGCTCAGTACGCTTTCGGTCACGCCCTCCTGAAAGTGGTAGGTCGCTTCCACACGGACGGAGGCTTCGCGGCGGCGGCTTTCGGTCGTCACCGTGTCCTCCACGTCCTTCGTGGCGGTAATCGTCTGGTGCGAAATCGCGCCGACGCTCAGGCTGTAGCGCTGCGGTGCGCACGCCGCGGCAAACAAGACCAGCAGCACCAGCGTGCCGACGGCGTAAATGAGCGCGCATTTCGCGCCCGCGCCGTGCAGCCAAGTGGTGAAGCGGCGCAAAATCGGGCGGTGGTTCTGCTTGTTTTCGCGTTTACGCATGTAGTTATCACTCCTTCTGCACCGGAGGGGGCGGATTTACGGGCGCTGCCCTTCCGCTTCCCGATGGTAGTAGGCGTCATACGCCTTGACAATCGTCTGCACCAGCTCGTGGCGGACGACGTCCTTGTGCGTCAGGTACACCATGCCGATTTCCGGAATGTCCTTCAAAATTTCGATTGCTTCCGCCAAGCCGGATTTCTTCCCGTAAGGCAAGTCCGTCTGGGTGATGTCGCCGGTAACGACGACTTTGCTGTGGAAGCCCAGACGCGTCAGGAACATCTTCATCTGTTCAGAAGTCGTGTTCTGCGCCTCGTCCAGAATGATGAAGGAATCCGACAGCGTGCGGCCGCGCATGTACGCCAGCGGGGCAACCTCCACCACGCCGCGCTCCAGCAGCTTCTGATAGCTGTCCACGCCCATGAAGTCGTACAGCGCGTCGTAGAGCGGGCGCAGGTACGGGTCAACCTTCTGCGTCAGGTCGCCGGGCAGGAAGCCCAGCTTCTCCCCCGCCTCCACCGCCGGGCGTGTGAGCACAATGCGCTCAATCTCCTTGTTTTTCAGCGCCACGACAGCCAGCGCCATTGCCAGATACGTCTTGCCCGTACCTGCCGGGCCGACGGCGAACGTGAGGTCATGGTCGCGGATGGCCTGCACATACTCCTGCTGCCCCAGCGTCTTGCAGCGAATCTGCTTGCCGCGGTGGGTGATGGCGACGACGGAGCGCAGAATCTCGTCGATGCGGTCCACGTCGCCCTCGCGCGCCAGGGCGATGGCGTAGCGGATGCGCGTGCGGTCAACCAGATCGCCGCGGCGGATCATTTCCAACAGCTTCAGGATGACGCTTTCCGCCAGCCCCGCATCCTCCGCTTCGCCCGTGAGGAACAGCTCCGAGCCGCGCAGGGAGACAGCGACTCCGCACTCCTGCTCCACCAGCGCAACATTCTGGTCGTTCAGCCCGAACAGGGACATATAGGCATCCATCGAATCCAGCGTCAGGGGAATCTTTCTCGTTTCAGTCAAAAACGATGTCCTTCTTTCCATTTGAAACGGCGACAATCAAGTTCATACTAATTCGATTCCAAAACATGGCATCGAGCATAGCAGATTTTTCGTTCCGGCAAAGATGAGTGAAGCGAGGCGTACTGGAGGTACGCGCGAGCGGAACGAAGCAAAGCCGGGGCGGAAAAGATGCTGGGCGAATGCCATGTTTTAGATGAGAATTAGTATCCCTTATCTGGCGCGCCGCTGGGTATCTGCTCGGCAATATCCACAAGCCTTTCGCCTGTTGCCACTGCCAACAGTACCTCATGATCTATCATACTACAATTTACCCACTTGTCAACCAAAGATTCGTTCGTACCGATGATTTCGCGCAGTTTTCGCAAAGCCGCTATGCTTGCTTCGGCAGTTATTTCCTCATTTGCCCGATTTTGTTTCGTAATTTCACATTCATACCGCTTTTCCCACACGCAGGTGAGCGGCAGGAAGAAGCCGCCCAGCGGGAGCGTGCGCCGGGACACATCTGCCTGATGGAACTCGCTCTCCGGCTCATGCCACAGGGCGAACCACGGGCTGACGACCGACACGCTTTCCTCCGTGCGCCCGGAATACGATGTGTGCAGCTCCGTCAAGTCCATGCGAACCGCCGCCGCGTCCCACACGCGCGCCATCACCACCCCGCGCGCTGATACCGCCCGCACGCCGCTGCCCGTGCGTTCCTCGCCGCGGATGAGGATTTGCCCCTTGCGCACCACGTCGCCGGGCTGAACAAGCGCCGTGCCCGCCTTCGTGCGGATGCTATCGACGATGCCGTCCCGCGCGGCGACCACGTCCCCCGCGCCCGTCTCGGACAAGGGCGTTCCCGCCGGCACGCCGTCCACCACGCGAATCAGCAGCGTCATCCCCCGCCAGCCGCACTCCACCCACGCCGTTTCCGGGTAGCGCCATTCCAGCAGGTCACGCAGCTGACCCGGATGAACGTCGCTTTTTCGCATCGGCGGGGTGATGCCCAGCGCCTGCAGGTATTCGGGCAAATCCGCGGCGTAAATCCCGGCGTTTTCAATCTCCACGCGCCACATCACCTGCGACGCGCCGATGAGCGCGCCAATGCCCAGCATCAGCGCGGAAAGCAGCGCCAGCCGATGGCGAATCCACGTCATCAGCCGTCCCGTGCCCTGCCGATTGCCCACCGAGAAGCGCCAGCCGCCGTTTTCCGCCATCATCCGCAGCGGCGGCACATCATCCTCGCGGGCAAAGGCACTGAGATGTTTGCCGCGGATGCGCACGCCCGTCAGCAGCAGCCCCATTTCCCCCGCGCGGCGCAAAAACCGCGGCAGATTGACCCCATCCACCGTGACGGCGATAAGCCACGGCCGCCCGCTCATGTTCCGCCTCCCAGCACGCTGATAGCGTCAATTCGCCCGGTCACAACCGCGTCTGATGATGAATAGCGCAGGAAGCGCAGGTTCGCCCCGCTAATGCGCAGCGTGCCCTCCTTCGTGCGGAAGATCGCCTCCTCCGCCGTGTACCCCAGCAGACCCTGATGCTGCTCCACCCACGCGCGGCCGCGCCCCGTCAGCGTCACCTTGAATGCGCCGCCCGTCACCTCCGGCGGGAAAAACGGCTCCTTCTCCATGATGCACAGCCCCCTTTCTCATCGAATTTTTATGTTCCAGCGCCCGAAAATAGCCATCCACCCGAAAAAACCTGTTTACGTTTTCCGTTTTTGATGATATAATGGTGTGTACGGCACGAAAAGCGTGCCGGGAAATGGAGAGTATGCGATGGCGCAGCTGAACGATTTGGGCATTGACCTTGGAACCTCCAATGTATTGATTTACCAGCAGGGCAAGGGGCTTGTGCTCCGCAGACCGGCGGTAGTCGCCATTGAGCGCTCCACCAAGAAGGTGCTGGCCATCGGGGACGATGCCCAGCGCATGGTCGGCCGTACGCCCAGCAACATCATGGCGATTCGCCCGCTGAAGCAGGGCACCGTCGCGGATTTTGAGCTGACGAACACCATGCTCCGCTTCTTTCTGAACGGTGTGCTGTCCAAGCGCCTGTTCTCCGGACCGCGCGTCGTCATGAGCGTCCCTTCCGGCGTGACCGAGACGGAGAAGCACTCCCTCATCAACATCCTGCTGGACGCGGGCGTGAAGCGTACCTATCTGCTTGATCGTCCGCTCGCGGCGGCGCTTGGCGTCGGCATGGATTTGCGCCAGCGCTACGGCCGCATGATTGTGGACATGGGCGCGGGCATCACCGACATTGCCGTTATTTCCGAGGGCGAAATCGTCCAGTCCTCCAGCGTCTATTACGCCGGCGACTATTTCGACGACGCGATTGTCCGCTACATCCGCAAGAAGTACTCTCTGCTGATTGGCGAGCGAACCGCCGAGCAGATTAAAATCAACATCGGCACGGCGATGAAGCCCGAAACCGACGAAGCGAACCTTGCCATGCCCGTCGTCGGCCGCAACCAGCTCTCCGGCCTGCCCCGCACGCAGGAGATTCACGCCGCTGAAATCTACGAGGCGCTGAAAGACCCCGTTGCCGCCCTCATCGGCAGCATTCAGGACGTGCTGGTGCGCACACCCCCGCAGCTGGCGTCCGACATTTTTGATGACGGCATCGTCTTAAGCGGCGGCGCAGCGGGACTGGCGCGCCTGCCCGAAGCGATTTACACCGCCCTGCACATCCCCTGCGGCGTCGCCGACGACCCGCAGACCAGCGTCGTTCTCGGCTGCGGCATTGCCGTGGAAGACCCCGGCGCCTACGCCTCCCTGCTCGACGACGGCCGCAAGGGTTTCAAGCGCCTGTAAGCCATTGCAATCGAAAGCACCCCGTGTTTTTTCCGGAATCGGAAATGCACGGGGCTTTTTGTTTTGGGGAATTTTCGTCATTCTCTGTAACGATAAAAGACAAGCATGAAGTAGTGCGAAGCCGAAGGGGTCGAGGGGGCGACCGCAGACGTTCGTCTGTTTTCATTGCCCCCTCGTCGCGTCCGCAGACGCGAAATCCCCTGCGCAACAAAAAAGCGCAGTTGGTTTTTACCCCAAAATCAAATGAAATCAAGCGAAATCAAATGAAATCAAATTTCCTTGACG
>ERZ1027032.621-NODE-621-length-12587-cov-5.907437_pt1 | contig 12587 bp, 11 predicted proteins | sample MGYA00519445_ERZ1027032 | MGnify/ENA primary metagenome ERZ1027032 (study PRJEB26926, sample SAMN06164888) | human gut metagenome | biome: ENVO:00009003; feature: ENVO:2100002; material: ENVO:00002003 | host: Homo sapiens | place: USA | collected 2012 ... | reverse complement strand
GATGGCTTCGCGGTCTGTTCGGGGTGTGGGGGCTGGCAGGTACGGGCCGAGGTGGTCTACGCGGGTGAGTTCCCAATAGACGGAGGCGGTGGGGTCATTGGGGAGTGTGTGGCTGAGTATGGCGTAGGCGCGCCCGGTGTCTTCGGCAATGAAGAGCCAGCGGGAGGACTCTTGATCTGCCTTGGAGAGGGTGGAGACGAAGGTCTGAATGGACTGCAGGTCGGGGTAGGTTCGGATGTCTGCGTTTTCCCAGACTTCGTCGGGCACTTGTAGGAGGGGACTGTCTTCGGGCATCTGGTACATGTTGCCGAATGGTGTGTGGGCATCGTCGTCTGTGGCGGTGTCGGCCTGCGGGTCGATGTCGGTCGTCCGGGTGTCGATGACTGCTCGCAGGGGGATTGCGGTGGTGGCGGCGTTGTCGAGGTCAGCCTGTCGGCGGCTGATGCGGATGGTGTCGGCATGGCGCGTCAGGCGCAGGGACAGCAGGCAGGCTACTTGTTCGGCGAAGTCTTCGACCGTCCAGTGCGGGAGCATGGTGGCGAAGTCATCGAGGCCGCGTACGTTGAGGATGTAGATATTCCAGAGCCAGTCGTCCTGGGGGATGTCGGTGGTGACCTTGAGGCGGCAGGCCGTGAGCACGCTCTGGAGCATGTAGAGGAGGCCGGGGTGACAGCCTACGGAAGTCTTCCCGATTTTCACTCGTATGTCGCTGATGCTGTGGGCGGTCGGGTTGGTGGTTCGGATGTCGAAGTCGTCTTTGAGCTTGAGTTCGTTGTTCAGGTAGGGGAAGCGGCACCACTGCGGGTAACGGTGGAAGGGGTAGGAGATGTTGTTGTATGTGGTCTGTCCCTTCAAGTCCGTGTAGCGGAAGCGGTGTTTGTACTTTTCCAGGTCGCCGCCCGTTTCGGGCAGGGTTCGCCAGCTGTCCGGGTGTACGTGGGTGGAGGGATTGCCCCACGGGCACGGGCATCCGAGTGGGAGGGTGTCGATGTACGTGTCGCGCTTGTTGGCATCGGTGGGTGCCAGGGCGGTCAGTGTGGGCAGTGCGCTGCGCAATTGGATTCGGGCTTCGGTTTCGCTGATTTGCGTCACGGTGGCCGTGCCGGTCAGTGTGACGGGCGGTGCTACGAGGTAGAATTGAAGCGGCTTTATCGCCTTGCTGGAATAGGGGCAGTGAATGGGTCCGAGTATGTTTTGGTTTTCGGGGCATCCACGGAGCGGGAGCGTTACGTCGAAGGTGTAGTCTTCGGCGGTGGAGTAAATGGGGTTTTCGCGCGTCAGGCGGATGGTGGTTCCGCTGGCGATGACGGCGGGTCGGTCGTTAAGGAAAAGCTGTAACATGGTGGTAGTGATTTCTGTTTGCCGGCCATTTGCTGGCCATTTCAACAAATGAGAGGAAGGGACGGCGGGGAATGGCTATGCAGTTCTGCCATCCCCCGCCCGCCCGAGGGGTTAGGATTGTTTACGACCGCGCAGACGGTTGTAGCGTGTCCACTGCTGGTCAAAGCCTTGCGGGCCGTCGATGGCCACGACTGCGGTCACGCCCTTGTCGAGCTGTTCGGCCAGTCGGTTGAGCACTTCGAGCTGTTCGGTCTGTGGTTCGCTGACCACCTTCACGACGGCACCCGCGCCCGTTGTTGCCGCCCCGGCGATGGTGCGTGCGGCCTGCGTCGTCTGTTCAGCGTGTGCGGCAGTCCGTGCCGGTGCGGCGATGGCCTGACTCACGTCTTCGGCGGTGAGCGAGGCGATGCGGTTGGTGCGCTGAGCGTGGTCGATGAGTTGCAGGAGCGGCAGTACGGCGGGGTTGGCCACGGCCTGGTGGTTGGCCACAAATTCCCCTTCGTGTACGATTCCGGCCTTTCGGCGGTAATCGCGTCCGCCCGTGAATCCGCCCGAATAGTATCCCTGTTCCTGCGCTTCGTGTTGCTTCTTGATGGCCGCAATCTGTATGGCACCAGCGGCGAGGGCAGCAGCGGCGGCAATGGGTCCGAGGATGAAGTTCACCTTTGAGGCCGATGCGTAGGCATTGATAGCCGCGATGGCGGTCATTGAAACGGCCTGTGCCATTTCCATGGCCATCTGCTTTTTGTTGTATTTCGTTTTGACCGCCGCCAGTTCGCGCTGTCGTTTTTCTTCGAGCTTTTTGCCTCGTCGCGTGTTCGCCCCGGCCCGTTGTATTTCGCGGTCATAGCGTTGGTTGATGGCCGCCGTTTCGGCCTGCATGTTGGCCTGTACGAGCGCGGTGGCCGACTGCATGGTGGCGGTGACCACCTGGAGCGAAGCCACGCCAGCGGCGGCATAGTCCTGCCACGTGGCCTGTCCGTCCCGGACGCGTTGATCCAGTTGGTCGAAGACGCGGAAGGCGTTGACCAGCGAGCTGCTTATGGGGTCGGCACTGCCGCCGATGGCGGTGTCGGAGCCTTCGCCGCCTTTCGCATACTTCTTGCGAATCGAAGCGAGCGCCTGTTGGTACTGTTCCTCGTTGAGCAGCCCCATGGTGTGCATCTGCTGGGCGAGGTCGAGTTCGGTCTGCATCTGTTCCTCCGCGCTCTTCTTGAGGTGCTCCCTTTGTAGGGCTTCCACCTTTTGCCAGAAGTCCTCCTGTCGTTTCAGCTGGTCCTGCTGGCTGAGTTCGTCGTAGGTGGCCTGCAGTCGGTTCGCCTCTTCCTCGTTGCCCGCTTCGCGCTGCAGGCTGATGCGCTTCGCGATGTATCGCAGGGTCGTTTCGGTCTTGGCTCGTTCGTACTGTTCATGGCTGATGAGTCCGTGCAGGTAGTTTTGGCGGATGTTTTCGGCCTCTTCCTTCTCCTGTCGGTCCGTGTCGGCCATGCTCCAGGCGTTTAGCTCTTCGCGGTGTCGGCGTTCGAGCTGTGCCAGTTCCTTGTCCGCCTCGAGTCGTTCCACCGTTCCTTCCTTGTAGAGTTCACTCAGGGCGCGCAAGTGCGTGCGCTGTAGGTTGTAGGCCTTTTCGGTGTAATCGCTGAGCGAGAGGATGCCCTGTTCGCGCTGAATGTCGAGTTGCAGTTGTGCGATTCGCGTCTGCTTCTTGAGCGCTTCGGCGGGGTCGGTGTCCTTGCCTTGCGTTGGGGTCGGTGCGGGTGGTGTGTTCTCCTTGCCGGGGTCTTCGCCCGTGTCGCCGCTGATGGCCTGAGTGAACGTGGCTCCCATCTTTTTCGCCGTGTTCGTGACGGCGGCGATGCGCTTCTGGGTGGTGCCAATCTTGCCGTTGATATCGTCCACCCATCCTTCGGCCTCACGTAGGGAGTAAGCCAGTTCGTATACCTTTCCGATTTTTCCAAAGTTCAGCATCGCCCCCGTTTTGAGTTCCGATGTGGATCGGTTCGTCAAGTATTCCATGGTGTGAAATCCGAGCTGCTTTTGATTTGCTTCGATGAAGTCTTGCAATCGTTTGCGTCGGATGGATACGGCGTTCCGTCTGCGTCCTTTGCTCTCTTCATATTCGAGCAACGAGCCCGTCAGGCTCTCCGTTTTGGCGATGGCCGCCTTTTCGATGGCCGCCTTTCTGAGTTGTTCGATGTAGTCCTTCAGCGCCTTCGTGTTCTCGTTGGTCACCTTACCTTCCGCACTGATTTCGGCTCGGTAGTCAGGCGATAGCCGCCTGAGGGCTTGGATGGCCGATCGTCGTTCGGAGAGCGAGCGCGTATTGTCGTGCACGATGGCGGTGAGCAGGCGGATGCGGTTCTCTGTGGCGGCGGTTGCCTTCGCTCCCGCTTGCTGGATTTCGATGTTGTCCTTGTCGATGGCCTGCTGTTCGCGCTGGGCCTGCGTAAGTTCGCGCGTGCGGTTCAGCCAAAGGGCGATACCTGCACAGATGGCCATGACGGCGGTGACAATTGCCGCATAGGGGTTGGCCCGCATGGCCGCGTTCAGTTTGATTTGTGCGGCGCGCAGGGTGGTGATGATGCGGCTGCCCGTTGCCATAGCCAAGTTCTTGGCCGTGATTGCTTTGGTGTGAAGGGTCTCCTTTATTGTTGCGTAATGTACGGCAATTTCATACAGACCGATGGCACTCGATAGCGCGACCAAAGCCTTCCAGTTATTCTTGAGCCACGTAGCGGTGGCCGTGAGTCCCTGCAGGAATGCAGTCAGTCCGCGCGTGCCCGTGTCTACGATGGGTAGGAGTTCTTTGCCGAGCGTGAGCGCCACTTCGCGCAGCTGCGCCTGGTTCTTTTCGAGCCGTGCTTGCAGGGTGTTGTTGGCCGCGTCAAATTCCCGCTGTACGCTGGTCGCTTCGCTGAATGCCCGTGTGGCTTGTTCCTGTGTGGTCTTGACGAGCTGGATGTTGTTGGCCAGTGAAGTGATGACCTTCGTCACGCCCGCCCCCGTGAGCTGCAGGTCGCCCAGGATGGGTGCGAGTCTGTCCATGCCCCCGAGCTGTTCGGCTGCCCGGGCGAACTCCAGCAGGGCGGCGTTGGCATCCTGCTTGACCAGTGCGGTGAATTTCTGCACGTCGAGTCCCACGGCTGCTGCGAGCCGTGCCGGTTCCTTGTAGAGCACCTGTATGAGTCGGGAGAGCGCGGTCGAACCCTCTTCGGCGTTGACCATCGCCTGGTCCATCACCGAGGCCAGCCCCATGACTTGTGCCTGTGTCATGCCTGCCTGTCGCGCCATGCCGGCGAGGCGTGCGGTAAAGTCCATGATGTAGCCTTCGTTGGCAGAGGAACTTTGTGCGAGTTCGTTGATGACAGAACCCGTGGCGAGCATGGCCTGCTTGAGTCCCATGCGGTCAGCGTCGCCGAAGAGCTGTGCCAGTTTACCGATGTTCTTGACCGCGCCCTCTCCGAGGTCTTCGCCGAGCGCCACGTTAAGGATGTCGGCGGCTTCTACGAAGTCGAGCACCTGCTGTTTGCCCTGTATGCCGAGCCGTCCGGCATCGGCAGCGAGGTCGTTGAGTGCTTCGCGGCTGGTTCGGGTGTCCATCTGCTTGAAAGCCTCGTTAAGGGCTTCAACCTCTTGAGCCGTCATGCCCGTGTACTTCGATACGCCGGCCATGTGTTCGGCCATGTCGGCGTACTCCGTGACGTACCGGTTCATGGAGTTGAAGGCTCCCATGATGTCGGAGACCGCGCCCCGCACGATGGTAGCCAGTCCGACCCAGCGCGTGCCGAATTGTGCCAGAACGTTATCGTCGGGTGAGGGTGGGTTGGCTGCTGCTGCCCGGCTCTCATTGTTTATTAGTCTGAGTTCCTGTCGTGCGTCGCGCAGTTTGGCTGTGAGTTCCTGCCATTCCTGTGAGTTTCGTTCCACGTTGCCGCTGTTGAGCGCGTCATTGATTTCCTTGATGACCTTTTTCAGTTCCTTGGGTGTGGCCTTGTCCAGGTTGCGCAGGGCGCGGTCGATGATTTGCGTGCGCGACATCATGCGGTCGAGTGCCTGCCTGGCGCGTGCTTCTTCGGCTTTGGCGCGTCGCATGCCTTCCTGGTCTCCTCTGCGTAGTGCGTCGAGGTAATTCTGATGAGCTTTAATCCGTTGTTCATCGTACTTTTTGCGAGTCTGCGTTGCCTGGTTCGCGTCGAGAATGATTTTGATGATTCTGGTGTCCTTGTCCATTGGCTGTTTGTTTAGGTTACGGGACAAAGATACTGTGTGTGAATCTTCCTGTAAAGGACAAAAGCCTGAACGGGGGTGTGTAGACCCGTTCAGGCTTTTGCGTTCAGTTTTATCGCAGCCACTCCTCAAATGTCATGTTTCTTGACAGCGTTCCTAACTTCTGGCTGGTTCTGAATATTTCGTACTCATTGCGCAGCCATTTCTTTCTTTTCTCTTCGAGTTTTTTCTCTTGCTTGCGCTGGTATTCTTCCTGGAATTTCCGGCATTCTTCAGCGAAGTCTTCATCGATTGCACAACGGATTCCATAATACAGAGACCAGGCGAGAAAAGCAACTGCCCCGATAATAATCAAAATAACAATCGTTGGAATAGTCATGGCTTTGAGTATTTATAGGTTTGACACCGCAAAGATACTTATTTCCCCTCTTTCGCGGTGTCATTCGCGGTGCCTTTTTCGTTCCCAGTTTTTGCGGCGCGCTAAGCCGGTTGCACGGGTGTCACCACGCCGCCGCCCGTCGAGCCTTCGCCGCCGTCACCGGGTGCAGGGTTCTTGTCCGCCCCGCCGCCTTCGCCGCCTTCGGGCGCAGGTGCAGGATTCTTGTCGTCGCCTTCGCCGCTGGGCTTCGGTTGGCTCACCATGTGCTGCTTCGTGTAGCGCACCAGCTCGTTCACCTTCGCCGCCAGCGCGGGGAGCGTCTCTTCGCCGAACATCGTAATCACCGCGTCGGCCACAAAGAGCAATTCCTTCAACGCCTCGTCCGTCTTGAGGCGCGCGTTGGCCAATGCTTCGGGCGTGAGCGCAGCACGTTCCTCGTTGCGCTGGAGCATCGCCGCCTGGAGCGCGGTCGCACCCTGCTTCATCTGCGCTACAAACTGCGTCGCGCCGATGGCCGTCACGTGAGGCTTCATTGCCTCTTCTTCGAGCGCGGCCGCACACTGTGCCACCTTGTACGCCTCCTGCGCCATCTGTTCGCGCGTGTCGAGCTTGTAGGGGCGAATCGCGTCCTCGAGCTTCTGTGCGGCTTCGGCCTTCGCTGTGTCATACTTCGCCGCTGTAATCAGGGCGCGCAGGCCGTTCACGCCGTTGTCCTGCTGCGCATCGGCCACCTCCATCACCGCCGTGAGTTCACTCTTTTGCGAAATGACAAAGGCCTTGTCTTCTTCCGTATAAGCCGCCTTGAGCGCAGCGACCGCCGCCTTAAACTTCTCGTTTTCGCAAGTGGTCTGCTCGTCCATGAGCGCAAGCATACTCGTAATGTACTGACCGTGCGCCGCGTTCGTCAGGCGCGCCGGGTTGAAAATAGAAATCTGTCTCATAATCGTTTTTTATTTGAAAAGTTAAACGTGTCTGGTGCTTTCCGCCCCCCGCGTAACGCTCTTGCAACGTTGCAAAGCCATTACGCGCGTGTTTGGAGGTTCTGCAGGCGTGCAAAGCCCGTTACACCCGTGCATGAAGCCCTTGCAGCCTTGCAAAGCCTTCTCGCAGTAGTGCATGAAGCCCTTGCAGCTCTGCAAAGCCTTCTCGCAGTAGTGCACGAAGCCCTTGCAGCCTTGCAAAGCCTTCTCGCAGGGGTGCATGAAGGTTTTGCAGCCTTGCAGGGGCATTTCCCCCCTTTTCTACAAGTTGTCAAACGCCCCGGCGAAGTCGTCACCGATGATGCGTGCGGCCTCTTCGATGAGCTTGCGCGTCGAGGTGCGCCAGGCGCGGCTGAACCAGGGGCGCGGCTTTCGCGGCTCTCCTAGGTGGTGTTCGCGGCGGTACTGACGGTCGAGAAAGTGCAGGTCGCCCCCGTTGCCATGGCGGTAACCGTTGCCCACGCCCGCATCGACATAGAAGCCGTAGGCCACAAATCGGAAGGTCGCCTCCACGTGGTCGCCCGTTGCCACCAATCCCCCCTTGGCGATGCTGGCGCGCAGGCGGCCCGTGTCGCGAATGCCCAGCAGGTCGATGCGGTCGCGCCAGATGCGCGCCATCATGTCGTACCAGGCGCGCGAGTACTGCGGCAGGGTTTGCGGTGGTGTGGTGGTGTGTGCCATGGTGGTGTGGGGGTTAAGTTACTTCTTGAGCCGTTCAGCGAGTTCGTGCGCTTCGCGCGCCTTCGCGTCGAGTTCGGTCAGCGCGTCGATGGTGTCAGCCTCGAGCACGGCCTGCGTCTTGGTCACGTCGCCCCCCGTGAGGGCGCGAATCTGCGCGTTCATCACTTCGCGCTGGTCGGGGGCATCGTCCGTATTTCCGCCCCCCTGTGTGCGAAACAGGTAGGGGAAGAGCTCGCAGTAAGCCGCCTTGAGCGACACCACCCACAACAGCACGAGGTAACCCTCCGCCGCCGAAAGTTCCGCCTCCGCGCCCGGGTAAAGCTCCCGCGCCAGACATTGCAGGGCTTCGGGGTCATGGCTCTGCAAGTAGCCCTGGTAATAGTTCTCGATAGCGAGCCACGTGCGGAAGGGCACCCCGTGCAGGTAGGCGTTGAGCCCCTGACAGTGTTGCAACGTGTCGGGGCGCACGGGCGCGGTGGGCGGTTGGTCCAGAAAGTCGAGCTCACTGAGGCAGTCGGCCACCGCTTCGGCGGGCAACTGGCTTCTCAAGTGTTCGGGCACGGGGCGAAGTAGGAGCATCGCCTTGACGTAGTCCGTGGCCAAGCCGTCAGCCAGGAGGGCGGCCACGTAGCGCAGCTGCCCATCGGTCAGAGCCTCCCACGAAGTGGGCACGCGCAGGGTGAGCGCGCGGCCTTCGCCTTCGCGCTCAGCTGAAGAAGAAGCAGGGGTCGTCCTTGTGGTTGGCATAGCGTGAGCGGTTGATGATAGACATAATTTGCAGATAAGTCTCGGGGTGCTCCGTGTCCTCCTGTGCGGCCAGTCGGGCGCGGGCATAGAAGTCTTGCAACTCGGGGCGGTAGTCGCGCCCCAGGGCAATCGAGGCCACCAGCGTGCGGGCGGGGTGGAGCAGTCGCCGTGCGGCCTCGGTCGTGGCGTGCGCTTCGTCCGCCGGGTGGCGCAGGTGGTCGATGAGTGTGCGGTAGAGGGTCGACCCGATGAGCTGTTCGGTGCGCGCTTCGGCGCGGGTCAGCGCGGGCAGCAGCTCTTCGTATTCGTCGTGGTACACCTTGGCGCGGCTCTCCGTGTGCAGGCCGTACCGCCGCGCCAGGGTCGGGGAGTAAAGCAGGGTGCGCACGTACTCCGTGACGATGGTTAGGCGGCCGTAGCTTCTCAGCACTTCGCGGGCGGCATCGCGCTGGCGCGAAGCCTCCTTCCTGAGCTCTTCGCGCAGCGCCGCCACGCGGTGGGGCGAAGCGGGCGCCACGTGTTGGTTGCTGACAATGCCAAAGCCCGTGGGCGTGGCTACGAGGTCGAGGTGGGGCATGAGGTGGTAAACGGCCTCGTTGCAGGCATAGCCTCTGAGGTGATCCTCGAAGTCCTTCAGCGCGCCGGGCGGCAGGGTGCCCGCCGTGGTGTTGTATTCCGCGCGGGCGCGGGCTTCGATGCGCTCCAGGTGAGGCAGTGCGCGCCCGTAGAGCGCGCCGGTGGGGTCGGCCATGGCGGGTAGGATGGCCTCAAATTGTTCTCGGGTGATGGGCATGGTGTGTGGGGGTGTTAGGGGTTGTGTTGCGTCAGGGTTCGTTCCACTCTTCGGGGCGGTACATCAGGTCGAGCGGTCGCTCCATGGTGACCAAAAAGTAAAGCCCCGTGGCGTTGTTAAGGAAGTCGGCCCCGAGGTCGTTGCTTCGCATTTCGGTCGTGTCGAGGTAGAGCATCGAGCCGTCAGCACATTCGCGGTCGCGGATCATGCGGCTCTGAAACTGGCGGCAGACTTCGCGGCACAGCTGGCAGGCGCGGCGGTAGTCATCCAGGTCGCCAAAGCGGTAACGGCTGACCACCCACACGGTGTACACGCGGCGTTCGTACCATGCGCCCCCGCGTTCGAACGTGGAACACTGGCTCGTGTCGCTCACGCAGACAAAGCGGGCGGCGGTCTGGAACTCCTGCAACATGCCCTCCAGTCCGTCCATGCCCGAACACGTGGTCGGGCGGAAGCCTTCCTGCTGACACAGGCGGCAGGACTCAGTTAGGCGGGTGAGGTAATTGATTAGCATGAGGGATTATTGAAGAGTTGATTTAAGTCGATATATGTCGACATAATTCGATTTAATTCGATGGGAGCCGATTCAATTCGATTTATTCGCCCCCGCTGCTGAGAGTCGCGTCGCGGTGTTGGTCGAGCGTCGTGAGCTGAATCATGGGCACGCGGGGCGTGACCCCCTCCCAACCGTTGTACCAGCAGACCACCTGCAGAGGCAGGAGCAGCAAGTCGTGAAAGGCCGTTTCGAGCGCTTGCTTCATCGTGAAGAGTTCGCGCTTGTCACTGCCCGAATTGTTCGACTGGCTCTTGCCCGGCACCGCGCCCACCAGGTTAGGGTGCACGTTGTCCGCGTAGCAAATCGTGTTGCTGGCCGACTGCACGTCTTCGCTCCAGTCGCCGCCCTCCTTCTGCGCGGGCAGTTGGGTGATGCGTATGTCGTGCACTTCCTGCCCATCGGGCGCAATGTAGTACCCGCTAATCCAGGCCTTGCCCGAATTCTCAATGCCGCAAACGAAGTTCTTGATGTTCTCCCGTTCGCGGTCTACGCGTTCCTGTTGCTCCACGGGGTCGTTGATGTTTTCCTCGATGCAGATGCGCTCCCAGTACGAACGCTCCACCTCAATCTGGTACTTGATGGTCGACGAATTGCGCAGCTTCGCCCGTTTGCCCACAGAGATAAGCCGCTTCTCGTCGTACGACCCGCCACGGAACACCGCCGTCCAGTAAGGCACGGGGTAGTACTGCGAACCCGCCGTGGGAAAGCGTAGCAACACGGCAAACTTGCGCGCCCGCGTCCGTGGCCGTGGCACCGCTCCCGGCTCTGTCGGGTCGTAGCCCATGCGGCGGCACAGGTCGCCGTACGGGTCGTCCTCATCGAGCAGCGCAATGCGTTCGGCGCGTTCGGGCGGCGTGTGGCTCTCCCAGTTGGCGTAGTAGAGGTGCGCGCTCCGTCCGTGGCTATCGGCGCGCTGCAGGCGACAGTAAGCCGCGTCCTTGTGCACGATGCGATTGATGCGCGACCCGTCGCGCGAGAGGATGAGCACCGCCACGCACAGGTAGAAGTGCTTCATGTCCGTGGCCTGTTCGAGGAAGTAGCGCGGCAGAAACTGACGGCGCGTCCACGCCTTGACGGCAGGCGCGTCGGCCCCTTCGCCCTCCAGGCGAATGCCCGCGCCGTAACAGGTCAGCACGTTGAACAGCTTGTTTTGCGCCGTCACCTCGTCCGCTCCCGTGAGGTCAATGAGCCGGTAGGGCTGGTGGTCGTCGTCGCCCCAGGTGATGTATTCCTCATCGGGGTAGCCCGGCACGGCGCGCGCCACAACCGACCCGCCGCGCCCGGTGACCACGCGCGTCGTGTCTTCCACCTCCTCCATGCGAGCCTGGAAGGGGGTATTGGGGATGTTGAAAGTTTCAATCATAGCAGGTGGATTATTGAAGAGTGAAGAGTCGATTTAAATCGAGATATCTCGATTAATTCGATTTAATTCGACACATCTCGATTATTTCGATTTAAGTCGATTATCTCGATTTAAGCCCGAGGCGTGAGCTACCAGTAAATCCGCATCCCGTCCACTTCGAAAATCATGCGGGCGCGGATCATGCGTATTTCACCCGATTCGGGCGAATAGAGCCTCAAGGCCGCCTGGCGGGTCCACTGTCCCACCAGCTGCCACCCGTCCAGATTCAGGATGTCGCCCGTTGACATCTTCCACGCCCTCAGCCGGTGCGGCTGGCGGTCGGTGAGCAGGCTGAGCGCGTCACGTAGGTGAAGGGTCTTGCGTCGGCGCATAGTCGTTCGTTTTTTGTTTTAAAGAGTTTATTCGAAAGTCGTGTCAAACGTGTCGTCAAACACACCGCCCGCCGCCCGCGTCACGTGTCGCTCCTTCACGGCGGGCGACCATTGCAACGTGGCCTCCGCCGTAGCGTGGTGAGCGGTGTCGCGCTTCAGGTCGAGCCCCGTGATGACCACGGGCTGACCCCCGATGGTGACGGCGGGCGACCGCGCCAAGTCGCGCAGGCAGACAATGTCGCCCTCGAGCAGCGCGCCCGTTCGCCCCTTGGTGAGCGGTTCGGGAGTCACCATGAGCGTGCGAAGCCGCCCACCGATGGGAGCCGACAGGTAGGTGTTCTTCTCTTCCTCCACACACGACCCGAGCAGGGCAAAGGTGTCGTCCGCGCCAAACAGGTTGCGGTATTCCACCACCGTGACGGGCGCACAGGCTTCGCCACTCGGGGCGGCCAGCAGGGTCAGCCGCCGCGCCCCACACGCCACCACCAGCCGCGCCGGCACCCACGTGTGCAGGTCGTCGGGACGCTTCAATTGTCCCAGGCCGAAGCGCACCGTGCGGAACGCCCCGTCCGCGTCAGGTGTGACGGGCGCAAAGGTGGTCACCGTCGTCCGTACCGTGGTCGAAGCGCGGTCGCTCCACAGCGTGGTCACCTGCAACGGCTCTTCGCGCTCATCGACCGCCGCCCAGGTGAGGCAGACAGGCGCGCCCGGCGCGAAAGTACGCAGGCAGGCGGGTGCAGCCTGCAGGAAGTAACGCCCCAGCACCTCCGTAGCCGTGTGGTTCAACCTTCCGCGACAGGGGTAGAGCGTCACCCAGGCGCACTGTGAGCCGTCGAGTTTCATCACGAAGGGCGCGGTGCACAGCCCCATCGGCTGCAGGGCATCAGCGATGAGCGGAAAGAGCGAATGCAGCTCAATGCGCCCGTTCGCCGGGGTAAGCCAGACATCGAGCAGGGGGATGTAGTCCACTTCGATGCTAACGCGCGTGGGGGCTGTGGCGGCCACGGTCAGGCGGTCGAGCTCGTGAGGGAAAGCCACATCGGGCAGGGGGGTAAGGAGTGAAGGCATGGGAGAGCGTTTTTGTTCTTGAGGGGGGGAGGGTTAGGGAAGCAATCGGACGGTCAGTCCCCTGTCTCTTATACACATCTG
>ERZ1027032.611-NODE-611-length-12662-cov-10.057984_pt1 | contig 12662 bp, 8 predicted proteins | sample MGYA00519445_ERZ1027032 | MGnify/ENA primary metagenome ERZ1027032 (study PRJEB26926, sample SAMN06164888) | human gut metagenome | biome: ENVO:00009003; feature: ENVO:2100002; material: ENVO:00002003 | host: Homo sapiens | place: USA | collected 2012 ... | reverse complement strand
TAAGAGACAGAGTATGATGTGTGTGTATGGATATGCAGGAGCTAATAACAGGGTGTTTATGGCAGGAAACCCAGAATTGCCAAATATAATAAGCTATTCACATATTAACAACATTGCTTATATACCAGCAAACAATACAATTGTAGCAGGTCTAGAAGTTGTACCATTGACAGGATTAGTTAGACTAAACGATGGAAAAATGGCAGCATTAAAAGATGTATCAGATACAGATGCGACATTGTTTAAAATAGGATACGCAACATTTAATAGTGAAGAGAGATTTAATATTGAAGGTAGCGTAAAAGGTGAAGGGAATATAAGTAATTATGCACATGATACATTAATAAATGAACCTTTGATACTAACATCTAATGGGGTATTTGCATTAAATACAGCAACTTTGACAGACGAAATATATGTATATCATAAGAGCTACTATATTGATACAAAATTGAAGCAAGAGCCTAATTTAAAGAACGCAGTAGGAATGTCAAACGACGGAAAATATTATCTAGCAATTAATGATCATGTCTATGTTGCAGATAGTAGATTCAAAACGACTAATAGTAATTCAAAATATAGTAATTATCAATACGAATGGTTTTATTGGACTAATTTACCAGTTAAAATATGGTTTGTATGGAATAATGAATTGTATTTTGGAGATAAATACGGAAATATATGCAAGTTTAGAGATAATAGCGATGAAAATAGATTTAAAGATAATACAAAAAATGTAGAAGCGGAATGGAACTCTGTTATATTAGATTTAAATAATATAGCAAATAAAAAGAATATAAAAAGAGTTGCTATATCAAGCAATCCTACAGATTCACAATTGGACATAGGATACAGATTAAAAAATGGAAATAAACAGGTACTGTCTAAAGTTTATACTAATTCAACATATCCAAAAACAACAATTATAAGAAAGAAAGCCAAAAAGCTATCTTTCTTTTCTTTATATGTTGAAAACAAAGAAAATAGTAATATGAACTTTAATTCTATATGTGTTGTTTATACAGTAGGAAGTTATTATAAAGGAGATTAAGATGGGAGAGCCTAAATATGATGAAGATTCAGTTAATCTAGGATATCTAAATAAAAGGTTATCAAGTGCTGAAGAGAAAATTAGTTCTCAGTATGAAAATGTTAGCAGGAATTATGGTTCAAAACCAAATCCACCCTATTATAAAGGAGATACCTGGATAGATGGAAATATAGTCTATACCTGTATAAATACAAGAACAATAGGATTATATAATGACGAAGATTGGACAACAGAAAGTGGAGCAAAAGAAGAAGCAAAAACCAAGAATAAAACTTATCTAACAAAGCCAGAAAACTATAATGCAGGAGATATGTGGATTTTACAATCTGATACAGACCACCCGGAAGGAAAGAGAGGAGAGATATTAGTTACTACTGTTGGGAGGAAGGGCTACGAAGAAAGCGACTGGAAGAAGAAAGTATCATATAGCACTATTGATTATGTAGATTCTATGAAAGAAGAAATAGACAATAATTTCAATGATATAACGGAGAGGACGGTTGAAATATCCACAAATTTAGGACAAATATCTTCACAAGTAACTGAAACGACTACAAGATTAAACAACGACTACTTAACAGCAGAACAAATTGAAGCTGAAAATCAAACTATTAAAGACGATATTGAGATTATTAAGAAGCAACAAACGACGGTAACTACGACTGCTCAAGGACTACAGGTTCAAATAGACCAAATCAATAACGAAGGTGTTAAAACTGTAAAAAATACGACTGTAGATATAAATGAAAGTGGTGTAAGCGTAGGTAAATCAGATAGTGAATTTAGTACTACAATGAACAATACTGGTACATACATGTATGCATACGGAAAACAGATAGCACAATACGACAAAGATGGTATGGAAACAGCAGACTTAAAAGCAACAGGTGAAGTGGAAATGGGGTATCTAAAACTTATGAAAACAACTGTAAATAGTGAGAAAAGAACTCATATTCACTGGATAGGAGGATAGGATGGAAACAATTAGTTTTAACGGTAACATAGCGACTCCAGCAAACGGATTTAATCTAGCTGTTGACGTGAGATATGAGCAAGACATAGCTACAAATGAAACAAAAATTATAGCAGTACAAGGCTACGTTAAGAGAAATAATAGCACATATCGTCCATTCAACACAACATCGAATTGTGTTTTTACTGTAAAGGGAATAAATTCAGATGGTAGTCAAACACAAATATATACAACAACAGAACACCCTAATTACAATATTAATTCAAATAGTTACAAACAAATATTAGATCTTTCTCAAGATACAAAAGAGTTTCCAATAGAAATTCCACATTTAGATAATGGGAAAAAATCAATTGCTATAACATTTTCATTCGATGGAAAATTGAACAGTTATTACCCAAATGGTAGTATAAGTAAAACAATTGAATTGCCAACAATAGCACGAAAAAGTTCTGTGACTTGCGCTGACGGCAATGTAGGAAGTGCTACGACAATAAATATTAATAGAGCAAGTTCTAGCTTTACCCATACGCTTACATACGAATTTGAAGAATTAACTGGAACGATAGCAACAAAAACTAGTGACACAAGCATAGGTTGGACAATTCCAACCTCTTTTTATTCTAAAATTCCAAATGCAAATTCAGGAAAAGGAACTATAACTTGTAGCACATATTCTGGAGATACACTAATAGGAACATCAACTTGTACTTTTAATGCTTTTGTTATAAATAGTAATCCGACGATTGGCGGCACAGTAGAAGATACAAATACAAATTCAATTACAGCGACAGGAGATAAAAATAAACTTATTAAATATATTAGTAATGCGAAAGTAGTTATAACAGCAACAGCTAGAAATAGTGCAACAATTTCTTCAGTGAAAGCTGTAAATGGTAGTCAAACAAAAACAACGTCAACATCAACTATAAATTCAGTTGATAGTGATACATTTAATTTAAGCTGTACTGACAGCAGGGGGCTAACTGCTACTAAAACTATTACTAAAGAATTTATTGAATACATTAAACCTGTCGTTGTATCAGCACTATTAAGTAGACCAACTACAACATCTAATACCATAAATGCTAGCGTGCAGGGATTATGCTTCAATGGGAATTTTGGAGTGAAAACTAATTCGTTCGAACTAAAGTGGAGATATAAAAAATCAACAGATACAAGTTGGGGAAATTATACCACTGTAACAGCAACTAGAAGTGGCAACAACTTTAATTTTTCAGGAGAACTAGGAAAGAATTTTAGCTATACGGAAGCGTTTAATTTTGAATTTGTGTTAAGCGATTACTTTATGAGTAACACATATAGTGCTACTGTCACAAGAGGATTACCTATTATTGATATAGGAAAAGATGATATAAATGTAAATGGAGCGCTTAATGAGAATGGCAAAAGAGTTATTACGACTGCCGGGGGAACATTAACAGGTTTACTAAATTCGCCTTTGAACAATTTTGTGACGAGAACAAATGAAGTGAATTTTGTACCTAAAAGTTCTCCATCTACTATTTATTTTAATTGGAGGTCTGGAGAAGGCGATAATACTAGCACTGCAGTAACAGATTATTATTTTAAAAATGGACAAAATGGGTATTCAAACATTCACGGAGCTGGAATTGTAGCAGAGAATGGATTAATGAAATCAACTAGTAATGGAAATACTGTTTCAATAGGCTCACAAAATTCAAGCTGTTGTCATATCTACAATTCAGCTAATATACCATTTTATTTTAATAAAAATATATTAGTAAATGGTAATACTTTAAGTAGTATTACATATAAAGATATGAGTTTTTCAAAAACAATTGCTTCTAGAAGTTATGAATATGCAAGTGTGACAGTTCCAACAGTAACAGGATTTACTTGTATTGCTTGTAGTGTATATTATGGAAGTGGTGCAAGCAATGGTTATGTTCAAGTTAGACCTACAATTAATGGAGATGTTGCCTTGTACAATCCTACAGGTTCGAGCGTTACAGACACATTTCATATAAGATATGTTTATCTAAAAAATTAGGAAAGGAGAAACTTATGGAAGAAACGAATAATCTCATAAATATTCTTCTAGCAAACGGAGGAACTGTCACGATGGCAGTCCTTTTTATTATCTTTTTGTACCTTGACAGGAAAGACCGAAAAGATAAAGAAGCTCAAGATGAGGTAAAAAGGAAAGAAGAACAAGAAGAGAAAAAAGCAGAACGAGAAGCGACTAGCAAATTGTTGGGTGAACTGTCAGCATCTAATAGGAATATAGCAGAAAGCTTAAATTTGTTAAAAACAAGCATGGACAACACAAATACAGAATTTAAACAACACGATGAGAGAGCAATAGCAGGGTTTCAGACAATACACGAAGATTTAATAATTTTAAAAGAAAGGAGAGATTGATCATGAGTAACAAATTATATGATGTACTAAAATGGATTACATTAGTATTTTTACCAGCTTTAACAACGTTGACAGGTGTAATACTTAATTGTTTCAACGTTGGTTGTACCGACATTGTACTAACAATAATGACAGCAGTAACAACATTCATGGGCGCTGTATTAGGAATTTCAAATATAAATTACAAAAATAAAGGAGAATAATCTTATGAATAAAGTAATAGAAATAGCTCTAGCAGAAGTGGGCTATAAAGGGAAAAAGAGTAATTCACAATTAGATAATAAGACAGCTAACACAAGTGGGAAATATAATAAATATGCTCGCGATCTAGATAATATTGCGGGCTTTTATAATGGCAAAAAGAACGGTTATGATTGGTGCGATATTTTTGTAGACTGGTGCTTTGTACAAGCCTTTGGAGTAGATAAAGCATTAGAATTATTATGCCAACCAAAGAAGTCGACAGGAGCTGGCTGTAGTTTTTCAATGAATTTTTATAAAAAGAAAGGGAGATTATTTAATGCCCCACAAGTAGGAGACCAAATTTTCTTTGGAAAATCCGGAGATATATATCACACAGGTTTAGTATACAAGGTTGAGAATGGCAGAGTTTATACAATTGAGGGCAATTCTGGCAATAGTGAAGTAGCAAAATGGGATTATCCTATTGGAGCAGATTATATCGCAGGATATGGCAGACCAGCTTATAACGAAGAGATTAAACCAATACCAGAACCAACACCAGAACCTGATTATACGGGAATAATCACTTATCAGGCATACACAGACCAATGGCTACCAGAAGTAAATAAATGCTATAATACAGCGGATGGATATGCAGGTATTTACGGAAGACCAATTTCAGGTTTTAGATGTATTCCAGAAAATGGGGATATTATATATGAAGCACATATTAAAGGTGGAAATTGGTTAGGTGCTGTTAATAGTAAAGATTACAAAAAGAACGATAAAAATAATCCAAATTCTTATGCTGGACTTTATGGAAAAACTATTGATGGTATTCGTATAAAGTCAACTAAAGGCTATGTAGATTATAGAGTGCATACAATTGAAGATGGTTGGTTACCATGGGCTAGAGGCTTTGGAGAAAATGGTAATGAATATGGTGGAATATACGGCCACACAATAGATGGTATTCAAATGAAATAATAGCTAGGCTATATGCCTAGCTTATTTTTTAGGAGGGAAAGATGTCAACATATAAAATAAAAAGTGGAGATACATTAAGCGGAATAGCAAAAAAATATAATACAAGTGTAAGTACTCTTATGGGACTAAACCCATATATAAAAAATGCTAACTTGATATATACGGGAAATACGTTAAAATTACCAGGACAAACAAATACAGTTAAAACTACTGGAACTACAGTTGCTACACAACCAACACAAACAACTCAGGCTCAACCTACTCAACCTACAAAAACAACACAACAGTTAGCAGAAGCTTATGCAAATAAAGCTACATCAAATGTTGGAAATGATTCACAAGCATTACTAGCACAATACGAAAAAATAGCAGAAAGTAGAAAAAATGCATTAACAAACCAACAACAAATAGCAACAAATCAAATAAATGCACAAAAAGACGATGTGATGCAATCATACAATGATAATGCTAGACAAGCATACATTAATTCTATGCTAGCAAAAAAATCAATGGAACAACAATTGTCGCAAGCAGGTTTAGACAAAACAGGAACTGTGGGAAGTGCATATGCAAACATTGAGAATGCTTATGGGAATAATTTAGCTTCATTGCAAGCCAATAGAGATAAATCAATTCAAAATATAAATCAAGAATTAAATAACACACAATTACAATACATGGCTAAGGAAAATGAACTTTTAGCTGATATTGATAATGCTAGATTAGAATTACAAAAATATAATAATGAATTATCATATAACAGATACCAAGATGCCTTAAAGAATTATATGAACTTCGCAAATTATGATTATACAAAAACAATGAATAATAGAGATTATAATTATCAAGTAAGTAGAGATAAGGTTGCGGATAGTCAATGGCAAAAAGAATATGATTTAGCGTTAAAACAATATGAATTGTCAAAAAAAAAAGCTACTAGCTCGGGTAGTTCAAGAAGCTCAAGTGGTTCGAGAAAAAGCAATAGTTCTAGTAGTTCAAAAAAATTTGGAGACAGTACTAAAACAAATACTGAAACTACTCAAAATATTACTTTACAAGATATTATTAAGGGTTTACAACATGTAGCTGGTCCAGGAGTTAGCCAAAAAATTTATGATAAATATTCCGGAAAATATTTTAGTTCTCCAGATGAAGTAATTAAATATTGGAGCAAACAATAGGAGGGAATTATGGCAATAAAATTTAAATTGTCAGATGAAGAAAAGAAAAAAATAAATAAAATAGCAACTGCAATGGAAGAAGAAAAACAAACAATAAGAGATACATCAAGCTCTCAAGAGTTACCGACAGCAAGTTCTAAAATGAAAAGAAAAGATGATCAAAAAATATATGAATTACCAAAAGCAGGTTTTATTGCAAATTCAAGAAGAACAGGAGAGATAAGCAATCCTTTTAGTGATTCAAGATTGATAAATACATTAAAAAAAGAAAACGAAACATTAAAAACTGCAAAAGAGGATTTGCAACCACTTGGAGAATCTTCAATATCCTCTCAAACCTACGAAGATATGAAGTCAAATGATCCTAAAGTAAGTTTTCCAGCAAAAACCAGATATTTAATAGATACTGCTAAAGGAGCGATAACTGGTTGGGGAAAATCTATTGGACAATATCTGCAAACATCAGTTGCAGACGATAATCAAAGGGTATTAGATAACAAGATTTTAGCTAAATTTACAGATGAAAATGGAAGAAAAAGATTGGAAGAAACTAACAAGAATTTAGTAGAGCAGATAAGAAAGACTCAGGCTGACAAAAATGCTGACACAATAGCAAGGCAGGAACTTTCTCCAACAATGCAAACATTAGGAGACATTAGTAGAAGCTTAGGCAATGTGGCTCCAACTATGGCATTGAATGCAATAATGCCAGGAGCAGGAAATGTAGCAATGTTTATGTCTTCCTCTGGAAATGCTTCAGGAGAAGCATTATTAAGAGAAAATGACATTAGAAAAGCAAAACTTGCCGGAGATTTAAAAGGAGCTATTGAAGTAGGTGCAGAAAAGCTAACAGGAGGAATTAAGTTCCTACCAAAGGGGACTTTGGATAATACAGCAGTTAACTTCATTTCAAAAAATATTAAATCAAAAGTTGGTCAAAAAATAGCAAGTAAAGGCTATGAAGTAGGTGGCGAAGTATTAGAGGAAGTATTAACAGATATAGGTCAAAACACAGTTGACAAATTTATGTATCAAGATGATGGTAAAGTAGTGGACTTTGACCAATTAAAAGAAACTGCAAAAATAACAGTATTAACAACATTGGCATTAAATGCTTTAGGTTTAGGTGGAAGTACATATAAAGAAGTACAACAACAAAACAAGACAAATGAAGTAAATTCAAGAATAAATGAGGCTCAAAAAGTAATAAACGGAGATGGATATATAACACAAGAGCAACAAGTAATAAACCAAGCAAATAACAATACAAATGTAGAACAAAATTCTTTACCAACAGTAAACACAGAAAATACATATTCAAATCAATTAAAACAAATGGCAAGTAAAGAAATAACAAATAGTAACATATCAGAAGATTATAAAACAATGATGTTAGATGTATTAAACAACATGAATGAAATATCAGATGCAGATATTAGTTCAATAAGGCAAAATATTAATTCTTTAGAAGATTCAAATAGATTAGACACAAAAATAGATTCTAAAAATGACCAAGCAAGAAGAAAAAAATATATGCAGTATAAGAATGATACTAATACCTACGATTCGACAGAAGTAAATGAAGTATTAGATATGACACCTACTAACAGAAATGGAAGAAGAACTGTAAAGCAATGGTTGACTGTTGCAGACGAGATTGGCAAGAGGATAGCTAACAAAAGCAATGCAGAGATAGAGCAAATTGCATATAAAAGTTGGTTCGATATAGAGCCAAGTAAAAGTATAACACAATATGATAGTCAATCAAAAACATCTGTAGCTTTTCAGAAATTTACATCAGACGAGTGGGTAAATACAATAAATAATGCTGTGAATGCAACCAGAAGTAGTCAAAATATCAAGAATAGTGTTGAAAAAAATAATATTAAAGAGTATAATAATTTACAATTAGGCGAAACTAAAAATATAAATACTAATGATTTACGCCAATTAGCTAAAGATGGTGGACATAAAACAACCGAACAAATAGAAAGTCTAAGAGAAAGTATAAAACAGAATGGAATTATAGAGCCAATTGAAATATACAGAAAAAATGACGGAACATTTGCTATTGAAAATGGAAATCATAGACTAAAAATTGCAAGTGAATTAGGAATAGAGCAAGTTCCTGTAAAGTTAGTTGAAAGCTGGGAAAATATAGGAGTTTCAACCAAAAATGCTTCAAAAGATTTTGTGCAAGAATATGGAGGTGTATATGATGACAGAATTACAGAAAAGAATAGTAATATTGATGAGGGACGCTGGAATAGAGAAAGAAGCAGGTCTGGCGGTAATAACCAACTTGAAGACAGTGGAAGAACAAGAAGAAATGCTGAAATTTATGCAACAAAATCCTACGGCAACGAACAGACAAGCAGTGTTAAAAACAAAGGAAATAATAGAAAACAGGAAGTAGAGGATTCTACTTCTTTTAATATGAATGAAAGTTCAAAAACACAAGATACCTATAATGAATTAGAAACCGGTGAGTGGACTAAACGAAAGAAAGACATAAATCCAAGTGAAATATCAAGTCTATCAAAAGAAGGTTCAAGTACAACTCCAAAAATAAATCCTAAAAAGTATGAAAAAGGAAATAGGCAGAGTAACTTTTATGAAAATGTTGTGAAAGATAGTCAATTTATAAATAAAGACTTTAGAGAAGAAATGTCAAAGGATGAAAATATAAGATACTACAAAGGGATTACTAACGAACAAACATTACAAAAAGCATACGAATCTTTAAAAGACGGTGGAAAAGAAGAAACATTAAGTTGGTTTAGCAAAAACGAAAAAAATGTAAAAGCAGAAGATGTTGCCAAAGGCTGGATATTATTAAAACAATACCAAGATGCTGGAGATTATCAAGGAGCAGTAGAAGTTGCAAAGAAAATGCGACAAATAGGAACAAATGCAGGACAAGCTGTTCAAGCATATAATATACTTTCAAGATTAACTCCAGAAGGCATGTTTTATTATGCACAAAGCGAACTGAACGAAGCTTACAGCAAGATGGTAGAAGGAAAATCTAAACAGTGGATTGAAGCTAATCAGGATAAGTTTAATTTGACGCAAGAAGAGACTCAGACAATATTAGATACTATGAAAGAAGTAACAAGTCTAGAAGATGGAAGAGAGAAAAATATAAAATTAGCACAAATTCAAAAACTTGTGAGTGATAAAATACCACCAACAACAGGACAAAGTGTAAAAGCCTGGATGCGTATATCGATGTTATTTAACCCAAAAACGCAAGTAAGAAATGTTATGGGAAATGCAGTGGTATTGCCGGTAAATGCAACAAGCGATGTGTTTGCTGGAGCATTAGATAAATTAATCTCCAAAAAGACGGGAGTAAGAACAACTGGAGTAACTAAAGAAGGAGTGAAAGGGTATGCAAAAGGATTCAAAAAAGGTGTATTTGAATCGTATGATGATTTTAGAAAAGGAATTAACACAAGAAATGTAGAAGGTAATAGATTTGAAATAGGAGAGGGCAAAAGCTTTAAAGATAAAGGAATAGGAAAAGCGCTTAATAGAGTGGATAATATGTTATCTTTTGCATTAGATGTAGGAGATAGAGGATTTTATGAAGCAACTTATACTAATTCTATAAACAATCAAATGATTCTAAACAACACTACAGAAATTACTCAAGATATGATAGATATAGCAACTAATGAGGCTTTGCAGAGAACATGGCAAGATAGTAATAATTATACTCAAGCAGTCTTAAGCATAAGAAAAATTTTAAATAAAGCGAACGTTAAAGGATATGGACTAGGAGATGTTTTAATTCCATTTGCAAAAACACCAGCAAACTTAACAAAGGCTATTGTGGATTATTCGCCAGTAGGATTAACAAAAACATTAGCTTTTGATGCTAAAAGATTCACTAATTCTTTGCAAAATGGCCAGTATTCCCCACAGTTACAACATGATTTCGTACAAAATGTTGGCAAAGGATTAGCAGGAACAATGCTTTATACTTTAGGATATGCATTAGCAAAAGCAGGCATAGCGACAGGAGAACCTGACGATGACAAAGATGTTAAAAACTTTATGAAAAACTCTTTAGGGATAAGTAGTTATTCTATAAAAATTGGAGATAAAAGTTTCACATACGATTGGGCACAACCAGTCGCAACACCATTAGCAATAATGACTAACTATGTCAAATACAGCAAAGACAATCCAGATGCCAGTGCTATAGACAAAGCAATCAAGGCTATGAATATTGGTACAGAACAATTATTACAACAATCATTTATGGAGAGTTTAAATACTGTCTTAAATGGAAATGGAACAACTTTAGAAAATCTTTCACAAGCTGTATTGGAATTACCTGCTAGAGCAGTACCTACATTTTGTAAGCAAATTGCAGATATGGTAGATGGAACACAAAGATCATCTTTTGAATATGGACAGCCAATAAAAAGTGCCATAAATTCTGTAAAGGCAAAAATTCCTGGATTAAGCCAAACATTACCTGCATCAGTAGATACTTTAGGAAATGACATACAAAAATATGGAGGAAATAATAATTTATGGAACGTAATGCTTAATCCTGCAAACACTAATAAAGGACAATTAACTAAAACGGGACAAGAGATTTATAATGTCTATATGAATACCGGAGACTCTACAATTTTTCCAAGAACGGCACCATATTACATAAATAATAAAGGTGAAAAAATTACAATGTCATCAGAACAAAGAAATAAATTTCAAAGAGTTAGTGGCAAATATGTAGAGGAGTCGTTAGATAGTCTACTAAACAATAAAGATTATAAAAATTTAAACAACAATGAAAAAGCAAGTATAATAAATGAAATTGTTTCTGATTCATATTCGAAAGCAAAATATGACGTACTTGAAATAGATTCTAAAGAGTATCTTAAAACAAGAGAAATATTAAAAAATGTAAGTCCATCAACATATTACAATTATAAGATAATTACTAAAGGACTAAAAAAAGGCAATGACAAAATAGACAAACTTGTAAATTCAAATTATTCCAACAACGAAAAAACCGTATTGTACGAAACTTATATTCTGTCTGATTCAGACACAAAGTATCCTATAATTAAAAATACTTTTACTGAAAATGGACTAAATATAACTAAATACTTACAATACAAATCACAAAAATTTACTTCAGATAAAAAAGACGATGGAACAGTTGATGGAAAGTCAATAACAGGAAGCAAAAAAAACAAAGTATTTGATTATATTGACTCAATAAAAGGAGCTACATATACTCAAAAGCTTATTTTATATGCATTAGAATATAAACCAAGCAGTTCTTCAGATAGAGAAATAGTAGAGAATTATGTAAGAAATCTACCAAATAAGACAGCAAAGGAAAAACTAGAAATTATGAGTAAGTTTGCAGGAGTAACTGTTTACAAAAATAATTCATATACTTATTAAAAAAAGAAGAAACCTAGACTATTTATTTAGTCTAGGCTCTTCTTTATTATTTATATTTTCTTTTTTAATAAGAGAAATTAAACAATTTATTAGAATTATCAAAAGACCAATGCAAAATGTTAGAAAACTTTCTCCGCACATCAAAACTGTAAAATTATATAATGGATTTTTGTTGGCAATTGTTGCACCGATTGCTATAATTATTGCTAAGAGTATTGTAAATGGGTTATTACCGAGTATAAACGTATCTATAAAATCGCCAATAATTATTCCTACTAAGCCTATTATCATACAAACAATGCTATCATTAAAATATCCAATAATTCCAATAAGTGAAAATACAAATTCTATAATACTAAGCATACAATTATCTCCTTTTTAAACTAGATATTTATATAATAACATACTTCTGTCTCTTATACACATCTCCGAGCCCACGAGACCGTAC
>ERZ1027032.597-NODE-597-length-12804-cov-6.607263_pt1 | contig 12804 bp, 9 predicted proteins | sample MGYA00519445_ERZ1027032 | MGnify/ENA primary metagenome ERZ1027032 (study PRJEB26926, sample SAMN06164888) | human gut metagenome | biome: ENVO:00009003; feature: ENVO:2100002; material: ENVO:00002003 | host: Homo sapiens | place: USA | collected 2012 ... | reverse complement strand
CCTATTAAGTCGTCGGCAGCGTCAGATGTGTATAAGAGACAGCTTTCCAACTCCTGTACTAACAGTTCTTTTTTCATGATTAACTTGTTCAGTTCTAAAGAGCGTTTCTTAATGAAACTAACGATTTCAATTTGTTCTTCAATAGGAGGAAGCGGAATTGTAAAGGCAAGAACCTTGCTGGAACTTGTACAAGCCAGATTTGTGGTTTTGATTGCCGTTACATCAAAATAGGAACGACCAACATCAGAAGCGGTCAAATATTCCAAAAACTCTGGAAGTAAAATAGTTTCATTGGTTTGGACAGCAAATACATGATTCTGATGCAGACAAGGTTCAATTTCACCATGCCAGACACAACCTCTGCCAAGTTTGTCACGGTCGCCGCCTTCGGTCATAAGAACATCACCAGAATGAAGTCTATACTTCAAATCTTCATCGGGCGTTACTTCGATAGTAGCCAAATCGTTCAAATCAACATAACCGCCCTGCACATTTGCAACTCTTAAATAAGGTCGCTCTATTAAGACAGTATCTTTGCTATAACTTTTTCCGAGTGTAATACCAGATTTAATTGTAGCACAGTGACGCAGCTGAGTTTTTCGCCACTCTTTTGGAATCTCCCCAATCCATTCAACTCCGCTATCCTTCATCTCCCGCTCACAGCGCACGCCTTTGGTAACAGCTTGCGTAATAACTGCTTGCTTGAGTTTTTTGTATTCCTCGATGCTGGAACGAATTTTGAAAAGCATGATGTCAATATGGGAGCATTTAGAATCCAAATATGCGGAGATTTTATTCTGATCTTCTTTGCTGGGCAATAACAGTGGCTGGTTTTTGAACTCTTTGTAGCCCAATGTTTTGCGGATACCAACTCCCATATTATGAAAGGCCATTTTGGTTTCATAACCTTTGAAAAGGTAGGTTGCGTACTGAGGGAAAATCTTTTTTCTATCTGGAAAAATTGCAAGATAAGCAGAAGTTATTACGCCCTTCTCCTTGACCAAAGCAACACGCAGAGACTTGAAGTCATAGTTGAGGTTCAAACCGTTAATCATAACAGTGTCGGGTAAGACGACAGTATAATTGGTAATGGTATCTGCGACGTAATCATCTATGTTCGCATTGAAATTGGCTTTACTAATAATATTGCCGGATTTGAACTGCAAGGCGTTTTGCTCTTGACCATCAGTGTTCTTTGTCCGGACTTCATCAAAACATGAGCGAACAGGAACAATTTCCCACCCCTCTGGAATCTCCCCGATCCATTCAATGCCGCTGTCTTTCATTTTCCGTGCCATGGTCAGCCCTCCTTATGGAACAGCTCTGCCAGCCCGGCGGAGATATCCTGTTCCAGTGCGGTGATGCGTGCCACGATATCCTCCACGGCTTCCGGTGCCTGATACTCGTAGAAATAGCGGGTCATGGGGATCTCGTAGCCCACCTTGGTCTTGCTGTGGTCGATCCATGCGTCGGGGGCGTAGGGCAGGACTTCCCGGGCAAAGTAGGCGTCAATATCCTGCACCAGCGGTACGTTTTCGGTGTCCCGCAGGCTGGTGTCCGGCACAGGCTTGCCACGCTTCAGGATGATATTGCCCGCTTCGTCCCGCTGGGGACGCTCTACCACGATCTTGTTGTAGCCGAACTCCACGCTCTCGAACACCTTGCTCTCGCAGTAGATGCCGTTTTTGTCGCCGTACACCTTGCCGTTGGCAAATTCGCCGTAGGCGGTGACGATCAGTTCCCGGCAGGCATCGGTGATGTCGTTGCGCTTGGTGCCGATGCTCTTGCGGCGTGGCTCGAAGCAGTGGCTGGCGTCAATAAGCTGCACCTTGCCCGCACGGTGGGCGGGCTTATCTTTGCTGAGCACCCAGATGTAGGTGGAGATGCCGGTGTTCATGAACATATCGGTGGAAAGCTGGATGATGCAGTCCAGCCAGTCGTTTTCCAGAATATACTGCCGGATGTTGCTGGGCCCGCTGCCGGCATCGCCGCTGAACAGGGGAGAGCCGTTCTGGATAATGGCCATCTTGCCCTTGTTTGCCAGCTTGGCAAGGCCGTTCAGCACAAAAAGCTGCTGACCATCGCTGATCTTGGGCAGACCGGAGGCAAAACGCCCCATCTCGCCCCGGGCGGCCTCGGCTTCCACCGCCTTCTGCTCACGCTTCCAGTCGATGCCGAAGGGCGGGTTGGAGATGATGTACTGGAAGGTGAACCCGGGGAACTGATCCTCTGACAGGGTGTCACCGAACCGCATATTGTTGGGGTCGCCGCCGCGGATCATCATGTCCGCCTTGGCGATGGCAAAAGTGGAGGGGTTGAACTCCTGCCCGAAGCAGGTCACCTCAATGTCGCTGTTCAGCTCGTGGATGCGCTCCTCCATGCAGCTGAGCATCTGGCTGGTGCCCATGGCCATATCGTAAACGGTCATGCTGCTGGTATCGAGGTCGGCTTCGGACAGCAGCAGGTCGGTCATCAGGTAGATGATATCCCGGCTGGTGAAGTGCGCTCCGGCCTCCTCGCCAAAGCTTTCTGAGAATCGCCGCACCAGGTCCTCAAAGATGTAGCCGCAGTCCACGGCGCTGATCTTGTCCGGGCCAAGATAGCCCTTCTCGGAGCCGAACTCCTTGATAACGAGGTAGAGGGTGTTGCTTTCTACCATCCGCTTGATGATGTTGTCAAAGTCGAACTTTGCCAGCACGTCCTGTGCGTTGGCAGAAAAGCCGGACAGGTAATCCCGGAAGTTGGACTCAATGTTGTCCGGGTCTGCCAGCAGGGTCTCGAAGGTGAAACGGCTGGTGTTATAGAACTGGTAGCCGGAGGCCTTCTGCAAAAAGCCGTCGATGACCTGCAGCTTTTTCACCTTTTCGTAGGTGTCCAGCACCGCCTGATGGGTGGGCAGCAGGCAGTCGTGGAACCGCTTCACCACGGTCATGGGCAGAATGACCAGACCGTACTCGTGGGGCTTGAACGGCCCCCGCAGCATATCGGCTACGTTCCAGATCATGGCGGCTTTTTCGGCAATATTGGCACCTACGGTGGTGATTTTATCGTTTGGCATACGTTGCTCCTTGTTTTTTGTGATAGGTGGACATCCTGATTTTACAACAATGGGTGTCCTATAAATTGGACGGCAGGATGCTTTTTCTGAAAAATGATTCTTGCACCTATTGTACCACGGATTTTGCGGAATGACTATATTTTGCCAAAAAGAAATGCCCGCCTGAAAATCAGACGGGCATACAGTAAATCAAATCATCTGAAAATGCTTCAATGCTTCCACGATTGCATCCTCTTTCTCCTTCGGACACTGAGGCTGCTTCACATTTTCGGATTTAGCCTTGTGATGATTCTCTCGTACCTCCAGACCGCATTTCTGCTTAACCTGCGAGATATACAGGGAAGATACCTTCAGCCCAGTCTGTTCCAACACACGGGCCTTGATTTCAGGATAAGTCGCACCTTTCTGCAATCCGGAGGTGTCCATGCCCTCCAAAGAGAACTCTACACGGACTTTTTTGGAGTCGATCTCACCCTTGGAAAGTGCAATGACACATTCCACATGCTTCGTCCTTGGAAACAGATCCACAGGCTGCACTTTCTCTGCGTGATACCCATTTTGTTCCAACCATGCGGCGTCCCGGGCGGCGGTGGCGGGGTTGCAGCTGACGTAGACCACCCGGCGGGGGGCCATGCGTACCACGGCAGAAAGGGTGGCCTCGTCGCAGCCTTTGCGGGGCGGGTCCAGCATCACGACGTCCGGGTGCAGGCCCTCGGCGGCCAGCTGTGCGGCCGCCTGCCCGGCATCGGCGCAGAAGAAGCGGCTCTTGGCGGAAACCGCTGCACCCATGCGGGCGGCATTGGCCTTGGCGCTTTCGATGGCTTCGGGTACGATCTCTACGCCCACCAGCTCACGGCAGTGGTCTGCCATGGAAAGGCCGATGGTGCCCATGCCGCAGTAGAGATCCAGCAAAAGGTCATCCGGTGTCAGCTGGGCGTATTCGGCAGCGATGCCGTAGAGCTGCTCAGCGGCAAGCGTGTTTACCTGATAAAACGAAAGCGGGCCAAGCTGCACCGGGACGCCGCAGAGGGTGTCTTCAATATACCCCTGTCCATACAGAGTGTGAGTCTCAGAACCAAGGATGACATTGGTGTTTTTTGCGTTGACATTCAACAGGATGGTGACAATGTCCGGAAACGCCTCTTTCAGCCGGGTGCACAGCTCGTCGGCTGAAGGAAGCTTCGCACGAGTGGATACCAGACACACCATGATCTGACCGCTGTGTGCACCACGCCGCAGGAAGATATGCCGTACAAGGCCCTTGCCGGTCTCCTCATTGTAGGGGTGGATGCCTTTTTCTGCAAAGAATGCGCACAGTGTGTTGCCGATCTCATTCAGTATGCCGGGCTGCAGGCGGCAGTCCGGACAGGGAACGATACGGTGGGTACGCCCGGCATAAAAACCAATGCAGGGGCGGCCGGCTTTGTCTGTTCCGACCGGAAACTGGACTTTGTTGCGGTATCGGTCGATCTCCGGGGAGCCTACGATGGGAAGGACCGGAACATCCAGCCCGCCGATGCGTGCAAAGGCGTCTGCAACATTCTCCTGCTTGGCGCGGAGCTCGGCGGCATAGTCCAGATGCCGCAGGCTGCAGCCGCCGCAGGGACCGGCCACAGCACAGTCCACCGGGATGCGATCCGGCGAGGGCTTGAGCACCTCGTCCAGAATGCCGAAAGCATAGCGCTTGCAGTCCTTGACGATGCGTACCCGGGCTTCATCGCCGGGCGCTGCACCGGGAATGAACACGGTCTCACCCTCCGGGCTGTGGGCGACACCGCTGCCATCGCTGGACAGGCGCTCTACCTGCAGAGTGAGAACTTGATTTTTCTGTAAGGGCATGAAGGGTCTCCTTTACTGGTGGTCGGTGCCGTCGGCAGGGGCATCTGCCTGTGCCGCAAAATACTTGCTGGGCGGCACGCCCTTGGCACGCTTGAATACCCGCGAAAAATAGAACTGGTCGAAGAAGCCTACCGAAACAGCGACCTCTGCAATGGACAGATTGCCTGCACGCAGCAGCTTGCAGGCTTCGTTGATACGGTACTCGGTAAGGTAATCGATGGGGCTCTTGCCTACGTTCAACATGAACACACGATAAAGGTGGCTGCGGGATACGCCTACACTTTTTGCCACATCGTCGATGGAAATATCGTGAGAATAATTGAATTGGATATACTTGATTGCATTGAGCACATACTGGCTGGAAGAAGAAGCCGTGTGAGGCTTGCCGACGCTGGTCTCCTTCATCAGGGAAGCAATGAACAGGTACAGATATCCCACCATGGCGGCTTCGTCCTGCGGCTGCAGCCCACGGGAGGAATAAATATTGGCCAGTGCGGTACGCATTCCCTCCGGATCCTGTGTGTGATGCACAGGCGAGTCATCCGTAAAAGGCAGCTGTGCAGTCAACTTATGGGCACATGCGCCATTAAAACCGACCCAGCTGTACTCCCACGGCTGCTGCTCATCGGCTGTGTAACGGATGAGCTGACTGGGCCGTGCAAAGAACAGATCCCCCGGGCTTACTTCCCAGGTGCGGCCGCCCACCTCGAATACACCCTTGCCGGAAAGCACCAGATGGATCAGGTAATGATCCCGGATGCCGGGGCCCCAGGTCTGCCCCGGAGCACAGCGTTCGATACCGCAGTTGAAAATGGACAACTCAATATTGTTGGTATAATTTTGCTTGAAGGATTGCTTGTATACGTCCGCCATAGCCGCGTTTCCTCCACTCTGTCATATTGCAGGCAGCTTTCTGCCCGACGTTGAGATAAGTATACCACACATCTGCCTGCAAGTTCAACAAAAGTACATCTTATTCTTTGAGCTGGACGCCAAAATTCGTGCTTTTTCTGCGATGGAAATTGAAAAAAGGTGCTGGATGCATTACAATAGGCATAACAAACCCGTCTATCTCAAGACAGCATTCTGAGGGAGGGATCGTCATGGCGACCAGCACACAGCTTCGGCAGCGGATCGCGACAGGGGAGTGGGACCCAAAGCTCCGGGCATTGTACGGAAATACGGAACAGGAGCTTTGCCGCCAGCGTGCAAGGTACTGCGCCGCACTGGAGCAGTTTGAGCTGTATTTCGGCCCGGGCAGGCAGGTGCAGGTCTATTCAGCACCGGGCCGTGCAGAACTGGGCGGCAACCATACCGACCACCAGCACGGTTACGGCCTTGCGGCGGCGGTGACACTGGACCTTGTGGCGGTCGCAGCCCGCAATACGGACGGCTATGTTCGGGTGAAGTCCCGTGGGTTCAACAAACTGGATGTCATTGACCTGACTGTAGCAGGCCCGCAGGAAGGGGAGGGAACCCACTCCGCCAGTCTGATCCGCGGCATTGCGGAGGGGTTCCGGGCCGTTGGAAAAAAGGTGGGCGGCTTTGATGCCTATACTGCCAGCGATGTGCTGCGCGGGTCCGGACTTTCCAGCTCTGCGGCCTTTGAAATGGGAATGGCGGTCATCTGGAACGGGGAGTACGATTGCGGCCTTGCCCCTACGGAACTGGCGAAGATCTGCCAGTACGCAGAAAACACCTACTTTGGCAAGCCGAGCGGACTTTTGGATCAGCTGACCAGTGCGGTGGGCGGCATCATCTTTGCAGACTTTGCAGATCCGGCATCGCCGCAGATCGAAAAGATCCATACGGACGGCCTGCTGCCGCCGGGCATGAGCCTGTGCGTTACGGATACGCGCGGCAGTCACAGTGAACTGACAAGCGAGTTTGCAGCCATCCGGAAAGAGATGGAGCAGGTGGCCGGGACTTTGGGCAAAAAAGTTCTGGGACAGGTGACGGAAAGCGAATTCTGGGCGGCGCTGCCTGAGCTGCGCAGCAAATGCGGCGACAGGGCTGTGTTGCGAGCCATTCACTATTTTGAAGAAAATACCCGTACGCTTGCACAGCGGGACGCGCTGCAGGCGGGAAAGTTTGCAGCTTTTGCTGCGCTGGTTCTGGAAAGCGGCCGGGCCTCTTTTGCATTGTGTCAGAATGTCTATTGCAGCACGGATGTGCGGCATCAGGGACTCTCCGTGGCGCTGGCGCTGAGCCAGTGCATCCTGCAGGGCAGCGGTGCCTGGCGGATGCAGGGCGGCGGCTTTGCAGGAACCATTCAGGCCTATGTGCCAAGGAATCTGCTGGAACGCTATCACAGCGAGATCGAGCGGGTGTTCGGCGCAGGCAGCTGTTATGTGCTGCGCCTGCGGGAACAAGGTGCTGTGCGGGTAGGCTGAAACAGCAAAAAGAAAAGCATCTGCGGTGTGATATGTACCGCAGATGCTTTTTATGTGTAAGAATGAGAACCAGATAAAATCAGCAGCCAGGAAGGAAGCCGTTTGTCTGATTCTGTACCTGCTGTTTTCGCTGCTGCTGATCCGAGAGATACTCCACCATTTCCTTTTCCTCACGAGAAAAATGGAACAGGTTGGAGAGCGTGTCATAAGCGCCGACCACAAAATTGAAGCCGGTCTTTACCACATTGAACAACAGAAGAGGAACAAAGGTGAAGGAGAACGAAATCAACCCGCCGCTAAAGAAGAAATCATCCAGACGCAGGTTGTTGAAGAAAAGATCCAGCGCATCGCCCAACGGCCCGCCGCCGGAAATGGAATACAGTTCCTCTTCCGGGACAGATGCGTAAGAATGAGGCATCTGAAGGTTTTTCATGGATGAAGCTCCTTTCCGACAAATAGATCTGCTACCTCAGGGTCAAACGCAGGGATCAGGCGGCTGCCGTATCAGAAGCCTGTCCGTTGTTGAAAACAGGCATGGGATTCACGAGGTCGTTGTAGATGTTCTTGACCGTACGGATAATGCTTACGACCTGACCGTATGCATAGTAACCTGCCAGAGTGCCAATACCAAACAGAGCAAGCTTGCTCCAGCCGTTCAGCTTATCCCAGGTGTGGTAGAAGGTGCCAGCCGGGGACAGGCCATTGTTGGCTCCGCTGACAATGGTGTTTTTGATGTAACTGAGGGAATAACTGCCACCCAGAAGGAGCGCATTGACAAGAGCGCTTTGGCAGAAGATGACAAACTGATCGGTATTGAAGGTGATGTCGTAGCCAAACACACTGCCAAGAAGAATCTCCTTGCCGCCGTCCAGATAGGTCATTTCTTCTTCAGAAATAACGGCGTAGGAAGCCGGTAAAAGCATGGTGGTCTGATAGAGATGGTCCATGATGGGAAAACTCCTTTCCATAGTGGAATCTGCATAAAGGCAGATAATATACTACCTGAATTGTAGCATAACTGTGTCAAAATAACAAGAGCAGAGCTGCGTAAAATCATGATACATTTGTGAACAAATTGTTACAAGGAAGCAGCAAAATGACGAATGCCAGTGTAAAACCGCGCGGCGTGACCCAATTCCGGTTCCGAAAAAATGTTCCGGCGCAATAATAAAAAGCATCTGCACGGATCCGTGCAGATGCTTTGAAGAGAATGCAAAATTTTACGCAACCCGCTCATACAGCACGGTCAAACCGGCAATGTGAGCAGAAAGACCTTCCGGCAGGGGAGTGGAGAGCCGCCACTGCCAGTTGGTACCCTGTGTGCTGGGGGTATTGATGCGGGCTTCGCTGCCCAGATGCAGCCAGTCTGCCAGCGGGATGATGGCCATATCCGAAACACTGGCAAGGCAGGCGCAGATCATGGCTTCGGTCAGTTCCTCAGGCTTGCAGCGCAGATAGCGGCAGGCATAGGCAACGTCCTCTGCACTGGCGTTGATGCGCCAGCCTTCCGTCGTCACATTATCGTGCGTGCCGGTGTACACCACGCTGTTGCGGTGGTAGGTGTGGGGCAGATAGTTGCCGGACTCGCGGCTGTCGAAGGCGAACTGCATGATCTTCATGCCCGGGTAGCCGCTGGCAGAAAGCATGGCCTTGACCTCCGGGGTCAGGTAGCCAAGATCCTCGGCAATGATGCTGCCCTCGCCCAGCGCTTCGTGCATGGCATGGATGAAGTCCCGGTCGGGACCCTTTTCCCAGTGGCCGTTCGCTGCCGTTTTGTCCCCGGCGGGGATGCAGTAGTAGCTCTCAAAGCCCCGGAAATGGTCGATGCGCACCACGTCGTAAATGGAGGTGGCGTACTTCATGCGCTGCTTCCACCATGCAAAGCCGGTGGCCTTGTGAACGGACCAGTCGTACAACGGGTTGCCCCACAGCTGTCCGTCTGCCGCAAAGGCGTCCGGAGGGCATCCGGCCACCTGCGTCAGGTGCATGGTGCCGTCGGTCTGGAACAACTCCGGGTGGGTCCACAGGTCGCTGGAATCCGGGCTGACGTAGATGGGAATATCGCCCACCAGCCGGATGCCCTTCGCGTTTGCGTAGGCCTTGAGGGCACTCCACTGGGTGTAGAAGAAGAACTGCACAGCCTTGTAGTAGTCGATACTCCCGGCAAGCTCTGCCTTGGCTGCGGCAATGGCTTCCGGCTCACGGCAGCGCAGCGCGTTCGGCCAGTCGGCAAGGCCCGCCTGCCCCTGCGCGGCCTTCACTGCCATGAACAGAGCATAATCCTCCAGCCAGAAGCTGTGTTCGCGGCAGAAGGCTTCATAAGCGGGGGAAGGGGAGGCCAGCAGACGATCCGCTGCTTTTTTCAGGACAACGGGCCGCTCGTTGTAGAGCGCACCGTAATCGATGGGTCCAACGGGCCTTTCCGCAGGAATCTCGTCAGCGGTCAGCCAGCCGTCAGAAGCCAGCAGGCGGTAATCAATGAAATAAGGGTTGCCGGCAAAGGCAGAAAAGCTCTGGTAGGGGCTATCGCCGTAGCCGGTGGGGCCGATGGGCAGGATCTGCCAGAAGGCCTGCTTCGCCTCGGCCAGAAAATCCACGAATGCAAAGGCCTCTTTTCCCAGCGTACCGATGCCAAAGGGGCCCGGCAGGCTGAAAACAGGCATCAAAATGCCGCTTGCACGCATTGTGCGCACCTCCTTAGCCCTTCACGGCACCTGCCACAACGCCTTCGATGATGTACTTCTGGCAGGTCATGTACAGGATGATGATGGGGATGATGGCAATGATGATGCAGGCCATCATGGGAGCCAGCTCCACACGGCCGTAACCGCCGCGGAAATACTGGATGGCCATGGGGATGGTACGATACTTCTTGATGTCCAGCACCAGCGTGGGCAGCAGGTAGTCGTTCCACACCCACATGGTCTCCAGGATGGCGGTGGAGATCATGGTGGGCTTGAGGATGGGGAATACGACCTTAAAGAAGATCTGGATGGGGTTGCAGCCGTCGATCATGGCAGCTTCCTCGATTTCCATGGGCACGCTCTTCATGAAGCCGGTAAACATGAACACGGCCAGACCTGCGCCGAAGCCCAGATAGATGATGCAGATGTTCCAGGGGGTGTTCAGATTGAGCTGGTCAGCAGTCTTGGACAGGGTGAACATGACCATCTGGAAGGGAACGACCATGGAGAACACGATCAGCAGGTTCATGAACTTGCTCAGCTTGTTGTTCACGCGGGTAAGGTACCAACCGGTCATGGAGCAGCACAGCAGGATCAGCGCCACACTGGTAACGGTGATGACAAGGCTGTAGCCAAGGCTGGAAAGGAAACCCATTTTGGTGACGCCGTAAACATAGTTGCTCAGGCCCGCAAAGGTCTCTGCGGTGGGCAGCTTGAACACGGTGGAGGTGGTAAAGGTACCCTCGACCTTCAAGCTGTTCAGCAGGATCAGCACGATGGGGTAGATCCACAGCAGACTCAGCAGAGACATGATGACGGTGAGGACGTTATCCCACATTTTTTTCTGTTTAGGCATTACTGCTGCACCTCCTTGGAACGGGTAAAGTGGAGCTGGATCAGAGAAATGACCACAACGATCAGGAAGAACACCACAGCCTTTGCCTGACCGATGCCCTTCCACTGAGCACCGGAACGGCCATAGAAGGTGTTGTAGATGTTCAGAGCCAGCATTTCACTGGCGTTGGCGGGTTCACCTGCGGTCAAGGCAACGTTCTGGTCGAACAGTTTGAAGCTGTTGGTCAGGGTCAGGAAGGTGCAGATGGTCACGCTGGGCATGACCATGGGAATTTTGATCTTGAACAGGATCTCGCGGTCGTTGGCACCGTCGATCTTGGCGGCTTCGATCAGGTCGCCGGGCACGCTCTGCAGGCCGGCAACGTAAATGATCATCATGTAGCCGATCTGCTGCCAGCACATCAGGATGACCAGACCGACGAAACCGGCCTTGGCATCCAGCGCCAGCAGGGGCTTCTGCAGGTTTGCCAGCACACCGTTGAGCAGGATCTGCCAGATGTAGCCCAGCAGGATGCCGCCGATCAGGTTGGGCATGAAATAGACGGTACGGAAGATGTTGGTGCCGCGAATGCCGCGGGTGAGCACCAGTGCAATGGCAAAGGCGCAGACGTTGATGAGCACGGTGGAAACCACAGTGAACGCTGCGGTAAAGCCGAACGCGTGCAGGAAGGTGGCATCCTGAAATACGCTGAGGTAGTTCTGAATGCCCACAAAGGTGGTCTTGCTCACAGTGGTGAACCGCTGGAACGAAAGGTAAATACCCCAGATAAAGGGCCAGATAAAGCCGATGATGAACGCGATGAGGGTAGGCAGCACGAACACCGGCCAGTATTTACTGATGGCTTTTTGCATGATGTACCTCCTATATGCGGAGTGGTTAACAAAAAAGGGGAGGCGGGGCGAACTTCTTCGCCCGCCTCCCTGTTCAGTTCTGTTTCAGTGGATCTGTCAGGAGATTATCCGTTTGCCAGCTTGTACTCCTTAGCCCAGCCATCGACGAAGGCGGTCACAACGCCGTCCCAGTCGCCGGTGCCTGCTGCGTAAGCGGTCAGAGCGGAACCAACGCCGTTCTTCCACTCCTCAGAAGGCATGGTGGAGAAGCACCAGTCCACACTGGTCTTGCCGTCGGCCACATACTGGTTTGCAATGGTGATCAGGGGGTTGGTGGAGTCCTTAGCCTTCTTGAAGGGGATGACGAAGCCCATCTTGTCAGCCATCGCGCTGGTGCCGGCCTCAGAGGTGACACACCAGTACAGGAAGTCCAGAGTAGCCTGAATGTCGGCATCAGAAGAGTTGTTGTTCACGCACCAGAAGTTCTCGGAACCGGTGCACAGGCCCTGATTCTCCTCGCCATCCACGCCGATGTAGACGGGCAGCATGCCCAGGTTGTCGTCGCCCAGATCCTTCACGTCATTGTAAGCCCAAGTGCCGTTCTGGTAGAACACAGCCTTCTTGCCCACGAACTCAGCCACAGCGTCGTTGCCGGTCTTGGAAGCCAGCAGGGTGGGGTCACAGGTGGAATCGGTGATGTACAGATCCCAGATCTGCTTGTAGTTGTCCAGATAGGTGCCCTTGATGGCGTCGGTAGAGCTGATGCCGTCTGCCTTGTACTCGTAGTAGATGGGCAGGTTTGCCAGATGGGTCTTGAAGCGCCAGTCAGAAGAACCGTCCATGCCGGCAGAAGTGAAAGCACCGTCCACGCCCAGCTCAGCCTTGCGTGCCTGAATATCGTCAGCGACCTTCTTCAGATCAGCAAAGCCCTTGATATCGTCCTGCGTGTAGCCGGCGGCGCTCAGCAGTTCCTTGTTGTAAATGATGCCATAGGTCTCGATGACATATGCGATACTGGTAACAGCGTCGCCATCCTTCAGTGCGAAAGAGTCGCTGGTCAGCTCGCCGTACAGCTGGCTGCCGGACAGATCGTAGCAGTAATCCTTCCAGTTTGCCAGACCAACAGGGCCGTTCACCTGGAACA
>ERZ1027032.580-NODE-580-length-13101-cov-12.069753_pt1 | contig 13101 bp, 10 predicted proteins | sample MGYA00519445_ERZ1027032 | MGnify/ENA primary metagenome ERZ1027032 (study PRJEB26926, sample SAMN06164888) | human gut metagenome | biome: ENVO:00009003; feature: ENVO:2100002; material: ENVO:00002003 | host: Homo sapiens | place: USA | collected 2012 ... | reverse complement strand
CACCCACCTGCCTCAGATTGCTTCCATGGGAACCCATCATTACAAGGTTCTGAAAGAAGAAACCGAAGAGGGAACTCTTTCTCACATGAAGGAACTCAACGAGCAGCAGCGCATAGAAGAAATCGCCCAGATGCTCAGCGGAAGCGACATTACGCCTGCTGCCCTGGCAAATGCTAAGGAGTTGCTCAATAAACACAAGCAACACAAATAAGATTATGAAAAAAATAAATATGATCATGATGGGACTGATGCTCGGAGCATCGTCCCTCTATGCCCAGCCGGGTTCGGTCCAGAAACTGGCTAAGAGCGTTTTCACCTTGACTACTTTCAATCAGAAAGGCGACATTATCGCCTCTACCCAAGGTGTTTTTATCGACAACAAGGGAACGGCTATCAGCACCTTCAAGCCATTTGTCGGAGCTGTAAAGGCTAGCGTTGTTGACGCTTCCGGAAAATCGATTCCTGTTGAGGCCATCATGGGAGCCGACGAACTCTACGATGTGGCTAAATTCCGCATCAACGCCTCTACAGTTGCTGCCCCTATTGCAACCAAGGAATCGGCTGCTGGCGACAAGGTCTGGCTGGTTCCATATTCTATCAAGAAGCCGGCTTACCAGCAGGAGGACATCAGCAGCGTAGAGAAGTTCAAGACTACGTACAACTATTACATCTTCTCGAATAGTGCTCCCGAAAATGCAGTAGGTTGTCCGTTTGCCAACAAGAACGGTCAGGTCATCGGTCTGATGCACAGCAATGGTCAGGTTACGGCCATCGACGCCAACTACGCCAAGCAGCTGAAGGTAACCGGTCTTTCGAGTCTTGATGCAGCACTTCGCGAAACCACCATCCGTACAGCTCTTCCTGATACAGAGAACGAAGCGATGACGATGATGACTCTGAAGAAAGGCCAGACTACAGCTGATGAGTATGCGAAATATAGCGATGAGTTTATCAGCAAATTCCCAACTTCAGCCTTCGGTTACAAGGAGAAAGCCGCTTATCTGACGGATAAGGCCGAATATGATGCAGCTGCCAAACTGATGGAAGAAGGCATTAAGAAATCGGCTGCCAAGGATGAGGCTCATTCCAACTATGCCGACCTGATTTATCAGAAGATTATTTACAAGGGCGATTCTGTTTATAAGGACTGGACGCTTGATAAGGCCATAGCTGAGGCTCAAAAGGCATACGAAATCAAGGCTCAGCCTATTTACCGCCATCAGGAAGCACAGATTAATTTTGTAAAGGGTGAGTATCAGAAAGCTTACGATACTTTCATGGATTTGACCAATACTTCACTTCTCAGCGGCGAACTCTATTTTGAGGCTGCCCAGGCTAAGAAGAATCTCAAGGCTCCAGCCAAGGAGATTGAGGTTTTGCTCGATAGTGCGGTAAGCGTTGGAAACAAGATCGGAATGGTTGCGAATTATTATCTGGCACGTGGAGAATTTCTGAAGGAGCAGGGTGAATTCCGCCGCGCTATTCAGGATTATAATATGTACGATTCCATTGCCCGTCCTGTTTCGCCAGCCTTCTTCTACACCCGTTACCAATGCGAAACCAAGTTACGCATGTGGCAGCCAGCCCTGCTTGATATTGCCCGCACCTGTTACCTGGCTCCTAAAGAGCCTACTTATTTTGCAGAATGGGCAAGTCTCGACTTGCGTGTAAAGCGTTATGATGAAGGAATCAGCGCAGCCACCCATTGCATAGAGTTGGCTCCTGAATATGCTGACGGCTACCTTCTCTTAGGACTGCTCCAGAAGGAGAAAGGAAATAAGGAAGAGGCCATCAAGAACCTGAAGAAAGCCCAGGAACTCGGCGATTCCCGCGCTGGAGAATATCTCAAGAAAGTGAAGTAATTATTTTAGTAATAAGTAAGAAAGTCCGTAGGCATTTTAACAGAACGCCTACGGACTTTCTTTTACATTTTAGTCATGTGGTACCCCAGCATTTTAAGCTCTACGGCTATTCCCATAAGGAACATCTGGTGAAGGGCGGCAACGAAACCACGGAAGGCTTCCTCGCTTCCAGGCTGCAGATTCAGATGAATCAGCTTGCTGTAAGAGCGCGAAGCACATTCTGCCACTACATTCGTAACAGCCTTATGCGCTTCCTCATTCAGCAGCAGAACCTTTTCGCAGATGTAATCATCCATGTGGTCGAAATCTATTCTGTCACGAAGATATTCATAATGATTCTCTACCTTGCTGTAGAGTTCCCAATCCTCATCCCAATACTTGGCAAGCGCCATTCCTACATACATGATCCAACCCAATGAAACCGTAGGATATTTGGCAAACTCGCGAATCGCATCAGGCAGATAACTCTCGCCTACTTTCTGCCACAGCTCTTCCAAATCCGGAGCTTCCGGCAAATGAGCGTCTACCTTATCAATACCCAGCAGATATTGATAAAGATCTTCCTTGAAGACAGCTTCAAAATTCTTTTTCTCTTCCATTTATCTTTTCTTTTTCTAATATTTTTTTACTGAACTCTGCAAACCCTGATTCCTATTTGCACCGGATGTTTATGCATGTAAGTATAAAGTGTCATCGGTTCATCAATCACCTTCTTGTGAATGCTGCTGGCGTTGAGCAGATGCAATCCGTCTTTGTGCCAGGAGGCAATACCGATGTGGGTTGTGTCGAGACCCTTTTTGTTGGTAATGATGGCGATAATGTCACCATCATGAATAGCGTTGCGGAAAACTGCCGTGTTGGCAATCTTGCCCTTCGGAACATAACGGTAACGCTTGCCGTTCACACTCTGTTCCAGTTTTCTGATTCCCGATTTCCATTCCGGATGAGCCTTAAGCATCTTATAGCTCGAAACATGCGTACTCATCCAGTTGATGTTCACGGTCTGAACGGCCGAGAAAGGAGGATTGGGCGCAATATTCTTCACGATTCCCTCGCGCTCGTTTGCATCCATCCAAATCGTGAAATAATGCTGGCGCTTCACATAGGAAACCTCTCCGCTCACATAACGCACATTCCGGAGATATTCACAGAAAGCCGAGAAAGAAGTCTCATTCTTCTTGGCGCATAGGGTGAGCGCCGTTACCATCTCTACGTATGTGGTGCAGTCCAGCTCACGGGTGTTCACGATGAGCACCTCTTCCTTCGTTCGGTCCAGCGTGCCGCCCACATAAGGAACGCCCGCCATCTGCTTGCCGAACCAAAGCATCCAACTGGCTGGTTTCTTCTTCATCGCCCTTGCCTGCTGCAGCAGTCCTACAATCCGCAGACTGTCCTGCCGCTGATAAACCACATTCACCCTGGCTTCTCCCGGAACAGCCAGCACGCAAGCCAGCACGACAGCTGCCATTTTCGTAAATATTTTCATCTCTTCTCTTTTTATATGTTAATGATGACGTTTCCTGCCGAAGTTCACACCCACATAAATATTGAGTGAGCCAAACGAATTGTTGGTAGAAAACTGTTTTTTCTTATAGTTGTAGGAATGGATGATGGTGCTGGCGCCCGCGTACCAATGCGTGTTGTTCCACACAATACCGAAGCGGCCTATTCCATCCAGGTTCACATTCTTGAAACTGAAGTTGGTAATGTCCAGATGTTCCCTTTCATTATCCGATTTCGAGCGGTTGTAAGCCACACCTACCGAGAGCGAAGCGTTGAAGAGCCAGTTCTTGGCGAAAACCCAGTTGTAAGCATAGCCGCAGGTTACGTTCACATCGCTGTATTTCACCTTGCTGAACATCAGCGAACTGTCTATCTTGGCTTCCGGAGTTCCCCCGTTTGTCAGATTTTTATTCAGCTTTTCATCTACAAGATTGGTCAGTTTATCCCAGTTCACCTCCAGTTCATGCTCCGTGTAACCGATTCCCAGAAGCATGGAACCGGCACTTCTCCGCTGCACCGTACTCTGCGAATAGGCGGCAGGATAAGAGAAGCGGCGATGGTTGAAGATGTAATAAAGATTGAATCCCTTGATGCTCGATTTGAAACCGTCGAAAGGAGCCTTGCGGATAGGGGCACAATCGATGTGCTCACCCAGATTCATCCGCTGAACATGATAGTCATTTCCCGTCTGTCGCCAGAACAGGTCTATTCCCAGCAGACTGCTGTAGAGGCTCAGGTCAAACTCCTTTTTATTAGTGTGGTTATTCCTGAAATTAATGTGCTTCAGGTCGAACGTATAACCCAGAAACACCCATCGCCAGCCCAGATAAGGCCCCAGGCGGTAAGAAGGATCAGGCGAGAAGGAAATGCTCTGTCCTTCGCTGTTTCTGAGCGTATATTCCTCGTAGGTATTGGTGTTCTGCAGCATCACCGTATAATTGTAATGCTGGTCTTCTATATAAGCCGAATCCGTACTGTTGAATTCTCTGAAGAACCGGGTGAACACATCTCCCACCTGATGGAAGAAGGTTTTGCGATGGCGCTCTTTCACGAGGCTGTCCTGGGAATTGGACATGAACATCGTCTTGTTGAAGAGCGTTCCCAGCATGGTAGAATCCACGGACTCCCCTGCCCTTGCCGAAGTGCAGACAAGGGAACAGATAAATCCTACTATACAGAAACATCTCTTCATAACTTACGCTCTAATCCTGATGATGATTTTGTAAAAAATCAGTTCTTCCACAATACTCGGTCCAGCACCCAGTTGACAGCCGTAGCCGAAACGCTGGTGCAGTCGCATTTTCCTATTCCCTGCAGATGCTGAATCACACTCTTGATGAGCGGCAGCTGCACATAAGGCGGATTCGGAACCGTAATCAAGTTCTTTCCTTCGCTCGTAATCACTTCTATCGGCTGGTAAGTGAACACCGAGAATGAGAGCGAACCTTTCTCGCCAATCACCTCGATGCAGTCTTCCTTCGCACTCTCATGTCCCACGAAGCACCAGCTTCCGCTGCCCGGAATTCCACTCTCAAAGAAGAAGCACGCCGAGAGCGTATCTTCAGCCTGATAAAGATGCGCTCTGTTGGCAGGATAGCCGTGCGCACGGGTAATCACACCAAACAGATTCTGGAGCAAATCTATCTGATGAGGAGCCAGGTCGTAGAAATAGCCGCCGCCCGCAATATCCGGCTGCAGTCGCCAAGGCATTTCCTTGCCGCTCTGAAAGTCGAGATCGCGCGGAGGAACCGAGAAGCGCACCTGAACATTCACCACGTTACCGATGGTTCCGCTCTCGATAATCTCCTTCACCTTCTGGAAGTAAGGAAGATAACGGCGATAGTAAGCTACGAAGCAGGGAACACCCGTCTGCTCGCTGATGCGGTTGATGCGGATGCAGTCGTTGTAGCTCGCTGCCAGCGGTTTCTCTATATAGCAGGGTTTGCCCGCACGCATCGCCATGATGGCAAAGATGGCGTGAGAAGAAGGTGGCGTGGCGATGTAAACAGCATTCACATCGGGGTCTTCTATCAATTCCGATGCATCCGTGTACCATTTGCGCACATGATGGCGCTCAGCATAGCTGCGTGCCTTGTTCTCGCTTCGGCTCATCACAGCCACCACCTGCGAACCCTCCACTTCGTTGAAAGCCGGTCCGCTTTTCTTTTCGGTTACTTCTCCGCAGCCGATAAATCCCCAATTAATCTGTTTCATTCTCTGTTGGTTTATTCTCTCCCGAAAGATTATTCTCCGGCGAGCGATTTGTTGATTTCGTCAATATAGTCGAGCACCTCATCGCGTCCCATCTTCTTTTCACTACTGGTAATGAAATAAGGTGGAAGTGCTTCCCAGCGGTCTTCCAGCGCATGCATCCATTTCTCCGCATTCATGCGAGCCTTGACCGGACCCAACTTGTCGGCCTTGGTAAAGACGATGCAGAAAGGAACGCCGCTCTCGCCCAGCCAGTCTACAAACTCGCGGTCTATCTTCTGCTGGTCGTGGCGCACGTCGATGAGCACAAAGACATTAGCCAACTGCTGGCGCTGCAGAATATAACTGCTTATCATTTGTTCCAGCTGCTTCTGTACGGTCTTCGAACGCTTGGCGAAACCATAGCCAGGAAGGTCAACCAGATACCATTCGTTGTTGATAATGAAGTGGTTGATAAGCAGCGTCTTACCCGGTGTGGCTGAAGTCTTAGCCAAACCCTTGTGGTTGCAGAGCATATTGATGAGGCTCGATTTTCCCACATTACTTCTGCCAATGAAAGCATATTCAGCCTTCGTATCTTTCGGACACATGCTCACTCGTGGAGCCGATATTGTAAATTCTGATTTCTTAATTTCCATTCTTTCTATTTTTCTTTTATAAATATTTATTATTAACGGCCGCACATCAACTAATCATAAAGTTCAATGTTCAACGCTCAAAGCTCAAAGTCTAGAGCATTTCAGCCAGTTCCAGCCATCTCATTTCCTTCTCATCAAGTTCATCCTTGATTTCAGGCAGGCGCTTGCTTTTCTCCGTCAGTTCCTCAACCGATAGATTTCCGCTGCAGAGTTCCTCTTCCAGCTTCTTCTGTTCCTCGGTCAGCGCATCTATTTCCTGGGTCAGCTGCTCATATTCGCGCTTCTCCTTGTAGCTCATCTTGCGCTTGTTCTCAAAATTGGCGTCGCGCTTTGCCGTGCCTGCTCCGTCGCTTTCTGCTGTTGCATTTCCGCTCTTTGCCGGTTTCGCCTGTTCCGCCTCGTCCTTCGCCTGCATCCGGCTCCATTCCCTGTATTGCGTATAGTTGCCTGGGAAATCCTGTATTTCGCCTTCGCCCTTGAAAACCAGCAGATGGTCTACTACCTTGTCCATGAAATAGCGGTCGTGGCTCACCACGATGACGCAACCCGCAAAATCCTGAAGATATTCTTCCAGTACCTGCAGCGTCTGGATGTCGAGGTCGTTGGTCGGCTCGTCCAGCACCAGGAAGTTCGGATTCCTCATCAGCACCGTACAGAGGTAAAGCTTGCGCTTCTCGCCGCCGCTCAGCTTGTAAACGTAGTTGTGCTGCTCCTCGGGCGTAAAGAGGAAGAACTGCAGAAACTGCGAAGCCGTCATGTGCTTGCCGCCGCCCAGATCTATATAATCAGCAATCTCCGTAATCACGTCAATCACCTTCTGGTCTTCACGGAATTTCAGTCCCTCCTGCGAGAAATAGCCGAAGCGAACCGTCTCGCCGATGTCAAACTTGCCGCTGTCGGGCTGAACCTCGCCCAGCAGCATCTTGATGAAGGTCGATTTTCCCGTTCCGTTATTACCCACAATACCCATCTTCTCGAAGCGGGCAAAGTTGTAGTAGAAGTTGTCGAGAATCACCTTCTTCTGTCCCCTGTCGTCGAAAGCCTTGCTCACATACTGGCATTCAAAAATCTTCGAACCTATATAAACGGTAGAAGCCTTCAGCCTTACCTGCCTGTCTTCGATGCGCTGCTTCGCCACCTTCTCCAGCTCGTAGAAAGCATCCTCGCGGTATTTTGCCTTGTGTCCGCGAGCCTGAGGCTGACGGCGCATCCAGTCGAGTTCCCTGCGGTAGAGATTCTTCGAGTGCTGAATTTCGGCTCTCAGATTGTCCATTCTCTCCTGCCTCTTCTCCAGATAATAGGCATAATTGCCGCGGTAGGTGTAGATGGTGCGGTCGTCGAGTTCCAGAATCGTATTGCACACCTTGTCCAGGAAGAATCGGTCGTGCGTAACCATGAAGATGGTCTTGTTGCCGCGGTTCAGATAACCCTCCAGCCACTCTATCATCTCCAGGTCCAGATGGTTGGTCGGCTCGTCCAGCATCAGGAAGTCGGGTTCCGTAATCAGCACATTCGCCAGCGCCACTCGCTTCTGCTGTCCGCCGCTGAGCTGTCCCATCGGCTGTTTCAGGTTGGTAATGTGCAGCTGGGTGAGAATCTGTTTCGCCTTCAGCACCTTCTCCGGATCATCCTCATGATTGAAGCACGCCTGCAGCACACTTTCCTCCGGATCAAACTGCGGCGACTGCTCCAGATAGCCCACCTTCAAGTCGCGTCGGTAGATGATGTCTCCGCTCTCGTGGCCCTCTTTATCCATCAGCACCGACATGAGCGTAGACTTTCCCGTGCCGTTTCTCGCCACGAGTCCCACTTTCTGTCCTTCAGCGATAGAGAAGGAAATATTATCAAAAAGAACCTGTGCACCAAAGCGTTTGGTGAGGTTTTGAACGTCTAAATAGGGTATTTGACTAGCCATTTTTATTTTTTTTGTGCAAAGATAGGCAAAATATTTGGCAGAAACAAATTTTTTAATTATCTTTGCACACGAATTTATCAATCAATACCGTGTTTCCATTCAGAAACGCGACATTTCAGAAAAAAAACATTAATATACAATATATAATATATGTATAGCAAAGAAGAATTACAAGCAAAGAGTGTCGTTCAGTTGAAGGACATTGCCAAGGAACTGGGAGTCAAGGTAAAGAAGAGCGATAACAAGGAAACTATCGTCTATGCCATTCTCGACGCCCAGGCGGAACAGCCAGCTCCTGAAGCAGCCCCTAAGCGCAAGCGCACCCGCATTGCAACCAAGAAAGAAGACCGTGTTTATTCCGTACACGGTAATGAAGGAGAGAATTTCGACGTGCAGAAGAACCAGGTATTGGGTCCTAACGGCGGCGAGACTGCTCCTCAGGCTATGAGCGAAACTGCCCCAGCCCCAGCGGTTGAGGAAGAAATCCAGTTCAGCCCGGCAGAGCAGAGTTTACAATCAGCTGCCCAGAAGCAGACTCTAAACCAATCAGGCGAAGACATCGAGGCTCAGGTACTTGCCAACTTCCCGAAACACCGCGGCAGAAGAAGCAAGGCAGAACTCGAAGCCATTGCAGAAGCCAGAGCAGCTGCCATCAGAAAGCATCAGGCAGTAAAAGCCGAGCTAGAAGCGCAGATGGCGAAAGATGCACAGGAGACGGCTAACCAGCAGGCTGCTACTGAGGCAGAACAGCAGGAAGAGGCAACAGCCGATAACCAGCAGACTGCTCCTGAGCAAGTTGCCGTTCCGGAAGAGCAGTTCTCTGCCGGAAACGCTGAGAGCGCTAACATCAGCGGTGATTTGCAGGCGATGCTCCAGGCTAAGATGAATGCACAGAACGCAGCAGCAGCTCCGGCTCCAGCTGAGGAGGCTCCAGCTGAGGAGGCAAAGGAAAAAGCTACTGAAAAAACTGCAACCGATAAGAAACAGGAGTCAGCTCCTATCCACTATACTGAAGGTATGAAGGTAGAACTCGATGCAGACGGAACCTGGAAGGGTGATCCGGGCGATGGAACCGATTTCATCCTGGTAGTCGACATTCCTATCGAAGACCAGGCTGCCATTCCTACTGTCGATATCTTCGACCGTCCTACCACTCCGCAGACTTCTCACCAGCACACACCTGCTGCTGCCCCTGCAGCCAAGAACAAGCAGGAAGCACCAGCCTATGATTTCAGCAATCTCGTGAAATCCAACGGTGTGCTCGAAGTGATTTCAGAGGGCTACGGATTCCTGCGCAGCAGCGATTACAATTACCTTTCTTCACCGGACGATGTTTATGTAGCATCCAGCTTCGTCAAGAAGTTCGGTCTGAAGACTGGCGATGTCATCGAGTGCAAGGTGCGTCCGCCTCACGAGGGCGAGAAATACTTCCCGCTCACCAGCATCATCAAGATCAATGGCCGTGACCCGTCAGAGGTTCGTGACCGTGTTCCTTTCGAGCACCTCACCCCACTCTTCCCTGATGAGAAGTTCAATCTCTGTGGCGACCGCCGCACCACCAATCTCAGCACCCGCATCGTAGACCTCTTCTCGCCAATCGGTAAGGGTCAGCGTGCGCTCATCGTGGCTCAGCCTAAGACCGGTAAGACCATCCTCATGAAGGATATTGCCAACGCCATCGCAGCCAACCATCCTGAGGCTTACCTCATGATGCTGCTCATCGACGAGCGTCCTGAGGAGGTTACCGACATGGCCCGCACCGTGAATGCAGAGGTTATCGCCTCTACCTTCGACGAGCCAGCAGAGCGCCATGTCAAGATTGCCGGAATCGTGCTCGAGAAGGCTAAGAGAATGGTAGAATGCGGACACGATGTTGTCATCTTCCTCGATTCTATCACCCGTCTCGCCCGTGCCTACAACACCACAGCTCCTGCATCTGGTAAGGTGCTCACCGGTGGTGTGGATGCAAACGCTCTCCAGAAGCCTAAGCGTTTCTTCGGTGCTGCGCGTAACATCGAAGGCGGCGGTTCGCTCACCATCATCGCTACTGCCCTCATCGATACAGGTAGTAAGATGGATGAAGTCATCTTCGAGGAGTTCAAGGGAACCGGTAACATGGAGTTGCAGCTCGACCGCTCACTCAGCAACAAGCGCATCTTCCCTGCTGTCAACCTCATTTCTTCGTCTACCCGTCGCGACGATCTGCTGCAGGACAAGACAACGCTCGACCGCATGTGGATTCTGCGCAAGTATCTGTCCGACATGAATTCTATCGAGGCGATGAGTACCATCCACAAGAATATGCAGCATACTCGCAACAACGACGAGTTCCTGCTCTCTATGAATTCATAACCCCTCATCCGGGTTTACCCATATCTGAATATCCGGCAAAAGGCTCCGTTCATTGGCAGTCTTTACTAGATATAAAAGAAGAGAGATTTGAAAGAGAAGGGCAAGTTCCATTTTCGGGATTTGCCCTTCGTGTTTTTTTACTGTTTAAAATCATTAAAAAAATATCGCATTTCATTTTTTATTCGTATCTTTGCTTATCTTAAACACAGAGGGGGCGCAAAGCCCCAATATAAATAATGTATAACTTAAAATCAAAAGAACCATGAGCAAATATTTTGCAGAATCAGAATTGATTATCAATGAAGACGGAAGCTGCTTCCACCTTCATCTTCGCCCGGAACAAGTGGCTGATAAAGTAATCCTCGTTGGCGACCCAGGTCGCGTAGCCCTCGTAGCCTCCCATTTCGATGAGAAGGAATGCGAAGTTTCAAGTCGGGAATTCCACGCCATCACCGGCACATATAAAGGCAAGCGAATCACTGTGCAGAGCACCGGAATAGGATGCGATAATATCGATATCGTAGTCAACGAGCTCGATGCGCTGAAGAACATCGATTTCAAAACCCGCACCGAGAAACCCGAGCACACCACGCTCACCCTCGTGCGCATCGGAACCTGCGGCGGCCTGCAGCTCAACTGCCCTGCCGGAACCTTCGTAGCCTCGCAGAAGAGCATCGGTTTCGACGGACTCATCAACTTCTATGCCCGTCGCAACGAAATCTGCGACCTCGAAACAGAGGCAGAATTCAAGCGCCAGGTAAAATGGAACGACCAGATTGGCAACCCATACTGTGTAGACAACAATCCGGAATTGCTCAACCAGATAGCCGGCGATGATATGGTTCGTGGAATCACCATAGCCTGTGGCGGTTTCTACGGTCCTCAGGGCCGCGAGCTCCGTGCCCCACTTGCCGACCCGGAACTTAATCAGAAGATTGAAGCATTCGAGTATAACGGTCTGCGCGTCAACAACTTCGAGATGGAGAGTTCAGCCCTCGCCGGTCTTTCCCTTCTCCTCGGTCATAAGGCATTAACCTGCTGCATGGTCATCGCCAACCGCCGTGCCCTCAGCGCCAACACCGGCTACAAGAGCACCATCGACAATCTCATCAAGGTTGTATTAGATAGAATTTAAACAATAAAAAAATGAATCAAGAAGAATGTATCTGCGCCCTGGCAACCCCAGCCGGCGGTGCTATCGGAATTATCCGACTCAGTGGCTCCGACGCCATTACCCTCACCGACAAAATCTTCCAGTCTGCCAACGGCAAATCCCTGGAAGAAGCCAAGCCCTACACTCTGCATTATGGCGAAATCAAGGATAAGGATGGCAACACCATCGATGATGTACTGGTGAGCGTGTTCCGTGCACCCCACAGTTATACAGGCGAGAACTCCACCGAGATTTCCTGTCATGGCAGCCGATACATTCTTCAGCAGGTTCTCCATCGCTTTACAGAGGTAGGATGTCGCCAGGCAGAACCGGGCGAATACACCCGTCGTGCCTATCTCAACGGCAAGATGGACCTCTCTCAGGCAGAAGCCGTAGCTGATCTCATCGCCTCTACCAACAAGGCAACCCACAAGATGGCGCTCAGCCAACTGAAGGGCCATTTCAGCAACGAACTCTCCCTCCTTCGCGAAAAATTATTAAAGATGACTTCGCTCCTGGAGTTGGAGCTCGACTTCAGCGACCACGAAGAACTGGAGTTTGCCGACCGCAGCGAACTCCAGGCACTAGCCGAAGAAATCAATCACAAGATTACCACCCTCGCCCACTCCTTCGAAACCGGCAATGCCCTGAAGCAGGGAGTAGCCGTAGCCATCGTAGGCAAGACGAATGTGGGCAAGAGCACCCTGCTCAACCGTCTGCTCCACGAGGAGAAGGCAATCGTGAGCGACATTCACGGAACCACCCGAGATGTAATCGAAGACACCACCCTCATCGACGGAATCACCTTCCGCTTTATAGATACGGCAGGAATCCGCAAGACGGATGATGTGGTAGAGAACATCGGAATAGAGCGCACCTTCCAGAAGATGGAAGAGGCGAAGATAGTAATCTGGCTGTTGGATGATCAGCCGTCAGCCTCAGAAATCGAAGAGATGAAGCTGAAGAACCAGGGCAAGAAGCTGCTGGTGGTATTTAATAAGATGGATAAACTGGAGGATGATAAACTTGCGTTCGATAAGTTCACCCATTCCTTCGGTTCAGATTCCAGTGAATCAGAAGCCCCACTCTTCATCAGTGCCCGCACAGGCGAGAATGTTTCATCCCTGGAGCAGGCATTAGTAAAAGCCGCTGATATTCCTGAGATTACCGAGAACGACGTCATCATAACGAGTGCCCGCCACTACGAGGCCCTACTCCGTGCCCATGATTCCCTCTCCCGAGTATTGGAGTCGATGGAAATGGGCATGAGCGGCGACATCGTCGCCGAAGACCTGAAAATGGTGTTGGAAGAACTGGGTGAAATCACTGGCGGACAGATCAGTAGCCAGGAAACGCTAAACAATATCTTCAAGCACTTTTGCATCGGAAAGTAACCCCCTGGACAGCTCTAAAACGAACATTTTTATAACTGCTTGCAAGCCCTGTCTCTTATACACATCTCCGAGC
>ERZ1027032.567-NODE-567-length-13247-cov-6.014857_pt1 | contig 13247 bp, 9 predicted proteins | sample MGYA00519445_ERZ1027032 | MGnify/ENA primary metagenome ERZ1027032 (study PRJEB26926, sample SAMN06164888) | human gut metagenome | biome: ENVO:00009003; feature: ENVO:2100002; material: ENVO:00002003 | host: Homo sapiens | place: USA | collected 2012 ... | reverse complement strand
CGAGATCTAGTACGGTCTCGTGGGCTCGGAGATGTGTATAAGAGACAGCTGCACACCGCAGAGAACATGCTGGTGCCCGCCTGCCTTGCGGTATATCTGGCAAAAGCAGGCGGGCGCAGCGCAGCACTGGAACAGTACGGGGTGCTCAAGGGCATGGCTCTGCCGCTGCTCACCTTTCCCTTCGGGCTGCTGGGGAGCCTTTCGGTGCTGCTGATGCCGGAGATCACGCAGGCCCACATTCTGGGCCAGACCAAACGTCTCAATGCGCTTTTGGACCGGATGCTGCGGCTCACCGGTTATTTTTCTGCATTGGCGGGGACGCTGTTCTGGGTGTGGGGACGCCCGCTGGCACAGCTTTTATACCGCAGCGCCGAAGCCGGGTTTTATCTGGAAACGCTGGCCCCCGCCATGCCGCTGATGTATCTGGAAAGCATGGTGGACGGTGCCATGAAAGGGGTGGGGGAGCAGAAGGCCGCGTTCCGCTACAGCGTGTGGGACTCCATCCTGCGCATTGGCGGGGTGGTGGTGCTGCTGCCGCGCTTTGGCATGAAGGGATTTCTGGCAGTGATCCTGCTTTCCAGCCTGTACACCTGCATTGCCAACACCGGGCGGCTGTTGTTTTCCATCGGCACGCGGCACGCTTTCCGCCGCTGGCTGGGTGCGCCTGCTCTGGCGGCGCTGCTGGCAGCAGGGGCGGGTGCTTTTTTGAAAGGGCTGCTTGCGGACGGCCTGAGGTCGGAACTGCCCATGCAGCTGGCGGCTCTGGGGGCGGGCGGCTGCACGACGGCGGCAGCATTCCTGCTGGCGGCATGGCCGCTGGGACTGGGGGAGGAAGTGAAAGCCATCCGGACAAAAAGCAGGCAGCCTGCTGCGGGGCGCACCCGCGCCGGATGAGGGGGGAATTTGGGGTAAAATATTGCTGTCCTGCGCCCTCATCAGCCGCCTGAGGCGGCAGCTTCCCGCAAGGGGACGCCTTTCCTGCAAATTTTCTGGACATTCCCCGCGCTTCTGAGTATAATATAAAGATAGGGCTGCCCGGTGCGCCGGGCAGGTCGGAACGCCGGAAGCTCCTTCCGGAAAAAACAGCGGCGTTTTACGCCGTGTGCAAAAAGAGGACTTTTTTGTGAAAGATAAAAAGAACACGCCGCAGGTGCTTGCGCGCCGGGCGCTGCTTGTGCTGCTGGATGCAGCCATTGTTGCATTCAGCTTTTATTTTGCGCTTCTGCTGCGGGCAGACGGAGCAGTGGAAGCCACCTGGTGGCCGCATAACCGTGAGCTTCTGTACGAAAATCTGCCATGGATCGTGGCGGTGTACATTGCCAGCTTTCTGTTCAGCGGGCTGTACTCCGTACTGTGGAAGTACGCCGGTGAACGTGACCTGATGCGTCTGGCGGCAACGGTGGCTGTGCCTACCGTTATCGTCTACGGTGTCAACCGGCTGTGCATCCACGGTGTGCTGTTCAACTCTGCCAACTGCATGGCAGCAGTGCTCATCTTCCTGCTGGTGGGCGGCAGCCGTCTGGCATGGCGGCTGTTCCTGAACCACCCGCTGGGCGAAAAGCTGCGCGGCTCTGCCAGCAGAGACCCAAACCGGCCCGTGATGATCGTGGGTGCAGGAGAGGCCGGTGCATGGGCCATCAACGTGTGCAAGTCCAATAAGGAATACGGGCATGCTGTGGTGGCGGTTGATGACGACCCCGCAAAGCTGAACCAGACCATCCACGGGGTGCCGGTGAAGGGCACGCTGGAGGATATCCCGGAGCTGTGCAATCGCTACGGCATCCACAGCATCATCATTGCCATCCCTACCCTGAAGGGCAGCAAACTGAACCATGTCATCGACCTGTGTGTCAGCACCCATTGTGCGGTGCAGCTGCTCAGCGACCCGCAGCTGGTGGGCAGCGGCGCACCCCAGCAGGGAGCCTTCCGCGAGCTGAACCCGGCGGATTTTCTTTCCCGCGATGAGGTGACGCTGGATACGGACCAGATCTCCGGCTACCTTACCGGAAAGACCGTTCTGGTCACGGGCGGCGGCGGCTCCATCGGCAGCGAGCTGTGCCGTCAGGTGATGCGCTTCAAGCCCGGCAAGCTGCTTATTTTTGATATCTACGAGAACTGCGCCTATGAGCTTTTGATGGAGCTGCAGCAGAAGTACGGCCGGGATATCCCGGTAACGGTGCTGGTGGGCTCCATCCGGGACAAAAAACGGCTGGACGAGGTGTTTGAGACCTATCACCCCACGGTGGTGTTCCACGCGGCGGCTCACAAGCATGTGCCGCTCATGGAGGTGAGCCCTGCCGAGGCCGTGAAGAATAATGTTCTGGGAACCAAGAACCTTCTGGTGAGCGCCAGCGAGCACGACGTGGAGCGATTCGTGCAGCTTTCCACCGATAAGGCTGTGAACCCCACCAGTGTGATGGGCTGTACCAAGCGCATCTGCGAAATGCTCATCCAGACCTTTGCGGGCAACACGGATATGAAGTGCGTGGCTGTGCGCTTTGGCAATGTGCTGGGCAGCCACGGCAGCGTCATTCCACTGTTTGAGGCCCAGATCAAAAAAGGTGGGCCTGTCACCCTGACAGACCCCAACATTGAGCGCTACTTTATGACCATTCCGGAAGCGGCCCAGCTGGTGCTGCAGGCCGGTGCGCTGGCCGAAAGCGGCAATATCTATGTGCTGGATATGGGCGAGCCGGTCAAGATCATGGATCTGGCAAAGCAGCTCATCCGCTTTTACGGCTATGAGCCGGGCGTGAATATGGAGATCAAGATCGTAGGTCTGCGTCCGGGCGAGAAGCTCTATGAAGAGCTGATGATGGACGAGGAGCAGGACAAGATGCGCCGCACCCAGCATAACAAGATCTTTGTAGCCTCGCCCCGCAGCATCGACCTTGCCGAGTTCTACGAGCAGCTGCAGGAGCTTGCCGAAGCTGCCCAGCACAACGATGAGGGTGTGGTGCAGCAGCTGGCAAAGATGATCCCCACCTTCACCCCCACCCGCCAGAATCTGAAGCTGTAAACTCCCCCAGTCTGCTGCGCAGACAGCCCCTCAAAGAGGGAACCTGTCCGTGCGGCAAAGCCTCCCTCTTTGAGAAAGACTTCCCCCGGCCGGGACAGATTTTCCCCGCGCCGGGGAGAAATGTCACCACAGGTGACAAAGAGAGGAACAGATGTCGCGCCAGCGACAAAAAGGGGAATGGGTGGCATCGCGTCAGCGATGCCGGAAGGAGCTTCAACCAACGTCACTGCGGCAATCGGCCGCGTGTATATAAAATGAGAGGGATGTTACTATGGAAAAGAAACCGTTTCTGACCGAGGCGATGGCACAGGAGATCATTCAGGATGTGCCCACGCCGTTCCATGTCTACGACGAGAAGGGCATCCGTGAAAATGCCCGCCGCATCAACAAGGCATTCAGCTGGAACAAAGGCTTCAAGGAGTATTTTGCCGTCAAGGCTCTGCCGAACCCTGTCATTCTGCAGATCCTCAAGGAGGAGGGCTGCGGCGTGGACTGCTCGTCCCTGACCGAGCTGATGCTCAGCGAGGTGTGCGGCTTCTCCGGCAGCGATATCATGTTCTCCTCCAACCAGACTCCCGTGGAAGATATGAAGAAGGCCTACGAGATGGGTGCCTATATCAATCTGGACGATGCCACCATGGTGGAATTTTTGGAGCGTGTCGCCGGTGTGCCGGAGAACATCTTCTGCCGCTACAACCCGGGCGGCACCTTCAGTCTGGGCGAGAGCGAAGAGGGCTTTCAGGTCATGGACAAGCCCGGCGATGCCAAGTATGGTATGACCGAGGAGCAGATGGTCGAAAGCTACAAGAAGCTGGCTGCAAAGGGTGCCAGGAACTTCGGCATCCACGCTTTCCTCGCCTCCAACACCATTTCCGATGAATACTATCCGGAGCTGGCAGGCATCCTGTTCCAGCTGGCAGTCCGGGTGCAGAAGGCCACCGGCGTGCACATCGGCTACATCAACCTGTCCGGCGGTGTGGGTATCCCGTACCGTCCGGAGCAGACCGAAAATGACATCATGGCCATCGGTGAGGGCGTGCGCAGAAAGTTTGAGGAGATCCTGGTGCCTGCCGGCATGGGTGATGTGGCCATCTTTACCGAGATGGGCCGCTTTACCACCGGCCCCTACGGTGCTCTGGTGGCAACGGCCATCCACGAAAAGCACATCTATAAGGAGTACATCGGTCTGGACGCCTGCGCTGCAAACCTGATGCGTCCCGCCATGTATGGTGCTTACCATCACATCACTGTGCTGGGCAAGGAGAACGAGCCCTGCGACCACATGTATGATGTGGTGGGCGGTCTGTGTGAGAACAACGACAAGTTTGCCATCGACCGTATGCTGCCCAAGATCGACATTGGTGATATTGTCTACATCCACGATACCGGTGCACACGGTTCTGCCATGGGCTACAACTACAACGGCAAGCTGCGCAGCGCAGAGGTGCTGCTGTGCGAGGACGGCACCCACCGTCTGATCCGCCGTGCCGAGACGCCGCGTGATTATTTTGCAACGCTGGACTTCCTGCCCCTGATGAAGCCGCTGTTTGAAGATTAAGAGGTATCATAAATGTTTTTTGGCTTTCAGCTCACCCTTGGCCTGATGATGGTATTCTACGGCTATTCGGTCATGAAAAATCCCCGTGTCTGGGGCGATCAGGGCCGCCGTGCCGTCAAAGCGGAGCACTTTGAGGAATACTGCCGCCAGAATGGCCTGTTCTTCCTGAAGGCAGGCTGTGTGGTGGCGGTGATCGGTGCACTGGATGCGCTCATCACGCTGGATGCCCTGCTGTACGCTCTGCTGTACCTCTTCGGTCTGGCCTTCGCGTTCTATCCGCTGGTCAAATGGTGCCGCGAAAATGAGGGCTTCAGCTGGCCCTGGCCCCATGTCCAGAGCGAGAAAAAGCGCATCAAAGAGCTGCGTCGTGAACAGGAATCACAGGAAAAGGCGGAACAGAGTTCCAACGAAAAATAACAATAAAATGAAAAATGCCGTTCAGCGTTTGGAATGCTGAACGGTATTTTTATGTATATAATTAAATCAGCCTGTTGTTTTGTAAAAAATCACGGGCGGTTTTATATGCATATGTTCGTTTGCTCCCACCAGTTAAACTATAACCAAGCTCTTTAGAATATTTGGAACCGAAAAAACGAAGGTCAGAACCATAATAATTATCATTGATGGACTTTTGAAATTTTGAATCTTGTTCGACCATATGTGCAAAATTATAAAATAACTCTCGATAATTACATCGGTTCAAATTACCCGTCATTGAATGGTTAAAGTTTCGATATACACAGAATATAAAAAAAGCATATTTGTCGATAGGAGATAGTTGAGCAAAGACGATGTCATACAAGTTTCGTTTTCCAGTGAAGTAAGAAACACCAATGTGCATTTCTGTAGCATACTGAAAAAGGGCTGGATTCGGGATGCTATCCCGGTCAACGTATCTGGAAATCAAAGCAGATGCGTCAGTAAAGGATAAATATTCTGGCACAGTCTCACCGCGCTCGGTTGCTAAATCGTACAGATAATTCAATTGAGCTTCACTGGGAGACGATGGAATTTCACGTGTATAGGAAATTGGCTCTTCGTATCCGAGGGATTTTATAGCTGAAAGCGTATCGTCGCCCTCAAATACGCAAATTCTTCTTTTTGTACGCATTTTTCCAGTTTTGGAAAACTTTCCAGAAAATATATAATTTGAGTAGTTTAAATTACTGTCAAATTCGATAGAATATATCTGCTCATACTCGGAAAAGGTTCCAGAGAAAGTATTGGAAGAGGGTGACTTATTAGAAATAGGCTCAGGAGAATTAAATAAAGAATGAAATAATATACTTAAAAATCCCATAAGAACGCACCGTAATTATAGAAGATAAATGCTTTTTTTTTGTGGCTGCTGATAAAACTGTCCCAGATGATACCTGGCGATGAAGCGGTGATTCATCGCCACGCTGTCTACGGCTTCCGTCACTAAGATACCCGAGGGCGTAATAAAAGAAAATACCGTGAGCCTTTGCGTAAGCGTGCAGATTCGTCACGTCCACCCGGAAGGTGACACTGTAAAATGGCTGTGACACTCCGGAAAAGAACCGGAACAGCTCTGCCCGCGGCCACGTGTTCATGTCGATTTTATGCATGGCTGTTTTCTCCATCTGCCTTGTTTTTATCCAGTGCGTCAAACTGCTTTACGATCTGCGGGTCCTTCAGCTTGATGACCTTGCCGGAGAGGTAATGCAGGCTGTTCTCCTCAGGAATGTCCAGAAAGCTGACACGCACAGCGCACAGGGCCTGCGTCCGGGTGCCGGTGCGCTCGTTCATTTTGCGGTTGCCGTACTTGATGTCGCCCAGTACCGGGCGGCCAAGGTAGGCAAGGTGGGCGCGGATCTGGTGGGTGCGGCCGGTGATAAGGCCGATCCGGCACAGCGCAAAAGGCCCGGCGGTACGCAGTACGTCTACATCCGTAATAATCTGCTTGCGGCGCTCGTCCTGCGACTGGTGTGCGTGGATGCTCACCTTATTGTTTTTTTCGTCGTGCTCCCACCATGCGGTGAACCGTCCCGACTGCGGGATGCCCACCGTGATGGTGTAGTATTCCTTCTTGAGCAGATCGGTGCGGATGATCTCATTCATGTCCCGCAGGGCGGTGTAGTTCTTGGCTGCGATCACAAGGCCCTCGGTGCCGCGGTCCAGCCGGTTGCAGATGCCGGGCTTGAAGCGGTTCTCGCCGTGGGGGTCGTATTCGCCTTTTTCGGCCAGATACTGGGTAAAAGCGTCCACAAGGTTTGCGTCGCCGGTGCGGTCACTATGGCACAGCAGGTGGGTGGGCTTGTACAGAACAGCGATGTTTTCGTCCTCGTAGATGACAGTCACCTTGGGCTGATTGGGCTGCTTTTTGGGGGCGGCCTTCTGCACCGGCTTTGCACCCTCCGTCGGGAAAAACTCGTCGTTGATGTACAATTCGATCAGATCCCCTGTCTGGATGCGGTACTCCGGCGCGGCCTTTTTTCCGTTCACCTTCACACGCTTGTTGCGGAAGCTCTTGTACAGCAGGCTGGTGGGAAAATCGCGGGTCACGCTCTGCACAAAGCGGGAAAGACGAACGCCGTCGTCGTTGGCGGTTGCGGTATACTGTTTCATAAATGGTTCCTCAAATCTCAAAAGATACCTTTATAGTAATACAGCCACGGCTGCAAGTCAACGCGGAAACGTCCCGGATCAAAACTATTTTTCCCCAAAGCCTTGAGTTCCCGATGCAAAATGGGTACTATTATAGGGAATGAACAAGAAGGAGAGTACCGGCAATGGCAGAACACAAACGGCATCAGGGGCATCGCCAGCGGATGCGCGAACGGGTGCAGAACTACGGGCTGGACAGTCTGGCCGAGCACGAAGCACTGGAATATGTGCTGTACCTCACCAATGCGCAGAAGGACACCAACGGCATCGCACATGACCTCATCGATCGTTTTGGTGATTTTGCGGCGGTACTGGAGGCCAGTGAGGAGGAGCTGTGCACCGTGGAGGGTGTGGGCCCTGCCACTGCCCGGATGCTGCATCTGCTGCCGCAGATCTGCCGTTATTACAGCCGCAGCCGAACCAGCACCACCCGCTGCATCAAGACTACCGAGCAGATGGGCAGCTACCTCATGGCAAAGTTTGCATGGTCAGACTACGAGCGCGCCATGCTGGTGAGTCTGGACAGCCGCAAACGGGTGCGGGCGGCGGTCTGGCTGCGGGAAGGCACCTCTGACCGGGTAAGTCTGGAGATCAAGAGCGTGGTGGCTGCGGCTATCAAGGGCGGCACAGACACGGTAGTGCTCTGCCACAATCACCCCAACGGTGCGGCACTGCCCTCCATGGAGGACATAGAAGCCACCGGCAGCATCGCTCAGGCACTGGGTCTGGTGAACATCTATTTGCTGGATCACTTCATCCTGACCGATACGGAATATTTCTCCATGCGGGATGCCAACCGCCTGCCGATCTATGATTTCAGGACCGGTACGTTGTTCTGGCCGTGAGCTTTATCGGAAACGGGAAGCGGCTTTCATCATGTGCCGGCCGAATTAACAGCTGTCAGGATGGTTTTCACAAAGAACTGTTTACATTATAAAACTGCTGTGCTATAATCAAACCGTAAAAATACAACTGATTGTGGTTCTTTGCGCAAGGGCCGGAGAGGAGAGAGAAGATGGCAGACGAAAAATTTGAACTGGTATCCTCTTACCAGCCCACCGGCGACCAACCGCAGGCTATTGAAACACTGGTGGAGGGCGTGGAGCGCGGCGACCGCTGCCAGACCCTGCTGGGCGTTACTGGCAGCGGCAAGACCTTTACCATGGCAAATGTGATTGCAAAATGCAACCGCCCCACGCTGGTGCTGGCCCACAATAAAACACTGGCGGCGCAGTTGTGCACCGAGTTCCGCTCCTTTTTCCCCAACAATGCGGTGGAGTATTTCGTCAGCTACTACGATTACTACCAGCCGGAAGCCTATATTCCCAGCACTGATACCTATATTGAAAAGGACAGCGCCATCAATGACGAGATCGACCGTCTGCGCCACTCGGCCACGGCGGCACTTTCGGAGCGGCGGGACGTGATCATCGTAGCTTCGGTGTCCTGCATCTACTCGCTGGGCGATCCTATCGACTACCGCAGCATGGTCATCAGCCTGCGCCCCGGCATGCAGATGGAGCGCGATGCGCTGTGCCAGAAGCTTGTGACGCTGCAATATGAACGCAATGATGTGAATTTTGTGCGCAATAAGTTCCGCGTCCACGGCGACATCGTGGACATCTACCTTGCCTATATGAGCGAGCTTGCCATCCGGGTGGAGTTTTTCGGGGACGAGATCGACCGCATCACCGAGTTCAATCCGCTTACCGGTGCCAAGCAGAATGTGGTCAAGCATGTGGCCATCTTCCCGGCCAGCCACTACATCGTCAGCGCCGAGAAGAAGGCCGCCGCGCTGGAAAAGATTCGTGCCGAGTGTGACGCGCAGGTGAAGCAGTTCACCGCAGAGGGCAAGCTCATCGAAGCCCAGCGCATTGCCCAGCGCACCAATTACGACATTGAAATGCTCAACGAGGTGGGCATGTGCAAGGGCATTGAGAACTATTCGGCAGTGCTCTCCGGCCGAAAACCGGGCAGTATGCCCACCACCCTGCTGGATTATTTTCCGGACGATTTTCTGCTGTTTGTGGATGAGAGCCATGTGACCCTGCCGCAGGTGCGCGCCATGTACGGCGGAGACTACGCCCGCAAAAAAACACTGGTAGAGTATGGCTTCCGACTGCCGTCGGCCTTTGATAACCGACCGCTCAAGTTTGAGGAAGTGGAATCCAAGCTTAACCAGATGATCTTTGTTTCGGCTACGCCCGGCGACTACGAGCGTCAGAACAGCACGCAGGTGGCGCAGCAGGTCATCCGGCCCACCGGCCTTCTGGATCCGCTGATCTCGGTGCGCCCGGTGGAAGGGCAGGTGGTGGATCTGCTGGGCGAGATCAACACCCGCATCCAGCGGCATGAGCGCGTTCTTGTGACCACCCTGACCAAGAAAATGGCCGAAGACCTGACCGATTACCTCACCGAGCAGGGGATCAAGGTCAAGTATATGCACCACGAGGTGGACACCTTCGAGCGGATGGAGATCATCAAGGATCTGCGGCTGGGCAGCATCGATGTTGTGGTGGGCATCAATCTGCTGCGCGAGGGTCTGGACCTGCCGGAGGTGAGCCTTGTGGCCATTCTGGACGCGGATAAAGAGGGCTTCCTGCGCAGTGAGACCAGCCTGATCCAGACCATTGGCCGCGCAGCCCGCAACGCCGAGGGCCTTGTGATTATGTATGCGGATGTCGTCACCGATAGCATGGATCGTGCTATCACCGAAACCGAACGCCGCCGCGCCATCCAGATGGCCTATAATCAGGAACACGGCATCGTGCCCAAAACCATCGTCAAGGCCATTGCAGACAGCATTGAGATCAGCGATAAAGCGGAGAACGCTAAGCTGAACACCCGCCGCATGGGCAGGATGGAGCGGGAAGCCGCCATCGAGCGCCTGACCCGTGAGATGAAGGAGGCGGCGAAGCTGCTGGAATTTGAGCATGCAGCCTTCCTGCGTGACCAGATCGACCGCCTGCGCCGCGGCGAGAACCCGACGGTAGACTCTGCCGCTGAGACAGAGCGCAAACAGAACCATTCACAGACACAACGAAAAGGGAGAAAATACCTTGGCAAACGATAAGATCGTCATCAGAGGTGCCCGCGAGCACAACCTGAAAAATGTAAATCTGACCCTTCCGCGGGAAAAGCTGATCGTCATGACCGGACTTTCCGGTTCGGGCAAGTCGAGCCTTGCTTTTGACACCATCTACGCCGATGGTCAGCGTCGCTATGTGGAAAGCCTTTCCAGCTACGCACGCATGTTTCTGGGCCGAATGGATAAGCCCGATGTGGACGAAATTACCGGCCTCTCGCCGGCAATTTCCATCGACCAGAAGACTACAAGCCACAACCCCCGCTCTACCGTGGGCACTGTGACCGAAATCTACGATTATCTGCGTCTTTTGTACGCCCGCGTGGGCGTGCCCCACTGCCCGGTGTGCGGGCGGGTGATCAGCCAGCAGACTGTGGACGAAATGGTGGATGCGGTGCTCAAACTGGAAGAAGGTACCAAATTTCAGGTGCTGGCACCGGTGGTACGGCAGCGAAAGGGCACCCAGCAGAAAGAGCTGGATGCCGCCCGCCGCGGTGGTTATGCCCGCGTGAAAATTGACGGAAACATGTATGATCTGGACGAAGAGATCAATCTGGAAAAAAACATCAAGCACACAGTGGAGATCGTGGTGGACCGTCTTGCCATGCGCAAGGGCATCCGGGGCCGTCTGGCCGATTCTCTGGAGACTGCGCTGGCGCTTACCGGCGGCATCGCCGAGGTGGATGTGATCGGCGGCGAGTGCATGACCTTCAGTCAGAACTTTGCCTGCCCGGAGCACGGCATTTCCATCAGCGACCTGTCGCCGCGGCTCTTCTCCTTCAATAACCCGCTGGGAGCCTGCGAAAAATGCACCGGCCTTGGCACCTTTATGCGGGTGGACGAGGAGCGCATCCTGCCCAACCGGAATCTTTCCATCCGGGAGGGTGCCATCAAGGCCAGCGGCTGGTACTATGCTGAAGGGTCTGTGTCCGAAATGTATTATCTGGGCCTTGGGAAAAAGTACGGCTTCACGCTGGATACGCCCATCAAAGAGATGAGTACCGAGGCTGTCAATGCGTTGCTGTACGGCACCAATGGCGAAAAAATTGAGATGCACCGCACCAACGAGTTCGGCAGCGGAGTGTATTATAATACCTTCGAGGGCATCGTGGAGAATCTGGAGCGCCGCTTCCGCGAGACCAACAGCGAGTGGATGAAGGAGGAGATCGGCAGTTTCATGTCCGGCGTGGAGTGTCCGGACTGTCACGGCAAGCGCCTGAAGCCGGTAGTTCTGGCCGTGACCATTGGGGATAAGAATATCAGTGATTTCTGCGAAATGTCCATCCGGGATGAGCTGGCCTTCATCAAAGAAAATGAGCCGCACCTGACCGAAAAACAGAAGCAGATCGGCGGGCAGATCATGAAGGAGATCTGGAATCGCCTGCAGTTTTTGCAGAGCGTGGGTCTGGATTATCTCACGCTGGCCCGTTCCGCAGGCACCCTTTCCGGCGGCGAGAGCCAGCGCATCCGCCTGACCACCCAGATCGGCAGCGCACTTTCCGGTGTGCTCTATGTGCTGGACGAGCCCAGCATCGGTCTGCATCAGCGTGATAATGACAAGCTCATTGCTACGCTGAAAAATCTGCGGGACCTCGGCAATACGGTGATCGTGGTAGAGCACGATGAGGACACCATGCGCAGCGCGGATTATATCGTGGATGTAGGCCCGGGGGCAGGTGTTCATGGCGGCGAGATCGTGGCTGCGGGCTCTGTCAAAGATATCTGTAAGGCCAAGCGCAGCATCACCGGCGATTATCTCTCCGGCCGCAAGCGCATTGCCGTGCCGCAGACCCGCCGCACCGGCAACGGCAATTTCCTCACCGTGAAGGGCGCACGGGAAAACAACCTGCGCAACATCGACGTAAAATTCCCGTTGGGCGAGTTTATCTGCGTCACCGGTATTTCCGGCTCCGGTAAGTCCAGCCTGATCAACGAGATCCTGTACAAGACCCTTGCCTGCGAGCTGAACGGTGCCCGTTCCCGCGCGGGCAAGTGTGATGGGGTAGAAGGGCTGGAATTTGTGGATAAGGTCATCGGCATCGACCAGCAGCCGATCGGCCGTACGCCTCGCTCCAATCCTGCCACTTATACCGGTGTGTTCAATGATATCCGCACGGTGTTCTCCCAGACGCAGGATGCCAAAATGCGCGGCTACGGCCCGGGGCGTTTCAGCTTCAACGTCAAGGGCGGCCGTTGTGAAGCCTGCGAGGGCAACGGCATCCTACAGATCGAAATGCACTTTCTTCCGGATGTGTATGTGCCCTGCGAAGTGTGCAAGGGTGCACGCTACAACCGTGAAACGCTGGAAGTGAAGTATAAGGAAAAGACCATCTCCGATGTGCTGAATATGACGGTGGAGGAAGCAGTGGTCTTCTTTGCCAATCAGCCCAAGATCGCCCGCAAGCTGCAGACCCTGCTGGACGTGGGTCTTGGTTATGTAACACTGGGCCAGAGCGCCACCACCCTTTCCGGCGGCGAAGCCCAGCGCGTGAAGCTGGCAAACGAGCTGGCCCGCCGCAGCACCGGCAAGACCGTGTATATTCTGGACGAGCCTACTACCGGCCTGCACATCGCGGACGTGCACCGCCTGATCGAGGTGCTGCAAAAGCTGGTGGATGCGGGCAACACGGTCATTGTCATTGAGCACAATCTGGATCTGATCAAGTGCGCCGATCATATTATCGATCTTGGCCCTGAGGGCGGCAGTGCAGGCGGTGAAATCGTGGCCGAGGGCACGCCGGAACAGGTGGCAGAGGTGCCGGGCAGCTTTACCGGCCAGTATCTGAAACCACTTTTGGAAAAAGACAAGATCCTGCAAGAAAAAGAGCAAAATAAATAAAGCACGTACTTTCGCAAAAATCAGACTTTTTGCAAAAAAAGCAAAGAAAATTGCAAAAATCGGTTGACAAAACTGTTGCATCTGAGTATAATATCTCATGTCGCCACGCTTCGGTAGG
>ERZ1027032.558-NODE-558-length-13412-cov-10.449652_pt1 | contig 13412 bp, 14 predicted proteins | sample MGYA00519445_ERZ1027032 | MGnify/ENA primary metagenome ERZ1027032 (study PRJEB26926, sample SAMN06164888) | human gut metagenome | biome: ENVO:00009003; feature: ENVO:2100002; material: ENVO:00002003 | host: Homo sapiens | place: USA | collected 2012 ... | reverse complement strand
CTATTAAGTCGTCGGCAGCGTCAGATGTGTATAAGAGACAGGGAATAAAGTTTACAAATTTTGAATATAATGTTAATGAATACCTATAAAAGGAGATAAGCTATATGGCAAATAAACAGCATCGAGACTGGGCGGAAATGAAAAATTTGTTTTCTGACCCAAAGTTTTCTCGTCAAGCCTGGAAATCTGTAGGCATCGCTATTGCAATGCAACCTGCAGTTAAACCTATCCAAGTGCTTGACAAAGATGGCAACGAAACATTTAACAGTCAAGTAGAAAGCTATTCCTACAACAAACTTGCAAAAGACATAAAATCCTTGCAATGTGAAGACCGTGAACCTACCGAGCTTGAGATGATACTCCATTGTCAGATGGTAAAGGCAAGAACTGACACTTCTGCAGCTGTGTTTATTCGAGACACATTAGGCGCTAAACCTATCGACGAGAGCAAGGTCGACGCACAATTGTCAAATCCCTACGAACAGCTTACTGACGAGGAGTTGGAGGCACTTCAGGCTATGCGCGAGAAGAAAGCTCTTGAGGCCGCTAACAAGGAGCTGTCAGAGCCTTTGCAGGACAACACAAATGAAGTGGTTGTGGAACAAGATAGTCAATCTTTGTAAGTGGCTATGGCAACAGCTAAAGGACTGGCGTAACTTGGTCATATTTGCAATCGTGTTCATTGTCCTATCAAGCGAGATATGGGTACCTTACTTGATAGGCATCATAACCGGTGACAAATATTGGTTCGCGATAGGCTCCGCTTGTTGGGCCTTTTGGCTTGCTCCGTTCACACCGTTCCTGCCGCTGTGCATTGCAATAACATTAGGAATAAGGAAACTGATAGACCATATTAAAAGGAGAAAAGATGGCGATAGCTAATACATTAGAAGGTGAAATATTTAGACGGAAGTTGCAAAAGGACTATGCCGCCTATGTTCAGTATGCAAACCCTGGCTTTTGTATGACTAAGTTTCATAAATACTTGTGTGGAGAGATACAAGAGTTCCTGGATATGCCGCCTACCGGCAAAGCAATGGACATACTTCTCTTGTCAGTCCCTCCTCAGCACGGCAAGTCATACACCGTTACCGAGACCTTGCCTTCGTGGTTCCTCGGCAAACATCCTCAGGATGCTGTCATTATATGTTCCTACGACGGCACTATTGCAGAAGGCTTCAGCCGCAAGAACAGGGACAAGTTTAACGAGTATGCTACTGACGTGTTCAGGGTGCTACCTAACGACCAGGTTCAAGGTGTTGCTCTGTGGGAGACAAAAGACGGTGGACGTTGTCGTGCTGCTGGTCTTAAAGCTGGTATCACATCATATGGCGCTGAGCTGTTCATAATCGACGACCCTATCAAGAACAAAGAGGCCGCTCAGTCGGAAACCATCCTTGCAAAGATACACGGTGAAATGGGACCTTCGGTTCAGTCACGTATCCATCCTGGTGGAAAACTCATTGTCATACAAACACGATGGGTTGAGAATGACGTCATAGGTTACATAGAGGAAAAGTGGTCTGAGTACATATGGAAAACAATCAACCTTCCTTGTGAGTGTGAGGACGAGGCAAACGACCCGCTCGGACGCAAACTTGGCGAAGCACTGATGGGTGAACACCTGGGTGACAAGAACATTCCTGCTAAGATTAAGAACGACAACGAGTGGCTTAAGAGTAAGAAAGCACTTATTATTGCAGGCGACGGTGAGTATACCTGGAACGCCCTGTACCAAGGCCATCCCTCAGCACAGAATGGTAACTTGTTCCAGGAACACTGGTGGCAACTGTACGATAGACGCAACGTGAGGTTCGAGGACTTTGAGTATAGTTGCTTGTCGATAGATGCTACCTTCAAGAAAACTGAAACATCAGACATGGTTGCGATGGAGCTCTGGGGCCTGCGTCAAAACCACGCCTTCTTGTACAAACTCGTTAACAAACGCATGGGGTTCGTTGATACCGTTGCTCGCATAAAGAAGTTCCTTGAGCAATATCCTGGCATAGATGAGCTAGTCATCGAGGATAAAGCTAACGGCTCGGCTATTATAGATACCTTGCGATACAGTGAGGGCGTTCCTCCCATCGTCGGTGTTAATCCGTTGGGCGGTAAATATTCGAGAGCACAGGCTGTGTCTCCCTTCATTGCCACTCTTGCAGTACACATACCTAACGACTTCAGTGAGAGTGAGAACCTCGAGATTGAGTGGGACGCTAACGAGAAGCTTACAGGAACTCAGAAGTTTATTATTCAACATAGTAAGTTCCCGTTTATGAAACACGACGATATGGTCGACGCTGAAACCCAGGCACTTACTCGACTCATCAAACTTGTAACTGGCGAGGAGCCAATGCCTGACCGTAACTACTTGGTGTTTAATAAATGGTACCCTGATATGTGGGAGGATTACGAACAGATGAACTCTGCTGAACAAGAAGAATTTATAAAGAGGTATGGAGCTCCGTTAGAGTGGGCGCCAGACGACTATGTTCAAACCAAGAGATACAAAAGTATGTAATATTTTGAACATAACGTTAATATAATATAATAAGAGGTAAATATAATGTCCGAAAAATTAACAAGAGTAGATATGTACTTACAAAGAAACATTGCCGACCAGTATGTTAATACCGAGGAGGAGAATGAACTTGTAGATAAGTTTGCAGAGTTGTACTCTCTTGCATTGTCAGCTCAACAGAATACCGAGGAGGCTAATCCTAAAAACCTTGCCAAGTGGCGTAAGGCTTACTATGGTACTCTCAACGCTCTTACAAAAGATGGCGAAGAAAGTACCAGGAAAGGTCGCTCCTTGCGTAAGATGGTATACGAACTGATAGAAAGTAAGATTGACAACTCTATTCCTATGCCTAAAATAAGACCGAGGTATAAGACTGACCTGCCTCTTGTATCAGTAACTGAGAATTATTTGAAGTTTGAAGTAGATGGAATATTTACTAAATACTTGAATGATAGAAGTGAACGTTCTACGTATGTAGATGGCACAAGCTGGTACAAAGTTTGGTGGGACTCGTTAGATAACACTCACGAACGCTCAGGTAACGTCAAGATAGACCTTTGTAGAGTTGACCAGATAGTTCCTCAGCCGGGTGTTAGTGACTATCGTCAACTTGAGTATATTTTTGAACGCAAAGAGCTTTCACTCACAAGGATTTGGGACCTCTATCATCGTAGGATAATACCTACAGAGGCCAACACAAACGTCATAGAAGTTATTTCTTGTTACTACTTAAACAGTGACCGTGTCGTAGGCTTGTTTATGTATGCACCTCATAGTAGACAGGTTATTTGCAACGAAGAAGATTGGCAAATTCGTAAACTTAGAACTTGTACAGTCTGTGGCACAGTTAATCCTACCGGTGATACTTGTAGAAACTGTGGTAGCAAAACTTTTAAGTATGAGAATGCAACAGAGGAAATACTTGAAAACGACATCGAAGAAATTTACAATCCGTATGAGGTTGGTGAAACTGACGACGAAAGTGAGAAAGACCACTACAAGAGTAGGGTGTTTTTGACTGCAGGCACAAAGATACCTTTCTATAAAATAACTCAACTTCCTTTTATTCCAAGACCTGCAATAAGTTCACTCGATAATATTTATGGTACCAGCGAGGTTAAGGTTACCTTGGAGTCACAAGATGCTATTAACAAACTGTTAACTAAGGCACTTGAAAAGACTATGAAGTCTGGTACGATTTTAACTAAACCTGAAAAACTTAAAATAGGCGACTCTGACGATACAATTAAAGTTTTGTCAGTTAGAACTACCGAGGAAGCAGCGATGGTTCAGAGTAGACCTGTTGTAGCAGACACCTCACAAGACCTTGTAATGGCCGCAACATTGTATGAGAGTGGTAAAGCTTCATCTGGTGTTACTGAGTCCTTCCAGGGTGCAAAAGATAGTAGTGCTACATCTGGTAAAGCGAAACAGTATGCTGCTGTTATGACCGCCGGACGAATTGAAAGTTTGAGGGTTATGAAATCTGCGGCATTTGCAGGACTTTATGAACTTGTACTTAAATATTTACTTGCATTCAGTGATGAGCCTCGAAAATTTGTTAGAGTACTTCCGAATGGTTCTCAAAAGGAAGAGGTTTGGAACAAATATATGTTCTTGGATAAAGACAAGTATGGCAACATTTATTATCGTGACGACCTTCGTTTCGACAGTGACCCTGCATCGACGTTGAGTCAAAACAGAGCACAAATGTGGCAAGAAACACAGGATAAATTTGTACAAGGTGCATTCGGTAATCCGGCAGACCCGAGAGTATTGGAACTGTTCTGGAACATTATGGACTCGTTACAATATCCTCTTGCAAAAGTCGTTCTTGCAGGAATAAAGGAAAATTCACAACATTTGCCTCCTGAGGTAGAACAAATGATTATGAACAATCCTGAGTTACAAGCTTTAATCGCACAAACATTGCAATCGAGTGGCGAACAAAGAGGTGGTGCAAGACCTAACAGTGGACCGGTAGGAAATGGAGCTACACACGCAAGTAACGTGGAAAGAACAAACGAGAGGAACAGATCGTTGAACCGAGAGGTCATTTCGAGTCCTCAGTCACAAGGAGTTAGTCAATGAAAACATTTAACAATGAGTTAGTTATTCATAGAGGCGAAACGTTTTCTATGGACAAAGTTGTACAAAACAAAGACGGGTCACCTTACATTGTAAGTAACAAATTAAAAAATCCTTACATATTGGTAGCTGTTTCTACAACGAGATATGACCAAAACAAAAGGTACTTGTTAAACCAATGGCTTCCTCTTAGTGACAAGGTTAGGTTTTCCATAACTGACCCGATTGACTTAACGTCATTTAAGACAGACGCAAACGGTATAGTATCGAAATATACAAGTTTTGATGACGTCAATATACGAAAACCGGTCCTTGGCTCTGGCGGAAAGGATTGCATAGTTTCAGGTTACATAGGCGACAGATTTGTATTTTACGATTATGACGACTGTGTTCTTTATCTCGAAAACGAACAAGGTATAAAAGAATATAGATATTGGAACCTTGAACATGAAGGTTTATTAAAGTATGAGTTTAGGATTACTTGTCCGTTTACACAAGATATAACATCTAAATGGGTAGAACAAAGTTATGTTTACAGTATGACTCTTATGTCTGGCGAATTACCTGAGTCAGGTGAACCGCCATTTGCAAATATAGATACTGTACAACCACTACTCACACCTACAAAATTGTCTGTACTAAGTAGTATAAATGGAGGTTTTTAATGAGCGAACAAAACATCGTTAACGTAATGGTTATACCTGATGTACCTAAAGTATTGCCAGGTGAGCAACTATATGTATACGTTCCTAAGGCATCGTTTACTTCTCCCGGTATAATTGCTTATAATAATACCCAATTTAGAATAGACGGGAATTTTTTGTTTATCCGAGAAGACTATGTCTCACCTGGAGTACAGCAAAAGATTGATGAGTTGAAACAATACACCGACGACAAGTTGCAATTAAAACAGGACAAAGAGGACAACAACATTTCTCTTGCACGACGTCCTGAGCAAAAATCTGTGGTCGGTGCAATAAACGACTTGGGCACTTTGACACAAGAGGCAAAAAATGCTGCTGACCATGCACAATCGACAGCTGACAACGCGAACGCCAGACTTGACGACTCAGTACTCGTACGAATTGAGTCTGAACCAGTAACGATACTTACGACCGACTGGGTTGAAGACAGCACTATTGACCCATTTACAGTTAAGGCGGTAAAGACAAGCACATTGCCACTAACAGGTAACAGAAAAAAACTTGTTGCACCCGTATTCGACACACTTGATATGGCGAGGTACGGGCTAGTTATCGGGTCTATCGAGAACGACGAGATTACTTACTACTCCACACGAAAGCCGCTTGAAACTCTTGAGGGAATAAACGTGATGGAGGGATAGTATGATAATAATACGAAACCCATATGTTCAAGTTCTTGGGGGTATCTTCTGGGACATAAAAGCGTCGTACGAAGTACCTACTCAAGAAGGCCGACCGGGTGATATACGGTTAGTATTGCCTTACCCGAAGGGACAACCTGTGCTGCAAGACTATCTCAACCCGTATCTCGACACTATCCGTACGGTAACAAATGACCCGGCGTACCCTTGGAAACAGGTTGATAATGTATTGCAAAGTACAGTCCATAAGGGCAGCAAGCACGGGTGGTACAGACTTAAGTTCGACGTAGCAGGTACCTTGACATTCGAGTGGAACGTTAGTAGTGAGAGTTCAGATAGATTACACATTACTCACAATGAGACCCTTCTTGTCAATCAAGGCGGAACGAACAACACTTACAAACCACTGTCAATCACTATTGCGGCGGGCGACACTGTCGAATTCAAATACATAAAAGATAGTAGTGTTGACTCCGGACAAGATACAGCGTACATTAAAGACCTGTTGTTTGAACCTGAAGGCGGCATTCCTGAAAGTGTATACAATGAATTCAATGCTGCGTGGCAAGAGTGGCGTGACGGGTTGCCTTTACCGAAACTCTCAGATGTTGAACAGGTAAGTATTGGCACGAACCTGATTGAAGCTGATGGTAACGTGTTCGCTAAAAACGGAATATTCTTGTTTTCATCGTTCAATGGAACGTTAGGTACTGCTGAAGCGCAACTGTTCAATAACCGCACGGTTGGAATAGATATATACCTATCTCGGTCGGTTGTAAACATTGACGGTCTACAGCTCGAATGTGACGTATATGTCTGGGATATTAAAACCAAAACGTGGGTTAAAGCTGAATTCCAGCGTCTGCCGCTTACTACCTCTGATACTCTTAATATTGCTACGTGGGTATCGAATGGCATTTCTGCGAAAGATATTTTTGTTTGGGACAAGTTGAATATCACCGAAACAGCGTCGACATACAAGAACACCGGTGCTCACGTTATTGAAGAACAACTTAACATTCTGTCGTGGGTATCGAATGGTCTCGACGTAACACAACTGAATGTCTGGACAAAACTAAATATCGCTGACAGCGGTACTCTAAATAAAAACGACAATCCCATACCATTCTAAAGGAGGAATAAATTAAATGAAAGGTATAATTGATATAACAATAAAACGAAAAGATGGTACGACCGAACATCGACATGAACATAACGTCGTATTCGATTTGCCGGCACTGATACTTAAGCGCCGTCTTGAGATGCCAGATTGGGTCCATCTTCTTTGCGGAAATTCTATGGACCCAGCTTTATCGTCGACTTCTCTTCGTGACTATAGTTATTTCGGTCTCTCTGAGGAAGAGTTTTCGCTTACTCAGCCAGAATATCGGCCATTTGCGTTGGTCGGAGTTGAGAAAAATGCGACGAATTGGTATCAATCCGTTCCGTCTAAGGTTTTGTCTGGGAAGTCACTAACTCTGCAAGAGTCGTGGACGATTCAAACACCTATAACCCTGAAAGGCATTGCCGTGCACCCAAAAGATATGACGAACATATTTTATAACGTTTCGGATCACCCACATTGGAATGACGGAATGTTATATTGCCGTAAGATAACTGGCTCAAGTAGTTCGGAGACAAGATACCAGAAAGCCGATTTTTCAATGGGCATCTTTTCGTACAATAACTCGTATGCGAACGGGTTCGCGTCATCTTCAGATGACCGCACCCACTGTTCGATCGGTTGTATGCCATATAAACTGGCGAATCCTAACGAGCGAATAGCATTTGTTGATACCGCCGTGAAACGGACTTCGAATATTGTGTATAACGCAAATGCCGGCGTTGCTATTTATAAATATCCCGACGACAACACGTTATTGCGGTCATTCAAATTTTCTCAGTTTACAGGGTTTTCTATTCATTCAAATAATCCTTCTTATAACGAGGTGTTTGTAATGAGCACTGGAACTAAAAATTATCTTTTTCAGGTAATTATGACTTCTCCGGGGAGTAGCTCGTTGATTAAGTCTTTCAATGCGTGGCAAATCCCTGACTCCGCGTTAGCAGAGAATGAAACAGTTGCTCCTGTCAAAACCGATTTTCTCTCGGACTTTTGGCCGACGACTAACGGGTATTCTTACAGTCCTACGATTATTATTGGGAATTATTTTCTGATGTTCGGTTTGTTATTCAAGGTCGATGACAGTCTTACGGTCACACAGTATCACGGGGCAAGTAATATTCTCAATTCCTCGCCAAATTTCAGTAATTTATCATTAAGTGATAGCGGAATAACACAGACACTTCCGACCGGGAGCTATTCTTATTATTGGGCTACGAGTTATGCAGCGTTCAATACCGCGTTTTACAATCTTACCGCCGCAAACTTCTCTACACCTATAACACTTGCCGAAGGCGACGTACTGACAGTCTCGTACAAGATAGAGGTAGCATAAGATGGTAATAATACGAAATCCATACATTCGAGTCTCAGTCGGCGTATCGTGGGAAATAATAGCCGCCACGAGTCCTCCGACTGGGACCGGCTATCCCGGCGATATCGTGCTTGTCTTTCCAGAAGGAGCTGACATACCGAATGTAGCTAAACTCGAACAAGTCGGTGTTTACAACAACCTGGTCGTTTCAGACGGAAACAAATACCCAGAAAATGGCATATTCTTGTTCGGTGGAACAGATGGCACGCCCGGCGAAGCGGAGATACTACTTGTAGATAAACAAAACCTGCGTATTGATACGAATGCTTCGAAAGCTGTAGTGAATATCGACGAAATGCAGATCGAGTGCGATGTGTATGCTTGGGATATTCGCGACGAGAAATGGGTCAAATTCGAGTATATCCAGTTACCGGTCGCAAAGGTTGAACGCTTTAAGATTTCAGATTGGTACACAAAAGGAGTAGACGTTTCAAACGTTCAAATTTGGAGCTTACTCAACCCGCAAGAGACGATTACGGAACTTGTAAACACAGGCGTACACGAATTTACAGAAAACCTCGACATAGCAAGTTGGTACACGCCGGCCGATATGCCTACAACATTCAGTTTCTGGTCTCAGTTATCGCCTGTTGATGGTGGCACTATAACTAAAAACGACAATCCTACACCGTTCTAAAAGGAGGAACATAATATGAAAGGTATAATTGATATAAATATCAAACACAAAGACGGGTCAACTGAGACTCGTCATGAACACAACGTCGTTTTCGATTTACAGGCGTTGAAGACAAATTACTTCTATAACCGGCCGTATGGTCCTTTGACTGGTTATCTGGAGAACGAATACATTTCGTCATCGACTTATGACGATTTTTCCCTTTCGACTCTGGAATTGGACCTGACGCGTCCGTCTGTTGCGATTCCAGCGTTGAATTCGATTACATCGGGGTCGTCAAGTGTATGGTACACCGCCCCGATTACGTCGACAATCGAAGATAAGTATCGAATTTCATCTGCGACGTGGACTGTCGGCGAAGCGATAACGTTGAAAAGTATTTTCTTTCCGTATAATAATCTATACTTCGCTGACGATAGGCGTTACGGTAATAGCACAAAATGCGTTCTTTGTGATGACGGTCTGTTCGTGGACCCTGCGTGCTGTATACGTCTCCCCAAGTCAATGGACGGGTTCAAATTCACAAATAAGTATTTGAACGGTTTTTGTGATTATTCGGTTTATAATACTAACTATTTACATACACCTACCGAACTTGCGTTTATTCCGTATAAACTCCACAATCCGACTGAAAGATTTTTGTTTGATACTGTTTCAGGTACAACCCACGCCTACAGTCATTATCCAATTTATACTACTGGAGAACTACAGATTAAAGACGCTGCTACAAACACAGTCAAACGCTCTTTTGCACTTTCGCAGTTCGCCGATTTTTCAACCAACGAAATAAGAGCGTATGCTCGCGTTATAAATACTGGGTCCAAAAATTTCTTGTTACAACCCGTGTCGACTGCAGAAGGAATGCGCGCATGGGAAATTCCTGACACAGAGACGACCGAAACAATTCAACCGGCAGGAATGATTCTTGCTGGTAAAGGAATGTATATGGGTACTGGTTCGTATGATCTGTATCTCGATGCATATTTGGTCGCGGACAATGTGCTTATGTGGACGTCGAGGATATCAGGAGATTACAGAATGCGTTGCGCTAAAATCAATGACGATTTGTCCGTCGATTTTGTCCCTGGAGCGAACGCGGCAGGGGAGGTTGTTTCACCGTCAACTATCTATAACTCATACCTATTGCCATATATGAATACTGATTCGCTATGGCTTTACCGTAACTGTACGAATAGTAGTTACAATGAAACTTTCCGTAATGGTGGTTCTTACAATTGTCATTTCTTCAACTCAACCGCAGCAAACTTCTCAACCCCGATCGTTCTTGCAGAGGGCGATGTACTTACAGTATCTTATAAAATAGAGGTGGCATAATATGATAGTTGAAAAAGTAAATACCAAAACCGGCGAAGTCGTAACAATTTACGAATCGCCAGAAATCAAGTTTACAGCAAAAACTCTCGAACTTCCCGGAACTACAATCACCTTGAACGGTGACTTGTATGAGTTCCGCGAGGGCAAACCTGTCGAAGTACCAACCGACGAGCCCGAACTCGCTGAGTAACTGAGGACGAATGTTATAAACAAGTCTAACTTTTCAGCGCACCCGTCCGCTTTATAGGCGGGTAAAAGGAGTGACCTATGGAACTGAACATTAAACTTATCGGGAACATCGGACGGCTGAGCAAGCGAGAACCGTTCATCATTGCAGACAATGAAAAACTTGTCCTTAACTTCTCTTGCGCCACGCCGTTGACGGACTATTATATCGAACTCAAAAACGGCGACAATCAAGCAAAATACAGACTTAATGGTATTACTTCCTATGAAGTGCCAAAAGAACTCTTGCAGGCAGGTACTTTGGAAGTAGTTGTAAGTCTCTTGTATCAAGGGAAAGTCATTGTCACTTACACAGTTGAGCCTATCCTAATTGCATTTATAGACAATGGGTATAAGGTTTTTGCAGAACTTGAAGATATGAAAGCGAAATACGACTTGCTTACGGCGAATTACAACGAAGTCGTATCAAAGGTAAATCAAGTCATCGACATGGCTAATAAACAGCAAGAAGATATACAAAAACTGTACAACGTGGTTGAACAAGGTGAATTTTAAGCGTGCTACCGCTCAAAAAATCTAACTGCCCTCGTCGGGTAGCAACGGCACGGGCAAAGGAGTAATTTATGGTAACTTTATCACTTACAGCAGAGCAAATCGACCAACTTCGCAACATTGCGGCAGTCGGCGGCAAATGGCTTATGGCGGCTTTCGCCTCTCTCGGCGGACTTGCAGGCATCGCAAAAATCATCACGACTTTTATGGCAAGGAAGAAACCCGTCAAACTCAATCAATCGGACTACGAAGCAATCGCGAACGCTATTGTGGACAAGACCAACGGCAGTATCGAAATCAATATGTCGTCCGAAATCGACAAGGCAACGCGTAACAGACTTACAGAAGTCGAGAAAGTCAACGGCGAACTTGTCAAGGCTTGCAAACAACTTGTCAAGTCGCAAAAAGCAATCGCGAACGCTGTTTCAGACTTTAAGACTATATCCACGAGCGCAAGAGACGAACTCAAAGCAAGTATGAACGACCTTGCTGACGGCGAAAACGGGCTTGTGGCGGTCGAAACACCGAAAGTCGATAAACCTATCGTCAAAATAGAAAAAGTGGCAGAAAACGAAAATACGCCCTTGTATTAAGGGGGTGAGAGTATGAAACGAAACCCAAAAACCATAATGTCGGCAATAATGGAGTACATTGTGCTTATTGCGCCGACTGCGGGCTATGCAATATACTCGTATACAGACACCCTGCAATACACGATGAGCGCGAACTCAAAAGGTTTCTTTTGGACTTTGATTAGCCTTGCTATTCTTTGCGCTATAATCTACGGCATATTCAAGTCAAGGTATGACGAGTATCTTAAAGGCTACTACCAACACAAAGCAGATTTGAAAGTCGCGGATAACCCGTCGGAACTGTTAGTCAAGACCGTGGCAAAGGAAGAAAAGGTCGTGTCGAATATAACCTACATTCCGATTATGTTCTATCTTCTTATGGCGTTGGCTGTACTCTCGGCATTCCGCGATGCAATCGAAAAACTTGAACTAATTATCGAAATCATTGCGGCGAGCGTGTTCGGCAAGATGTGCTTGCATTGTCTTACCACTCATTTGCGGGAAGTCGCGACTATCAAAAAGGACGGTGAGACCGAATGAGTAGTGAACGAAAGAGAGTGATACTTGTTGGCAGTCGAATAACGATTAACGCGGCAATATCGTTGTGTATCACGGCAGCGTTGATTTTGTCGAGTTTCTTTATCTTCAAAGGTATCGAAACGCAAGTATCAGGAAAGGACTTCTGGATACAAAAATCCGTGATGGCGGTCGCAACATTCTTGTTGATGTTCTCTATTGCGAACGTAACCGAAAACATAATGCTCGCAAAGGACAAAGATATTAACGACCGACTAAATGCATTAGATATGCATTATCAGACCATTATGGCGAACTATGAAACCGCCGACCTTGAAACCTACATCGAGAACTTGAACAAAGCGAACAAGTATAAGAATTATATCCACAAGTGGAAAAAGAAACTCCGTTTTGCAAGTCGCTTTAAGAAGTGGGGAACACCGAAAAGGCTCGAACGCATAAACAATGCATTGACCGTTACGGCAGAAGAACTTTGGGAAAGCGGACAAAAAGTCAAGTATCATCGGATAACTTTCAGCCAAATGGTGAGCGGTGCGAACGATGTTTCACCGAACGATGACGAGAGCGATTTAAGGTCGCATAAGGCACGCTACGGCGTACAAAAATTCGGTTGGAAGATTTTATCACTCGTTGCTTTTGGGGCGTTCTCGGGGCAATTATTGTACTCGTGGCAAGACTTCAACAAGGGTATGATTATCCCGCTTATCTTTCAGTGCGTAACGATTTTAATCTCTATCTATTCGGGAATTTGTTTTGGGTGTGCGATGAACGAAAGGACGAAACAGACCTTAAAGCGCAAGTTAAAGATATTCTCGCAATTCAGATACAAGATGAACAACAAAGTCAACGGCGTTGCGAACTTGGGCGTTGAAGTAATCAAAGACCTTGAAGTCGAAAGAGCGAAAGAAAAGTCGAATAACCCGTTAAAGCGAACTTTCGACGATACTTTCGGTAATGGACAACCTGTAAAGGCTGGTGCATTTGTCGGAAAACTCATATCTTCTACAATAGATATTGAAGCTGAGAAAATGGCAAGTTCGCAACAGTAATATCTACGAATTATGTAATAATTACATTTTTCTCTATATATAATATAACGATATAACGATGGCCTGTCTCTTATACACATCTCCGAGCCCAC
>ERZ1027032.556-NODE-556-length-13480-cov-12.806704_pt1 | contig 13480 bp, 9 predicted proteins | sample MGYA00519445_ERZ1027032 | MGnify/ENA primary metagenome ERZ1027032 (study PRJEB26926, sample SAMN06164888) | human gut metagenome | biome: ENVO:00009003; feature: ENVO:2100002; material: ENVO:00002003 | host: Homo sapiens | place: USA | collected 2012 ... | reverse complement strand
GTCGGGGCGACAGGATTCGAACCTGCGACCACCTGTTCCCAAAACAGGAGCGCTACCGGGCTGCGCTACACCCCGCTTGTGCTTTGCTAAAGGTTTGAGTGAGAGAAAAATAGAGTCGGGGCGACAGGATTCGAACCTGCGACCACCTGTTCCCAAAACAGGAGCGCTACCGGGCTGCGCTACACCCCGCTTACTCATCTCTACGACACCTCTTAAGCATTGCTTTAAGCATCATTTCTGAATTGCGAGTGCAAAGGTACTACATTTTTTCGATTCCACCAAATTTTTCCCTAACTTTTTTCAAAAAAATATGCATTTTAATGCAAAATGGCTGGGAAACAGGCAAAAAATAAGGGCAACCCCTATCCGGAATTGCCCTTATACCTTATTATATATAGTGGCGGAAAAGAACCGCAACCATACTTGCTGAACTTCTAAATCAGAAACCGACTGCCCGAATCTGTCAAACCGAGAAGACCGGCAAATCTGATTTCAGACCGGCAAATCTGATTTTACTTGATGATTCCCTCTTCTACGAAAATCTTCTTCAAGATCTGGACAGCCTGCTCAACCTGCTCTCTAGTATGAGTAGCCATGAGTGCGAAACGTACCAATGTATCCTGAGGAGCACAAGCTGGAGGAATAACAGGGTTGATGAACACACCTGCATCGTAAGCCATCTTGGTAACAACGAATGTCTTCTCAGCATCGCGTACGTAGAGAGGAATGATAGGACTCTCTGTCTCGCCAATCTCGAAACCTTCCTCGCGGAAACGCTTCAAGGCATAGTTGGTTACATCCCAGAGATTCTCGAAACGCTCTGGCTCATTCTGAATGATGTGGAGAGCCTCGAGAGCTGCTGCTGTGGCAGCTGGAGTGTTAGAGGCGCTGAAGATGTAAGTACGGCAGTTGTGACGGAGGAAGTTGATCGTATCCTTGTCTGATGCGATGAAACCGCCGATAGAAGCCAGACTCTTAGAGAATGTACCCATGATGAGGTCTACCTCATCGGTCAGACCGAAGTGGTCGCAGACACCACGACCCTGCTTGCCGAATACGCCAAGACCATGAGCCTCGTCTACCATGATAGAGCAGTTGTACTTATGCTTGAGCTTAACGATTTCAGGCAAGTTAGCCAGGTCGCCCTCCATAGAGAACACACCGTCAACAACGATGAGCTTGATAGCCTCCTCAGGGAGCTTAGAGAGCACGCGCTCCAAATCTTCCATATCGTTGTGCTTGTAGTGAAGCTGGGTAGCGAATGAGAGGCGGCGGCCATCTACGATACTTGCGTGGTCGCGGTCATCGCAGATAATATAGTCGTTACGACCTACTACGCAAGCCAAGACACCCTGATTTACAGAGAATCCTGTAGAGAAACACAAAGTTTCATCCTTGCCCATAAACTCAGCAAGCTCCTTTTCGAGCTGCACGTGCAAATCGAGCGTACCATTGAGGAAACGGCTTCCTGCACAACCAGAACCATACTTGTCGAGCGCAGCCTTTGCTGCATCAATAACACGCTGGTCGTTAGTCAAACCTTGATAAGCATTAGAACCGAACATCAGGATTTTATGACCATCGATGTCGGTTACCTCTGTCATCTGCTTACTTGTGATCTCGCGGAAATATGGATACACACCGGCAGCCATATACTTCTGAGGTTCACGATAATTCTTGTATCTTTCTTGTAATTGTCCCATTATTAATAGGTGTACTTTATTTTCTTTTTTTATATTTTTCTAACTTTCAGGGTGCAAAGATACAAAAAAGAACTCAATAAATGGCTTTTTTTATAAGAAAGTTTACTTTTATAGTTTTTTTAATCGATATTTCTTGTTATTTTGGGTATTTTTATTACTTTTGCAGCCTAAATTTTACAAACTCTTGACTATATAATGAAGAAAAAGATACTTTTCATCATGAATCCGATTTCAGGAACAGCCAGCAAGGCGGCAGTTCCCAGTCTGATAGATTCTGTTTTGGACAAAGAACTTTTTGAGTACGAGATAAGAATGACTGAAAGAGCTGGGCACGCTTCGGAAATTGCTACCGAAGCGAAGAACAACCATGTAGATGTGGTTGTGGCGGTTGGCGGTGACGGAACCGTCAACGAGGTGGCCCGCTCACTGGTTCACTCCGATACTGCCCTCGGCATTCTGCCTTGCGGTTCGGGCAACGGACTGGCAAGACATCTGCTGCTCCCAATGAACCTGAAGAAATGCATAGAGGTCATCAACCAATGCCAGATTAGAGATCTGGATTATGGTGTCATCAACGACCACCCGTTCTTCTGCACCTGCGGCATGGGCTTTGACGCTTTCGTCAGCATGAAGTTTGCCGAGAGCGGCAAGCGTGGTCCTATCACTTATGCTGAAAATATCCTGCGCGAGGGATTGAAGTATAAGCCTGAGACTTACACGCTGGAGGACGAGACGGGCACCAAGCAGTATAAGGCGTTCCTCATTTCCTGTGCCAACGCATCTCAGTATGGCAACAATGCCTATATTGCCCCTCAAGCATCCATGAGCGACGGTTTGATGGATGTTGTCATCATGGAACCATTCGATGTAATCGAGGCGCCTCAGGTAAGTTTCGACATGTTCAACAAGACGCTGGACAAGAACTCGAAGATCAAGTCGTTCCGCTGCAAGAAGCTCCATATCACCCGCAGTCAGCCAGGCGTAATCCATTATGATGGCGACCCTGTGATGACGGGTGCAGAGATTGATGTCCATCTGGAAGAAAAAGGAATCAAGATGGTGGTGAACCCATTTGCCAACAAGAACGACCGCAAGCCGAACATGATTCAGTCTGCCTTTGCCGATTTCTTCAACGACATCAATGCCGTGCGCGATGATATTCATAAAGACATCCAGCGCCAGAGCAAAAGAGTAGAAGCTATCAGCAAACTGGTACAGAAGAAGCTGAACCTTTAAGTAGTGAGTAGTGATCACTAATCACTACTCACTAAGATAGAATTCTTCCGTTATTTTCCTATACCATTCCGAGCGGTTTCCCTGCGAATCCATCATCGTTTCAACATGCTCTTCATAAGGCGAAATGCGATGCTTGGCAAAACTCAGCATAAAGCGCTTTGGCTGCTTGCGCTCTACCGTCTTCACACCACACTTCCGTATAAGATAAAAACCTAATATACAAGACTCTGCAACAAACTGCTCCACTACTTCTACGGGAACAATTGCAGAGAAAATACCGTCATCAGAAAGCAGCCGTTTTACACCCGCAAACAAATCGCGGAACGGAAGACTGTCCGTATGTCTCGCCATCGTCCTCTTACTGTCCGGATTTTTCAAGCTATCTACAAAGAACGGAGGATTGCTCACTATCGCATCAAAAACACCGGCAGACTTCAAATCTTCAGCAGTTTCCAAAGCCTCAGCAGCTTCCGAAGTTCCCCCGAAATCCTGCAGTCTGCAGCATTCTATTTCCACCCTGTCGCGAAACGGACTTGCCATCACATTCTCCCTCGCCTGTCCGCAGGCATCAGCATCCATATCAATCCCTACGACCTCAGCTTCAGGAAAACGCTGCGCCATCATGAGCGAAATCAGTCCCGTTCCGGAACCGATGTCCAGAATCCGCCTGCCACCTTGCGCCCATGCACCCAGCAAAACGCCGTCAGTTCCCACTTTCATGGCACAACGGTCTTGCTCTATCTCAAACTGTTTAAATCGAAAATTACCCATAAATTCTTCTGTCTCTTTACAGAAGAAAACGAATGCGCCGCCGATTTATTTTATCGCAAGCAGCAGAAATTGCCACTTCCACCTGCAAAAGCAGCTACTTACATCTATAAAAACGGGTACTAATATATAGAAAAAGCAATTTTATTATTAAATAATCTATCATCTTCCACGATATTTCATAAAAAATGAGTACCTTTGCACGGAAAATAGAAATCATAACAAAATGGATAATAGAAGAACAAGTACCCGAATACAAATGATTGCAGATTACGAGGGCGACCCGAAAACCCTGATCGAAGACCAGGAAGAAGGTTTGTACCCTACCCTCTGCATGCGAGATATTGTAGTTTTCCCTACCAACATGACCCCTATCGTTGTGGGCAGAAAGGAAAGTCTGAATCTCGTCCGGATGCTGGAAAAGAAACCAGACACCATATTCTGCGTATTCTGCCAGAAGAACAAAGATACAGAATCGCCCTACGAAGAAGACCTCTACCCTGTAGGTGTCTTCGCCAAACTCATCAAGGTGATCAAGATGCCTGGCACAGAGCAGATGAGCATCATCATCCAGGGTCTGGGCAGATGTCAGATGAAACATCTCGTTCAAAAAGAGCCTTACACAGTAATTGACGTAAAAAGTCTTCCGGAGAAATGGCCTGACGAGAACAACGATGAACTCTTCAGAATGCTCTACGAGAACTTCCATTACGAAGCGACAGACTATATCAAATCAAACGCCAACTATACTGATGAGGCCATCCAGGCCATCAACGAACTCTCGAGCATTCATATGCAGTGCAACTTCATGTGCTCCCTCCTCCCTTTCTCCATCGAGGATAAAATCAAGATGCTGAAAGAGGAAAATCTCAGCGAGCGCATCATGATTGCCATCAGATCCCTTAACAAGGTGCGCCATCTGCTACGCATCCAGACTGAGATTGAGAACAAAACCCACTACGACCTCGATGAACAGCAGAAGGAATACTTCCTCAAGCAGCAGATCAAGAACATCAGGGAAGAACTGGGAGAAGGCAACGCCAGTCCGGAGAAGAAGGAGATTCTGGAGAAGGCGAAAAAGAAGAACTGGAGCGAGGAAACTGCCAAAATCTTCAAGAAAGAAATTGCCAAGCTCGACACCCTGAACCCGCAGAGTCCTGACTATTCGATACAGATAGGATTCCTGCAGACCATGGTAGATTTGCCTTGGAACTCCTACACCCAGGACGACCTCAGTCTGACCCGTGCCAAGCGCATCCTGAACCACGACCACTACGGCATGGAGAATGTGAAGGAACGCATCCTGGAATTCCTCGCCGTAAGAGCACTGAACGGCGGCGGCAAGAGTCCTATCCTCTGCCTCTACGGTCCTCCGGGCGTAGGAAAGACCAGTCTGGGCAAGAGCATCGCAGCAGCCATGAAGCGCAAGTATGTACGCATGTCGCTGGGCGGTCTGCACGATGAAGCCGAAATCCGCGGTCACCGCCGCACCTATGTGGGAGCCATGCCGGGCCGCATCATCAAGAACATGCTGAAGGCAGGCAGCAGCAATCCGGTCTTCATCCTCGACGAGATTGACAAGGTGGCGCAGAGCAATTTCAACGGCGACCCAGCATCAGCCCTGCTCGAAGTGCTGGACCCGGAACAGAACAATGCCTTCCACGACAATTATCTCGATATGGATTACGACCTCTCCAAGGTACTCTTCATCGCCACAGCCAATGACCTGAGCGTCATTCCGCGTCCGCTCCTCGACCGTATGGAGCTGATAGAAGTAGGCGGCTACATCACCGAAGAGAAGATAGAGATTGCCAAGCGCCACCTCGTACCGGAAGAGCTGGAAAGCACCGGACTCGACAAGGTTTCGCCAAAGGTAAGTTTCAACAAGAATGCCCTCGAGTTCATCATCGAGCACTACACCCGGGAGAGCGGCGTAAGACAGCTGAAGAAGCAGATTGACAAGAGTCTGCGCAAGATGGCTTACAAACTTGCCTGCAACCAGGAGCTGAAGAACTACACCATCACCCCTGCCGAAGTAAAAGACCTGCTGGGCAATCCGCCGTTCAACCGCGACATCTACCAGGGCAACGACTATGCAGGAGTGGTAACCGGACTGGCCTGGACCTCAGTGGGCGGCGAAATTCTCTACATCGAAACCTCGCTCAGCAAGGGCAAGGCAGGCAAGCTCACCCTGACCGGAAATCTGGGCGACGTGATGAAGGAATCAGCCATTATCGCACTGGAATACGTCAAGTCGCACATCGACCTGCTCCAGGTAGACTACCGCATCTTCGAGCAATGGAACATCCACATCCACGTGCCTGAGGGAGCTACCCCGAAAGACGGTCCTTCTGCCGGAATCACCATCGCCACCAGCATCGCCTCAGCCATCACCCAGCGCAAGGTGCGTGCCAACACAGCCATGACCGGCGAGATAACCCTCCGCGGCAAAGTGCTCCCGGTAGGCGGAATCAAGGAGAAGATTCTGGCAGCCAAGCGGGCAGGAATCAAGCACATCGTGATGTGCAGGGAGAACCAGAAGAACGTAGAGGAAATACCGGAGAAATATCTCAAGGGCGTAGACTTCCACTATGTAGAGAATGTGGCTGACGTCTGGCAGTTCGCGCTGACCGACGAGAAGGTGAAAAAACCTACAGACTTCAGCATTGAGGAAAATGATAAAAAAGAATAGAAATGAAATTTGAATTACAAGTAACAGATAAAGCAAGCGATGCGCGTACAGGCATCATCACCACCGACCACGGACAGATCAAGACCCCAATCTTCATGCCCGTAGGAACCGTAGGAAGCGTGAAGGGCGTCCACTTCGAGGAACTCAAGAAGCAGGTCATGGCACAGATTATCCTCGGAAACACCTATCACCTCTACCTGCGCCCAGGTCTTGACGTCATCAGGGCAGCAGGCGGATTGCACAAGTTCAACGGCTGGGACCGTCCTATCCTCACCGACAGCGGCGGCTTCCAGGTCTTCTCGCTCACCGGCATCCGCAAGCTCAAGGAAGAAGGCTGCGAGTTCCGCTCCCACATCGACGGCAGCAAGCACTTCTTCACACCGGAGAATGTAATGGACACCGAGCGCATCATCGGAGCCGACATCATGATGGCCTTCGATGAATGTCCACCGGGACAGAGCGATTACCAGTACGCCAAGAACAGCCTCATGCTCACCCAGCGCTGGCTAGACCGCTGCATCAAGCGGTTCAACGAAACCGAGCCCCTCTACGGCTATCAGCAGAGTCTCTTCCCTATCGTTCAGGGCTGCACCTTCCCGGAACTGCGCCGCGAAGCAGCCAAATACATTGCCGACAAGGGAGCCGACGGAAATGCCATCGGCGGACTTGCCGTAGGAGAGCCTACCGAGGTGATGTATGAGATGATAGAAGTAGTGAACGAAATCCTGCCGAAAGACAAGCCGAGATATCTGATGGGCGTAGGAACCCCGCAGAACATCCTCGAAGCCATCGAGCGCGGCGTAGACATGTTCGACTGCGTAATGCCGACCCGCAACGGCCGCAACGCCATGCTCTTCACCTATCAGGGCACGATGAACATGCGCAACAAGAAGTGGGAGAAAGACTTCAGCCCGATAGATCCAGACGGCTGCGACATCGACCTCGTAACCACGAAGGCCTACCTCCACCACCTCTTCAAGGCCCAGGAGCTGCTGGCGATGCAGATAGCCAGCATCCACAACCTCTCTTTCTATCTGCGCCTCGTGACCGATGCCCGCCATCATATCGAGCAGGGCGATTTCGTGGCATGGAAGAATTCCATCATCGACCAGCTTGGCCGAAGAATTTAAGTAAGCAAGCATCATGAAAGATTTTAAGAAAATAAGAAAACACCGCCGGCTCTACCGCACCGGCCGATGGGCTTCCCGCAAGTTCGGGTGGCTCATCAGGGCTGTGCGCTGGCTGGCTCACAAGCTCCGGTTCCTGCGCATATTCAGGTTTCTCAACCCGTTCAGGTACATCAAGAAGCTCGACTGGTACATTATCAAGAAGTTTCTGGGCTACTATTTCTTCTCCATCGCCCTAATCATCTCCATCGCCATCGTCTTCGACTTCAACGAGAACCTGTCAAAATTCACAGAGCACCATGCACCGGCGCGCGCAATCATCTTCGATTACTACGCCAACTTCGTGCCCTATTTTGCCAACCTCTTCAGTGCGCTGTTCGTGTTCGTGGCGGTCATTCTCTTCACCACCAAGCTGGCAAGCAATTCCGAAATCATCGCCATCCTGGCGTCGGGAGTATCCTTCAAGCGTCTCCTTCGCCCATACATGATTACCTGCGTGCTGCTCTCAGCCCTCTCCTTCGGGCTTTCAGCCTACGTCATTCCCCACGGAACCGTCATCAGGCAGAACTTCGAGACGATGTACAAGAACAAGAAGAAGAATACCAGTGCCGAGAATGTACAGCTGCAGGTAGACAAGGGAGTGATTGCCTATATGCAGCATTATGACAACAGCATGAAACGCGGCTACGGATTCTGTCTCGACAAGTTCCAGGACAAGAAACTCGTAAGCCACCTTACAGCGATGGACATCCAGTACGACACCATTTCCGACAGCAAGTATCACTGGAAACTGAGCAACTGGAAAATCCGCAAGCTCCAGGGCATGAAGGAGCATATTACGAGCGGAGCCCAGAAGGACACCATCATCATGATGGAACCTACCGACCTGGTCTATTCCAAGGGGCAGCAGGAAACCTTCACCAGTCCTGAGCTCCGCGATTACATCTCCAAGCAGATTAACCGCGGTTCGGGCAACGTAGTGCAGTACGAGGTAGAATACCACAAGCGCATCGCCTCTTCCTTCGCTTCGTTCATCCTCACCATCATCGGCGTCTCCCTCTCAGCCCGCAAGCGCAAGGGCGGCATGGGAGCAGCATTGGGCGTTGGACTTGCGCTGAGTTTCGGCTACATCATGCTGCAGACGGTTTCTGCCACCTTCGCCATCCAGGCCAACTTCCCGTCTGTTCTGGCAGCGTGGCTTCCAAACTTCCTCTTCGCCATCGTAGCCTACTTCTGCTACCGCAAGGCACCGAGGTAATTATCAATTAATAATTAAGAGTTTATAGTTTATAGCAGCCATACTCCCCTATAAACTATAAACTGTAAACTATAAACTATAGAAGAATGTATTTCGACGAATTAGATTTAAACGACAACGTGCTCGACGCATTATATGACATGCGCTTCGACACATGCACTCCAGTACAGGAAAAGTGCATTCCAGAGATATTAGAAGGTCACGATGTCTTGGGTGTAGCCCAGACCGGAACCGGCAAAACCGCAGCCTATCTGCTGCCTGTATTGAGCAAGCTCGATGACGGCGGTTATCCGAAAGACGCCATCAACTGCGTCATCATGTCACCAACCCGCGAGCTCGCCCAGCAGATAGACCAGGCGATGCAAGGCTTCGGCTATTACCTGCAGGGCGTGAGCAGCGTAGCCGTATACGGCGGCAACGACGGCAACCGTTACGATCAGGAGTTGCGCAGCCTCCGCATGGGCGCCGATGTAGTCATCGCCACCCCGGGCCGCCTCATCTCCCATATCTCTCTGGGCAATGTAGACCTCAGCAAGGTAAGTTTCTTCATTCTTGACGAGGCCGACCGCATGCTCGACATGGGTTTCTCTGACGACATCAAGACCATCGCGTCAAAACTGCCAAAGACCTGCCAGACCATCATGTTCTCGGCAACCATGCCTGAGAAGATAGAAGAACTGGCTAAGACCTTGCTCAAGAATCCGGTAGAAATCAAACTTGCCGTCAGCAAGCCAGCCGAGAAAATCAAGCAGGAAGCATACGTATGCTACGAAACCCAGAAGATGACCATCATCAAGGACATCTTCAAGGCGGGCGACCTGAAACGCGTCATCGTCTTCAGCGGCAGCAAATTCAAGGTGAAGCAACTCGCAGCTTCCCTCCAGCAGATTGGAGTAAACTGCGGAGCCATGCACAGCGACCTGGAACAGGCTGAGCGCGATGATGTGATGTTCAAGTTCAAGAGCGGACAGTATGATGTTCTCGTAGCTACCGATATTGTGGCGCGCGGAATCGACATCGATGATATTGAGATGGTCATCAATTACGATGTTCCTCACGATACAGAAGATTACGTTCACCGCATCGGCCGTACTGCCCGTGCCAACCGCGATGGTAGAGCCATCACCTTCGTGAGCGAAGAAGACCAGTACTGGTTCCAGCAGATAGAGAAGTTCCTGGAGAAGGTGGTAGACAAAATGCCTCTCCCTGAGGGATGCGGCGAAGGTCCTGAATACATCAAGCTTAACAAGCCGAAGAAGAAAGGCGCAAACGGAAGAAACAACAGACGCGGTAACGGCAAAAACGGCGAGGCCGGAAAGAACAGTGCCAAGACCCGCCGACAGAAAGACCGCGACCAGACTTCTCACAAGCGCAAGCCAAACAAGCCAAACGAGCGTCAGGAAAAAGCACCACGCAGCAACGAACAGCAGCCTCAGCAGGGTAACAAGCAGCAGAACGCAAAGCAGCAGCCACAGCAGGGCAACAAGCAGCAGAACGCAAAGCAGCAGAACAGAAAGCCAGCCCAGCCAGGCGAGCAGCCAAAGAACAGCAACAGCCAGAAGCGCCGCAATAACAGCAACCAGAAGCGCCCAGGCACCGAGAACAATGTTCGCCCAGGCAGCAACGGCCGTGGCAGAGGCGTAGCCCAGAAAAAGGGCGACAAGCCGGCTGCACACAAGCACACCCCTATCGTAAATCCACAGAAGCAAGAAAATGCTGTGAAGAAATTCATCAAGCGCATCTTCGGATTCAAGAAATAGGAAATAAATTATCTTTTAAAAGAAAAGAGGAATGATGAAAGCGCTACCCCTCACCCCGCTCATGACCATCAGCCTCACACTGACGATCGGAATCATCATAGCCAAATGGGGCTATGATGATTTCAATATGCGCTTCTGGCTCATCATCTCCATCATTTCATGCGCCCTTAGCAGCATCATCTTTTTCCTTACTAAGTTTTTAAGCAAAAAAGCTTACTTCAACAGGAGCCACCAGTTTCTCATCTACTCCCAATGCGTGATGATTCATTTATGCATTCTGAGCCTTGGGGCTTTTCTTACCTGCAAGCAAATAGCTGATTCCCAAACCTCTACACAACTGAAAAACTGGCAGGAACTGCCTTACCTCACACGGGCAAAAATCAATACCGAACGCTATAAAAGCAATATTGAAAGCAAACTGGTTTCCCTTCACGTAAAACAGCAAGACTATGCAGTCATCGCAGCCATGGCGCTGGGCGACAAGAGCGCACTCGACTCGAACACCCGAAACAGTTACTCCATTTCCGGAGCCAGTCACATCTTGGCAGTAAGCGGACTTCATATAGGCATTATCTTCCAGCTTTTCATCTTTCTGCTAGGCGGCAGAAAGTACTCAGTTTACACCATCATCCTGTCCCTCATCTCCATCTGGACCTACGTTTTTCTCATAGGATTGCCGGCAAGTGCAGTCCGTGCAGCCATCATGCTTTCAGCCTACAGCTTAAGCTTAGCTTTCCATCGTACCGGTCTGCCGCTCAACACTTTATCCTCAGCTTATATATTTATGCTCTTCATCAGTCCGCTCTATCTTTTCGAGTTGAGTTTCCAGCTTTCGTTCCTGGCCGTAGCCTCCATTCTGTTGTTCTTCACACCCCTTTACACCCTCCTCCCCATCCGCAGCCGTTTCATCCGTTGGGCATGGGGACTCCTTTGCGTTTCACTGGCAGCCCAGATAGGAACCCTTCCGGTCATCGTCTACACCTTCGGCAGAATATCGTGCTATTCACTTCTCACCAATTACATCGCCATTCCCGCAGCAACCCTCATCCTATATCTTGGGGCAGCATTAATCCTGTTCTCCCCACTCACGTTATGGGCGCCCATAGCACCGGTTGTCGCCCCACTCATCAGCCTTACATCAGGCGCCCTGACCAGCATCACCCAGTTTTTGAATACAGCCATAAAACTGATCAGCATGCTGCCTGGAGCAAGCATCGAAAACGTAAGAATCAGTCTGCCTCAGGTAATCGGTCTCTACGCTGTCATCCTGCTTGTTTATGCCCTATGGCGCAGGATAGATAAAAAGAAGTCGTCAGAATGCAAGATTCCATAAAACGGAGATAAAGGCTTAAACCCCGAAAAATGTCTCTTATATAATAAGGTGTGCGTACACAAAAGCGCTACAAATCGTGATTAAGAATGTTAAAAAATAACTTTTTTCTACTTTTTCTGCATTTTTTCTTTCTTTTTGTTGGTGTTTTCGAGAAAAACATGTATCTTTGCAACCAGAAATAAAAAATAAGAATTTAAACTCAATAAAAGATTAAAGATTATGAAAGCATCAGAAGTCATCGCGAATCTCCAAAGAAGATTCCCAAACGAGCCTGAGTACATTCAGGCAGTTAGTCAGGTTCTCGGTACTATCGAGGAAGAGTACAACAAGCACCCAGAGTTTGAGAAGGCAAACCTCATCGAGCGTCTCTGCATTCCAGACCGCATCATCCAGTTCCGCGTATCTTGGGTAGATGATAAGGGCAACGTACAGACTAACATGGGTTACCGCGTTCAGCACAACAACGCGATTGGCCCTTACAAGGGAGGTCTTCGCTACCACAAGTCAGTAAACTTGGGTATTTTGAAGTTCTTGGCTTTCGAGCAGACATTCAAAAACTCTCTTACTACTCTCCCAATGGGTGGTGCTAAGGGTGGTTCCGACTTCTCTCCACGTGGCAAGAGCAACAACGAGGTAATGCGTTTCTGCCAGGCTTTCATGACAGAACTTTATCGTCACATGGGTCCAGACGAGGATGTTCCAGCTGGTGATATCGGTGTAGGTGGCCGTGAGGTAGGTTACCTCTTCGGAATGTACAAGAAGTTGACACACCAGTTCCAGGGCGTCTTGACCGGTAAGGGTCAGGAGTTCGGCGGTTCATTGATCCGTCCTGAGGCTACAGGTTACGGTAACGTATACTTCCTCTGCAACATGCTCGCTACCAAGGGTATTGACATCAAGGGCAAGACAGTTTTGGTTTCAGGTTCAGGTAATGTAGCCCAGTACACTATGGAGAAGTTGCTCCAGTTGGGTGCTAAGCCAGTTACATGTTCAGATTCAGACGGTTACATCTACGACCCAGACGGAATCGACCGCGAGAAGCTCGATTACATCATGGAGCTCAAGAACGTAGAGCGTGGCCGTATCAAGGAATATGCAGAGAAGTATGGTGTAAAATATGTTGCAGGTGCTAAGCCTTGGTTTGAGAAGGCAGACATCGCTCTCCCATCAGCTACTCAGAACGAAATCAACGAGGAGGCAGCCAAGGCTCTCATCGCCAACGGCGTAATCGCAGTAAGCGAGGGTGCTAACATGCCTTCTACTCCAGAGGCTATCAAGGTATTCCAGGATGCTAAGATTCTCTACTCTCCAGGTAAGGCAGCCAACGCAGGTGGTGTTGCAGTATCAGGTCTTGAGATGAGCCAGAACTCAGAGCGTCTGAAGTGGTCTCGTGAGGAGGTTGATGCTAAGCTCCACGACATCATGAACGATATTCACGCTAACTGCGTGAAGTATGGTACTGAGCCAGACGGTTACATAAATTACGTAAAGGGTGCAAACGTAGCCGGCTTCCTGAAGGTAGCTAAGGCTATGATGGCTCAGGGCATTGTATAAGACCTGTCTCTTATACACATCTCCGAGCCCACGAGACCGTACTAGATCT
>ERZ1027032.551-NODE-551-length-13578-cov-6.983510_pt1 | contig 13578 bp, 10 predicted proteins | sample MGYA00519445_ERZ1027032 | MGnify/ENA primary metagenome ERZ1027032 (study PRJEB26926, sample SAMN06164888) | human gut metagenome | biome: ENVO:00009003; feature: ENVO:2100002; material: ENVO:00002003 | host: Homo sapiens | place: USA | collected 2012 ... | reverse complement strand
CGTCGGCAGCGTCAGATGTGTATAAGAGACAGGTTCTGGGCGGCGGTCAGCTTTTCCGGGTAGCCGGGGAACCGGAGCACATCCTGCGGGGGCAGGTCGGCGTCCAGCTCCCGGAAGCTGCCGTGGTCCAGCACCAGACTGAGCCGGTAGTAGCCGCCGATGGGCATGTGATAGCCGCAGTTGGGGCAGACGTAAAGGCTGCGGGTCCAGATGGTGCGGGTGGCGCGGCGGCCGCACTGTTTGCACTCCACGAACTGTGGTTCGTGCCAGACGGCCCCGGCATCCCGTCGGGCTTTCAGCTGAAAGGTGCGTTCCCGCATCCGGCCGGGGAACAGGTCTCGGATCTCGTTCATGGTGTTCTGCCTCAGATGTGTGCGGTGATGTAGTTGTAGATGTCGCCCACGGTCTTGAGCTTTGCCAGCTCCTCGTCCGGGATGGACACGCCGCAGGCATCCTCCAGAGCCATGTTCAGCTCCACAGCGTCCAGACTGTCAGCCTCCAGATCCTCGGTCAGGCTGGCCTCCATCGTGACCTTGTCCTCGTCGCAGTTCAGGGTATCGACAACGATCTTCTTCATTTCTTCAAACGTCATGGTAGTAGTCTCCTTTGATTTGTTAAGTTTGTATTTTTAACTAAATATTTTGATGTTTCTTGCGAACACGACTATTATAGCCGAACTGTTGGATAAGTCAAGAATAATAGTTAAAATAATTTATCTTTTACAATTCTGACACAGTTCTCTTCCTTTTTATAAAGAGGGCGGCAGAACACGGAGATCGATCTTCCGCACAAAGGCTTTCGCTCCGGGTTCGGCTGCAAAAGCTGAATTCCGTGAGGGGGGCAGACCCCCCTCTTTCCTGTTTTGGCAAAGCGTGGTACAATAAAAGCAGATCATGGCCCTTGGTCGGCCTATTGGAGGAGAGCGCAAAACGATGAACGATCTTGGCGGCAAGGCATACTATCACCTGCCCGGCCTGTTTGAATTTTATGAGCTGTACCGTGTGTTTCTGCCATTGTTCCGGGAGCACCGCGCGTATTTCTACGACTGGTGCGAGATCGGTTCCATCTACGGAGCCCCGGCAGACTGCATCTGGGGCGGGGGCCGTGCAGGTTTTGGCGACCAGAGCGCAAAAGAGGTGCTGGCACTGCTGCGGGAGTACGGCATCTCTGCCCGGCTCACCTTCAGCAATTCACTGCTGCAGAAGGAGCACCTGCGCGACCCGAAATGCAATGCCCTGTGTGCGCTGTTTGAAGCGGGCAGCGGCGTGCAGAATGGGATCATCGTACACTCGGAGCTGCTGCTGGAGTACCTGAAAGCGCGGTACCCGGGCTTTTACTTTGTGTCCTCCACCACCAAGGTCCTGACGGAGTTTGCCCAGCTGCGCAGGGAGCTGGAACGGGAGGAGTTCCGCTTTGTGGTGCCGGATTTCCGGCTGAACAAAGCGTTTGACCAGCTCAAAGGACTGCCGCAGCCCCAGAAGGATAAGGTGGAATTTCTCTGCAATGAGTGCTGCTGGCCCGGCTGCAAAGACCGGAAGCGGTGCTATGAGACCGTCAGCCGCAAAAACCTTGGCGAAGCCTGCCCGGAGCACGTATGTACCGCACCCGATGCACAGGAGGGCTACCGCTTTTCCAGAGCAATGCAGAGCCCGGCGTTTATCGGGACGGAGGAGATCTGCAGGACCTACCTGCCCATGGGCTTTTCTCATTTCAAGATCGAAGGCAGAGGCCTTGGCAGTGCGCTGATCCTGGAATTTCTGCTGTACTACATGACAAAGCCGGAATATCAGCTGCAGGTGCGGGAAGCGATCTATCTGGACAGTATGCTGGATCTGTTCTGAGCTAAAGCGGCGGAAAAAATATGCGCGGCGGCTTTTCTTCAGTGCAGTGATGTGCTATAATGAGCGCAGAAAACCGAACAAACAGGAGGGAACACGAGCATGGAATTTACAGAAGTAGTCCGGAACCGGTATTCCTGCAAAAATTTTGATGCAGGCAAGGCGGTGGACGCCGCAAAGCTGACCGAGATCCTGGAGGCAGGCCGCGTGGCGCCGACTGCCAAGAATTTTCAGGAGCAGAAGATCTATGTGATCCAGTCGGCAGAGGGGCTTGCAAAGATCGACAAGGCAACGCCCTGCCGCTACAATGCACCTACCTGTCTGGTAGTGGCGTTTGACCGAACCAATGTGTTCACCTACCCCGGCGGCAGGCGGGACTCCGGTGTGGAGGATGCCACCATCGTGGCTACCCACATGATCCTGGCCGCTGCTAATGCAGGCGTGGACAGCTGCTGGGTCAACTTTTTTGATCCGGAGCAGCTGGCAAAAGAGCTGGGCCTGCCCGAAAACGAAGAGATCCTGATGATCATGGATCTGGGCCATGCCGCACCGGGCGCTGTGCCGCTGCCGAACCATGGCTCCCGCAAGCCGCTTGCGGATACGGTAGCATATCTGTGATCGGATAATACAATACCGGCAGGGCCTTCTGATACGGGCTCTGCCGGTATTTTTCTGCAGGACAAAAAAGAAAAGCCTCCATGCGGTTGAACATGGAGGCTTTCTCTTTTTATAGATCATGGACCTGGAGGGAGTCGAACCCTTGACCTTTCGGATGCGAACCGAACGCTCATCCCAACTGAGCTACAGGCCCATATGATGACGCTGTTAGTGTAACTCTGTTCGGATGATTTGTCAAGAGAATTATGTGCTGTTTCAGCGGCGGCCTAGCTGCCAGAAGGCCACAGCACTGGCGGCGGCAACGTTCAGCGAGTCCACGCCGTGGGACATGGGGATCTTCACGGTGTGGTCGCAGGCGGCAATGGTGCTGGGGGCAAGGCCATCGCCCTCGGTGCCCAGAACGATGGCGAGTCTGGGCTCAGCAGCAAGGGCGGCATCATCGATGCTCACGGAACGGTCGCTCAGGGCCATGGCGGCAGTCCGGAAGCCCAGTGCGTGCAGCTGTGCGATGCCGTTCTCCGGCCAGTCGGCAGGGGACGCACCGATTTGTGCCCATGGCACCTGAAACACGGTGCCCATGCTCACGCGCACTGCCCGGCGGCACAGGGGGTCGCAGCAGGAGGGGGTGATGAGCACAGCGTCCATATTCAGCGCGGCAGCACTGCGGAAGATGGCCCCCACATTGGTGGAGTCCACGATGCCTTCCAGCACGGCCACCCGGCGCGCATTGCGGCAGACCTCTTCCACACTGCGGGGCAGCGGACGGCGGAACGCGCACAGCACACCCCGGGTCAGCTCAAAGCCGGTCAGACTGGCCAGCGTGCCACGGTCGGCGGTGTACACCGGCGCATCGCCGCAGCGGGTCAGGATCTCTGCCGCAGGGCCGATGATCTGTCGGCGCTCCATGAGCAGGGAGAGCGGTGTGTACCCGGCATCCAGTGCGCGGGCGATCACCTTGGGGCTTTCGGCAATGAAGATACCTTTTTCCGGCTCCAGACGGCTGCGCAGCTGCGCCTGTGTCAGGCGGGCATAGACGTCCAGCTCCGGCGCGGAAAGGTCGGTGATCTCAATGATATTCGGCATAAGGAAATCTCCTTTGGAAAAGCTTTTTTCTTATTCTAGCACAACCCGGGCGGGAATGCAAAGCTCCATATCCAAAACAGGCCGGCATCCCACGCGGGGACACCGGCCTGCAAGGAAAGATTTATTCGGAGCGCAGTGCGGTAACAGGGTTGCACTTGGCTGCGCTGCGGGCGGGGATCAGGCCGCCGAGGATGGTAAGCAGGGTGGCCAGTACGATCAGGATCAATGCGGCCTTGGGCGGCAGCACGGCAGTGACGCTGTTGGTACCGGCAATGGAATGGATGAGCATGTTGCCGGGGATCAGCAGTAGCAGGCACAGGCCCACGCCGATCACGCCGGAGCACAGACCGATGATGAAGGTCTCGGCGTTGAACACCTGCGAGACGTTGTGCTTGGAAGCACCGATGGCGCGCAGAATGCCGATCTCCTTGCGGCGCTCCAGCACACTGATATAGGTGATGACGCCGATCATGATGGAGGAGACCACCAGCGAGATGGCCACAAAGGCCACCAGTACGTTGCTGACCATGCCCACGATCTTGGTTACAGCGCTCATCAGGGTGCCGACCGTGTCGGAGAAAACGATCACCTTGTCGTCCTGTCCCTGCTCGCGCATGGAGGCGTTGTAGGCGTTCAGGTTTTCCACGATGCGGTTCTTGGCCTCAAAGCTGTTGGGATAGATCCAGATGGAGCCGGGCGATGCGTAATCGGAGTAGCCCAGCGAGCCCAGTACGCTGTTGTAGGTGGTGGAGCCGGACTGCAGATTCAGCTTGACCAGATCCACCAGATCGTCGGTGCTCATATTCAGCTGCACAGCGTTCTGGAACACTGCGGCGTCGATCTGCAATGCGTCTTCCACCTGACTGCTGAGCTTGGAAATGTTCTTCTGGATCGAGGTCTGCAGCTGCTGGCTGAACTGCGCAGTCAGCTGGCGCATCAGCTGCTGCATCACAGTGCCGATCTGAGCCTGAATGGCGGCAGTAAGCTTTTCCTGCAAGGCTTCGCCCAGTTTCTGGGTGAGTTGCTGGGAATAGCTTTCCAGATAGCGGGCCATGATGCCCTGCAGGTTCTGCTGCAGCGAAGCAGTGAACTGATCCTGCAGGCCGGAGGTATCCAGCAGACTGCCCATAGACTCGGCAAGGATCTGCTTGAATATGTCGCTCTCCATATAGGAAGAGAAACCAATCTTGTCCAGATTCAGGATGCCGTTGCCGATGATGTAGCGCTTGTAGCCGTTCATGACGTTCTTCATCAGTTCCTGCAGCGCATCCTGCGAAACGGACAGATCCATATCCGCGAACAGCTGGCTCAGATCCAGCGAATCCATCTCCGGCAGCTGCACATCGCTCAGGTCGATGTCGCTCAGGTCAAGATCGTTCAGATCCAGCTGGAAGGCGGACGGATCGATGATGGACGCAAGGTCGAAGGAGCCGTTCGTCAAATTGAACGCGCCGCTCAGGTCAAACTGCAGCTTGCTGGCGTCGAACTGGAAGGCATCCTTCAGCGCATCGGTGTCCACAGAGAACAGGGAGGAAAGATCAAGGCTGCTCTTGTCCTGCTGCTCCGTGTCAAAGGGTTTACCAGTGAGCACGTTGGTATCCGGGTGGGCAAGCTGCTGCTTTACGACCTCGCTCTCGGCGGCATGGTCGATGGCGTAATAGGTCAGCGCATGGGAATAGGCAACGCCGGTGGGCAGGATGGTGGAGCTGGCGTCCGGCTTGGGCTGGACGACGCCCACGATGGTCAGATCCGGGCTGTCGGCAACGGCCTGTTCCATGAAGGCTTCATCGCCGGACTGATTGCGCCAGATCTGACGTTCCTCGTCATAGGCATAAAGGTCGGAAAGGGTCAGTATCTTGAACTTCAGCCCCACAAAGGTTTCGTAGGGATAGGTGCTGTAACCGGTGGGCGCAGGAGTGTTTTTGTCTCTGGAATATGCTTCCAGAAAACGCAGCATCACGTTTTCATCCTCAATGCCCATCAGGTAAAGCGCATAGTCGCTGACACTGCCGTCTGCGTTCAGCACCAGAATGGCTTCGTTGGCACCATTCGGCCAGCGGCCTGCCTTGACATCGTACTGGTTCTCGTACAGAGAGGGTGCCTCGGCCATTTCGGTGAACACATTCTGGTTGGTCATGGAGGAGACGATGCCGGCGGCAGAGGCGGTGTTGCTCAGGGAAGAGATGGTGCTGTCCGGATACACCTGACGCACGGTGCCGTCCTTATTCTGGCGGTAGATGAGCGGGTAGGAGCCGTAGGTGTACTCGATGGAAGCAGCGTCCTCCGGGATAGGGCAGTCCGGGCTGTCCAGATAGGCTTTCAGGGAGGCAAGGTCGTTGGAATTGGAGGTGTCCTCGGTCAGCTGGGAAAGCAGCTCCCGCACTGTGACCATTCCCTCCGGGGCGGAAGAGGACGAGACACTGCCGACGCCGGTGGTATCGGCAACGGCAGTGGTATAACTCTCCGGGTTCAGCAGGGCGGCAAGGTCAATGCCGTTATAGGTGATCTGCAGCGGATACTCCGAAAGGGTGGAACGCTCCATGTCCTGGATATAATTGCTCACACCGGCCGAGAGTGAGAGGATCAGCGCAATGCCGATGATGCCGATGGAACCGGCAAATGCGGTGAGCAGGGTGCGGGCCTTTTTGGTGAGCAGATTGTTGAAGCTCAGGGAAAGGGCCGTCAGCAAAGACATGGAAGAATGGCCCAGATTCCTGTGCACCGGCGGGGCCAGCACGGCATCGTCCGGCAGGAAGGGGGCCGTGTCGGACTGGATGATGCCGTCGCGCAGACGGACGATGCGGGTGGCATACCGTTCGGCCAGCTCCGGGTTGTGGGTGACCATGACCACAAGGCGGTCTTTGGCCACCTCCTTTAGCAGCTCCATGACCTGAATGCTGGTCTCGCTGTCCAGTGCACCGGTGGGCTCGTCCGCCAGCAGGATGTCGGGATTGTTCACCAGAGCGCGGGCAATGGCCACCCGCTGCATCTGACCGCCGGACATCTCGCTGGGATGCTTGTGCAGCTGGTCTCCCAGACCCACCTGTTCCAGTGCCTTGGCGGCCCGGCTGCGGCGCTCCGCACCCGAAATGCCGGAAATGGTCAGTGCCAGCTCCACGTTGGAGAGCACCGTCTGGTGGGGAATCAGATTGTAGCTCTGGAACACAAAACCAATGGTGTGGTTGCGATAGGAGTCCCAGTCGCGGTCGGTGTATTTTTTGGTGGAAACACCGTTGATGATCAGATCACCGCTGTCGTAGCGGTCCAGGCCGCCGATGATGTTCAGCAGGGTGGTCTTGCCGGAACCACTGGGGCCGAGAATGGCAACAAATTCATTGTCCCGCAGGTTCAGACTGACGTCGTCCAGCGCTTTCTGGATCAGATCGCCGGTCTTGTATTCTTTTTTGATGTGTTTGAGTTGGAGCATGTGCAAGCCTTTCCGGCCGCTCCCCACAGGAACGGTGCCGCTCTTTCCAATGAACTATCAAAAGCTGCGCTCTGCGCAGAATGTCATACTCTTTTATTTTACCGTAATAATATGAAAAAACTGTGTATAATCAGGTGGAAATGTCTGCGGAATGGATAAAATTATGTGCTGTTGGCAGAGACTGGCTGTCCAAAACGGGAAAAGACCGGGAAAATGAGTCGAAAAGTTGAATTTGCGTCGCATTCGTGCTATTTTAAGAGCAGGAGATGCCGCTGAAAAAGCAAAAAGCGGCATGGCCGGGCCGGACAAAAACGACCAGATGCTAAAAACCGTGGTAAATGCTGGTCAAAATGAACATGCGTTGTAAAAAAGTTGTAAAAAATAAAGTATAGCGTAAAAATGCAGCCTGATGAAAATAGACGCTTCTTCGGGGTTGTACCACTTCCTTTTTGCTCCTTAAAATATACTCGGAAAAGCTTTTACAGCAAAACAGGAAAAACAGGGAATACAGTAAAATACTGCGGAACCCTGTAGCAAGGAGGAAGAATTATGGAACGTACATTTTCACCTATGATCCGTCAGTTTTCGGCAATTGACGGGCTGCAGAAGGCATATACGCTGGTGTATTCGATGGATGCGGACGACGAAAGCGGCTGTCGTCTGACCCTTTGCCGCACCGGGAGCCGACAGTGCATGGAAAGCCGGTACATCGCGGCGGCACCGGAATTCGGCTACCGGATCCTGCGGTATCTGTGTGAGAATGGCGTCCAGCCGGAGATCTGGCAGGATGTGGTAGAGGAACTGGCCGACACAGAACAGCTCAGGCAGAAAGGCGGCGCGTTGTGTGGAGAATGAGAACACAGACAGAACGCTGCAGATCGCCCTTGGAAGCTACGACCGCAAGGAACTGCGGGTACAAAAGAATTACATACAGGAGCAATGCGCCGGGTCAGAGTGCACCTGCTTTCAGAACGGCAGCCGCCTGCTGGAGCAGCTGCAGCAGGGCCGGAGATTCGACGCAGTGATCCTTTGCAGCCAGCTGGAAGATATGAGCGGGCTGGAACTTCTGACGGAGCTCCGCACCACGGAAGCAAGGCCCCCGGTATTGATGATCGATGAAGCCCGGCGGCAGAACAGCAGCATCCTCTGCCCGGAGTCCGGCGAAGGCCTGTGTTATGTTGGCCGTACGGAGCTCAGAAGCCTGCTGTGGGAGCTGTATCGGATGCCGGGACGGCAGAACCGGCAGATGGAACGCAGGTGTCAGGAATTGTACGAGGGCTGGGGAATCCGGCAGCCGGACATGAATAGCCGCTATCTGTCCAGCGCAGTGGGCGTGGTGTATGGCACCATCCAGAAGCTGGCGATCCGCAAGGAGATCCTGCAGGCGGTGGGCGAACAGTATGAGGTGTCGGTCTCTGCCGTGGACAGCGGGATCCGGCGCATGGTCGATCAGCTGGAAGCCAGACCCACTGCAAAATGGCTGGCATTCAAGGATGAGAGCGGCTTTGCAGACGAAAAGCCCACGACCGGCAAATTGATCTATGCAGTCAAAAACTATCTTCAGCATCAGAAAGGCGGCTGAGCAGGAGGCTTTGGAGGCGTAAAGGTATGGAGCAAGAGTGGCAAAATGACGCGGGAGCACTGACGGCACAGGCGATCCCGCAGAAAGACGTGGAACAGGCCTGCTTCCATGCATTGGGACTGGTCGGACGCAACTGCGAATATCTGGAGCAGCACCTTGCACGGGTCGGAGCCGATGAGCAGACCCGGCAGGCTGTGAATGACATCAGCGCCGCTGCGGCACGGCTGGACCGCACGATGAACGAAGTGATGACCCTGCTGGATTTTCTGCGTGCAGAAGAGCCCCCGCAGCTTTCCCCGCTGGATCTGTGCCAGATGCTGCAGCAGATCGCAGCGCAGGCCGATATGGTGCAGGAGCAGCTGAATGTGGAGCTGACGCTGGACTATGGCGGCTTGACGTCCTGCCGTGTGATGGCCGACTGCAGCGATGCAGAGCTGCTGTGCCTGCATCTGCTCTCCAATGCGCTGCGTGCCTGCGGCACAGGCGGCAAAGTGCAGCTGACGCTGCGCCGATGTGAGAGCTTCTGGAAGCTGACCGTGCTGGATGACGGCTGCGGTCTGCCGGAAACAAGCAGGGAAGCATGGCTGGAAAACCGCCGCTGCTTTCTGGGCGGGGCCGGGCTTGGTTTGCTGCTCTGCCGCGAGTGCTGCCGCCGTATGGGCTGGGACCTGCAGGTAGAACAGCGTGCACCGGAAAAAGGCACCCGGGCCGTCGTGACCATCCCGCTGTGCGATGAACCGATGCCGGAACCGACCGTGGAACTGCGTTCGGACTGCAGCCCGGTGCGGACGCAGCAGCAATACCAGCTGCGCAATATGCTGGTGCGGGAGCTGCGCATCATGCCGGAGCGCGGCGGCACGGAAGACCTGTGAGGAACCGGTGCTGAAGCTTGCTCTATAAAAATAGGAAGAAGATACTGCTGCATGGGAGAGCGCCTGTGCAGCAGTTTTTGTTTGCAGACTGAGCTGCAGATGCCGCCGTTTCAATCTGGACAAGTTCACAAAATGTTTAACTTTTTGCGCGGAAAATACTATTTTTTCCGTGTAAAATGAAGCACACGCATTGATTGCATCACAGAATTGGATTATAATACAGCTGTATGCGATTCAATGAATGATTCGTTACCGAACTAATTTTTGGCAAAGAAATTGTTTTGCCTTTTACCGGGGACGTCGTCTCCGGCATTTGTCCTTAGGAGGAAAACGACGTGAGAGTAGGTCTTGACATCGGCAGCACCACCATCAAGTGTGTGGTGCTGGATGAACATGATACGCTGCTGTATTCTACATACGAACGGCACTACAGCCATATTCTGGAAAAGGCGCAGGAGCTGCTGCGCCGCATCGATGCCGAGCAGATGCACGGTCAGAAGGCGCTGCTGAGCATTTCCGGTTCGGCTGGCATGGGTCTGGCCGACAGCTGCGGCGTACCCTTTGTACAGGAGGTGTTCTCCACCCGCGTGGCGGTCAAGCGCTTTGTGCCCCAGACGGACTGTGTCATTGAGCTGGGCGGCGAGGATGCCAAGATTCTGTTCCTGACCAATGGCACCGAGGTGCGCATGAACGGCAGCTGCGCCGGCGGCACCGGTGCCTTCATCGACCAGATGGCGACTTTGCTGAAGATGGGTGCCGACGAGATGAACAAAGCGGCAGAGAATGCCCAGCGCACCTACACCATCGCCTCCCGCTGCGGCGTGTTCGCCAAAAGTGACGTGCAGCCGCTGATCAATCAGGGCGCCCGCACCGAGGACATTGCTGCCAGCATTTATAAGGCTGTGGTAAACCAAACCATTGCAGGCCTTGCACAGGGCCGTCCCATCAAGGGCAATATTCTGTATCTGGGCGGCCCGCTCACCTTCAGCAGCGTGCTGCGCAAAAGCTTTGACGAAGCGCTGAACGTGACCGGCACCTGCCCGGAGAACAGCCTGCTGTATGTGGCACTGGGTGCTGCTCTCTATGCCGACAAGTCTTTTGTTCTGTCCGAGGTGGCGGATGCGCTGGACCAGTATGCTGCCACTGCCACCTATGCCAGTGAACCGCCGCTGTTCGCCAACAAGGAGGAATACGAGGCCTTCCACGCCCGCCACATGTCCCACAGCGTGCCCCGCGTGCCCTTCAGTGCCCAGTGCGGCCCGGTGCATATCGGCATCGACTCCGGTTCCACCACCGTCAAGCTGGTGGTGGTGGACGAGAAGTGCCAGATCCTCTACACCAACTATCAGCCCAACTTGGGCAACCCGCTGCCCCTGATCCGGGAGCAGCTGCTCAAAATTTACAAGGAGCACCCGGGCCTGCAGGTGGCCAGCGTCACCACCACCGGCTACGGCGAAGACCTGGTGAAGAACGCCTTCCGCTGTGACTACGGTCTGGTGGAGACGGTGGCACACTTTACCGCCGCAAAATACTTCATGCCGGATGTGGATTTCATCATCGACATCGGCGGGCAGGATATGAAGTGCTTCAAGATCGAGGATGGAGCCATCAGCAACATCTTCCTGAACGAAGCCTGTTCCTCCGGCTGCGGCAGCTTTCTGCAGACCTTTGCACAGGCACTGGGCTACGATGTGAAGAAATTTGCCAGCCTTGGCCTGTTCGCAGACCGCCCGGTGGATCTGGGCAGCCGCTGCACCGTGTTCATGAACAGCTCGGTCAAGCAGGCCCAGAAGGACGGTGCCAGCATCGAAAACATCTCAGCAGGCCTGTCCATCAGCGTGGTCAAGAACGCACTGTACAAGGTCATCCGCGCTTCCAGCCCGGAAGAGCTGGGTCGCAAGATCGTGGTGCAGGGCGGTACCTTCTATAATGAAGCCGTGCTCCGCGCCTTTGAAAAGGAGATGGGGGTGGAGGTCATCCGCCCGGACATCGCCGGTCTGATGGGCGCTTATGGTGCGGCGCTGTACGGCCTGCGCCAGAGCCATAAGAGCGGACAGGCCGCCTCTGCCATGATGAACGAGCAGGAGCTGGAAGCCTTTGCACAGAAGGTGGTCAGCGTCAAGTGCGGCGGCTGCGGCAACCACTGCCAGCTCACCGTCAACACCTTTGCGGACGGCCGCAAGTACATCTCCGGCAACCGCTGCGACAAGCCCGTGACCGGCAAGAGCGCCGACGACAGTCTGAACCTCTACGCCTATAAGCAGCAGCTGCTGGCCGAGTATAAGCCGGTGCCCGGCAGCCGCGGCTCCATCGGCATCCCGCTGTGTCTGGGCTTCTATGAGCTGCTGCCCTTCTGGTGGGCCTTCTGGACAAAACTTGGCTTTGCGGTGCACACCAGCCCGGTGTCCAGCCGCGGGCTGTATCTGGCCGGTCAGGCCACCATCCCCAGCGACACCGCCTGCTTCCCGGCAAAGCTGAGCCACGGCCACATCAAGGCGCTGAGCCAGATGCAGCTGGACGCCATCTTCTATCCCTGCCTGACCTACAATGTGGACGAGGGACTGGGCGACAACCACTATAACTGCCCGGTGGTGGCCTACTACCCCGAGGTTCTGGCAGGCAACTGCCCGGAGCTGGAAGGCACCAAATTCATTTATGACTATGTGGGCATCCACCGCCCCAAGGACTTTGTGCACAAGATGGCAAAGAACATCCTGCCCAAGTACTTCGGCGGCATCTCTGAAAAAGAGGTGCAGGCCGCAGCGGATGCCGCCTATGCGGAATACGAGTCCCACATGGCAAAGATCCGGGTAAAGGGCAGCGAGATCATCGATGAAGCCCGCCGTCAGGGCAAGCGCATCATCGTGCTGGCAGGCCGCCCCTACCATGTGGACCCCGAGGTGAACCACGGCATCGACCGCCTTATCACCCGCCACGGCGCTGCTGTTGTTACCGAGGACAGCATCTCCAACCGGGTGCAGAAGTTCCCCACCAGCGTGCTGAACCAGTGGACCTATCACAGCCGCCTGTATGCCGCCGCCAAATACTGCACCACCCAGAAGGATATGGATCTGGTGCAGCTGGTGTCCTTTGGCTGCGGCGTGGATGCCATCACTACCGATGAGACCCGCGAGATCCTGCAGGAGGGCGGCAAGCTCTACACCCAGCTCAAGATCGACGAGATCACCAATCTGGGTGCCGTGAACATCCGTCTGCGCAGCCTGTTTGCCGCTCTGGATGAGCGGGACGAGGTAGCTGCAGAAAAAGCAGAATAAAGTAGAGAGAGCGCAAAAGGCTTTTTAAAAAAGCAACATAGGAGGAACCTATGGAATACAATTATCCCAAATTTACCCCGGAGATGAAGAAGACCCATACCATCCTCATCCCCAACATGGCCATTACCCAGTTCCGCCTGCTGGAGTACGCCCTGCGTTACGACGGCTACAAGTGCGAGATCCTGGGCAACTGCGGAAGTGCTGTGGCACAGCTGGGCCTGAAATACGTCCACAACGACACCTGCTACCCGGCCCTGCTGGTCATCGGCCAGTTTCTGGATGCACTGAACAGCGGCAAGTATGATCTGGATCACACGGCCCTGCTCATCACCCAGACCGGCGGCGGCTGCCGTGCCTCCAACTACATCCATCTGCTGCGCAAGGCACTGGTGAAGGCCGGATATCCGCAGATCCCGGTGGCCAGCCTGAACTTCTCGGGTCTGGAAAAGGACAGCGGCTTCCAGATGACCCTGCCGCTGGCCCGCCGTGCACTGGCCTGCATCTTCTACGGCGACATGCTGTGCGCCCTGCGCAATCAGGTGGCACCTTACGAGAACGAGAAGGGTGCTGCCGATAAGATGGTAGACCTGTGGGTGGAACGTCTGGGCCGCGTGTTGCTGGCGGGCAAGGGCTACACCGCCGGGGAGATGAAGCACACCTTCCCCCTCATCGCAAAGGACTTTGCCGCCATCCCCGTTACCCGGGTGCCCAAGGTCAAGGTGGGCGTTGTGGGCGAGATCTATGTCAAGTACAGCCCGCTGGGCAACAACGATCTGCAGAAGTTTCTGGAAAGTCAGGACTGTGAGGTGAACTTCCCGGGCCTGATGGGCTTTGTGCAGTACTGCGCCTTCAACGTGGGCGAGGTTCATGTGCTGTACGGCGG
>ERZ1027032.550-NODE-550-length-13581-cov-4.779166_pt1 | contig 13581 bp, 16 predicted proteins | sample MGYA00519445_ERZ1027032 | MGnify/ENA primary metagenome ERZ1027032 (study PRJEB26926, sample SAMN06164888) | human gut metagenome | biome: ENVO:00009003; feature: ENVO:2100002; material: ENVO:00002003 | host: Homo sapiens | place: USA | collected 2012 ... | reverse complement strand
ACGAGATCTAGTACGGTCTCGTGGGCTCGGAGATGTGTATAAGAGACAGCAAGAGGATGGGTAGGCCAAACGGAGGGTACTGAACCGCAGCCTTGCACTGCTCGACAACGGAGCTGAGGCTCAGGTCGAAGCCCACGGCACGCGCGAAGTCACGGTGATCGGCGATTCCCGTCGCCTGGATGAGGTCGGCGAGCGAGGCGTACTCGCTTGCAGAGAGCTTTACCTGAAAACGCTTCTGGAACGCGCGGCGATGAAAATAACGGACAGGCCTGCCCGCCACCTTAACCACAAGGCCGGCGCGAACAAGGTCGTTGAGGTACTGGCTCGCCAGGCTCCTGGAGATGATGAGCGTCTCGGCGATGTCGGAGGTGGACAGACGGGCAAGGTCGTCGAGCGAGACGGCAGAGGTAAGGGCCTCGAGATGCTCGAGAATCCTGTCCCTCATGTCGACGGGCTTCTTTGCCAAGCTGTCCTGTGCGGTCTTGTCCATGACTTCTTACCTCCTTGTACAAGGAGTATAAGGGGAACACAGAGAACGGAAGGGGGCGCGTGGGGGAATCAACAGCCCCGAGGAGAAGTTCACCACTTGAGGGGCAGAAAACAACGGCCATTGAACATTCAGGGCCGACGCTCAACACTTCGGCTCGACACTTCGCTTTGGAAAGGGCCCTGCGCGATGGTACAGCCCTCCATCTCGCAGCACAGGTCGCCGAAGGTCGCGAGGATGCGCTCCTTCTGTTCCGTGGGCGAGACGGCTCGGTGGGCAAGGTCCTCTCAAAAGGGGTCGTCCGACGCCGCAAGACCTCGATGACCGACTACCGCCTCGAGCAAGTGGCGGATTACCTCTGCACCATCGAACTTGCCTTGGTCAAGTGCGAGGCAAAGGAGAACGGTGAGACGTACAACAAGTTCTTCGGAGGTATAGGCTCTTTCAAGAGGAACTGGCTCAAGCAAGCCCGCAGCAAGCGGATATAGCTGGTCTCGCGGTTTCGCAAGGAACGGTCAGTTCTCCTCTGGCGAGGAATCCCGGGCGACGTGCTTCGAGCAGCGGAAGCTGAAGCGCAAGCAGAAGCAGCGCGGGCATTGATCGGTGCCGACATGGGCCCAGACGTGAACAGTGCTACGTCCCCTGTTCACGGGGCGCGAAACCGCAAAGGTTGCACAGAGGTTGCAAAATAAGAAGCCACCGACCTGTTTTCGCAGGTCAGAGGCTTGAAATCAACGAATATCGTTTATTCCCACTCGATAATGAGCACCGCAGGTAGATAGCGCGCTCGTTTTGCCTCACCCTACCCTATCAGGCATTTTTCTGTCGCCGTTTGATACTCATTTGGTCCTCACGCTCCAAGCGTCACTTCTTAGGCGAGCGCATATCCCCTCTTGAAGCGATTATCGAAGGGGCAGAAATCGCTATAAACATGACCATCAATAAGCAGTGAACCATTCGGCTGGCGTATCGTATGCTGCCGGAACTTCTCGACATAGCCGTCGGATTTATCGTGTTCGAAATAGCTGAACCGATCGAGCCACTCGTCGTATTCATCGGCCCACTTCACACGAGTCTCGTACTTCTTTGCCCATTCAAAAAGAAAAGAGTCGGAAACAGGTTCCCTCGCGAGGAGCACTGGGCCGTCTTCCAGCTGAACCGGAATCAACCCATATGAGGCCGAAAGCTGAAATAATGCGTGGGCCGCTTGGACAGGACTACCGAAATCGGTAAATACAAGTGACCCTCTCTTCACGCCAAGAGCAGCAGACAGTTTTTGGAGCGCAGCGAATTTTGGCACCCTAGCCCCTTGTTCATACGAACGTAGCGTTGCAAGGGAAAGATCGGTCTCTCGGGCCAAATCCGGCTGAGTCTTCGCAGGAGTACACCGCGCCCTTAGCTCGGGCAGTTTCTTCGACTGCATTCTATTCTGCCAGGGCGTAATCAGTATCCAGGACTCTCGCGGATCGTACTCGTAGCGCAAGGGAAACTGGGACGGGTCAAAGTCAGCTGCGAAGTTGTCCTTCCATCTTTCATAGTCATCCCGGTCGGAGTCGCTCTCAACCTGAGCATACTGAGCAGCCCATTTCTTCAGGAACGCCTTCATGAAAGATGAAGTCGGCTTGAGCGCAGAATAGTGCTCGTTTGCAACGGGCTCGAACCCGTATGTCGCAGCAAATTGAAAGAAAGCCTGAGCAATTAGGTCCGTATCACTGAAATCGTAGTAGTGGAGCGCCTCGGCTCGTATGCCAAAGGCGTTCGCGAGTCCCTCCAGATGCTCCTCTTTCGGGGCCGACTTCATCAGCTCGTAATTCCTTAAGGCCGATTCCGGGATTCCCGCCGCCTGCGCAGCCACCTTTCGGGTCCATTTACGCGCCGAGCGGAGGCGAAACAGCTTCTGAGACAGCTGCTGCCTTCCCCAGCGCTTGCTCGTCTGTTCCCATTCCCTATCGACCACATATGACGATAAAGCTTCCGAAATTGCACCGACGCAGTCGACGGCAGTCATCCAGATACACCTCCAACAAATAGTTGTCTCAAGTGTACACGTGAAACCTGATATGTACAGAAAATGTAGTAGATAAGACTTTCGCAGCAAAATTGAAGCCAATTTCTAATTTTTGTCGTACCTGATGCTTTTTTTGTACATAATCAAAACAAGGGGGCAACCGGTGCCCCACTCTGGAAAGGAGACTACATATGACACGTCAGCTTATCGGCGCGGAGGAGGTTGCCGAGATCACGGGCATGAGCAAGTCTTTTTCGTTCAAGCTCATCAAGACTTTGAATGCAGAACTTGCGGCCCAGGGAATCATGACCATCCCCGGGAAGGTCCAGCGCTCGTATTTTGAGGCACGCCTTCTCTCCGCCCCTTCTAAGCAGAAGGCGGCGATGACTAATGTCGGTTAACCGCGACAAGAAGCGCGGGACTTGGACGGTTGAGGCTTGGTACCGCAACTCCATGGGCGAGCGCCACAAGAAGACGAAGCGTGGGTTCGTCTCCAAGAAGGAGGCTGTGGCTTGGGAGCGCGACTTCCTCGCGTCTTGCAACGAGCGCGTCGAGGTCACCGTCGAGACTTTCGTTAAGACTATGTACGCCCGTGACGTATATCCTCGGCTGCGAGTCGGCACCAAGCTCACCAAGGATGCCATTATCGACAAGTACATCCTTCCGTTCTTCGGCAAGATGCGCCTCTGCGACGTCAAGGCCGCAGACGTGGTGCGCTGGGAAAACTGGCTTTTGGAACAGGGGCTCTCTCAGAGCTATCTCCACACCATCTGCAACCAGTTCTCAGCCATCTTCAACCACGCCGTCCGCTTCTACCGCCTGCCCCAGAATCCCATGTTGGCGGCGGGAAAGGTCGGCTCCAAGCGCCCCGAGAAGGAGATGCTCTACTGGACCCCTGCCGAGTTCAAGCGTTTCTCCCAGGCCGTCGAGGACAAGCCGCTCATCTACCTTGCATTCCTCACGCTCTACCTCTCGGGCTGCCGCGAGGGCGAGCTCCTCGCCCTCCGTCCGGAGGATATCGACTTCGACCTCAACGTTATCCGTATCCGTCATTCCTACGCCCGCATCAAGGGCGAGGACGTTATCGGCCCGCCCAAGACGCGCGCCTCGAAGCGGGACATCGTCATGCCGAGCCTCCTTCGTGAGGAGCTGCACGATTATCTGACAACACATCCTGAGATCGCTCCCGTTGACCGGCTCTTCCCCGTCACGAAGCATGCCCTGTCCCATGAGATGAAACGGGGCTGCGAAATCTCGGGCGTCAAGCGCATCCGCATCCACGACATCCGCCACTCGCACGTCAGCGCGCTCATCAACAGCGGCCACTCGCCCACGGCGATCGCCGACCGCATGGGTCACGAGACCGCCGAGGTCACGGAGATGTACTCGCATCTCTTCCCCTCGACCCAGCACGACCTCGTGGAGGCGCTGGACGAGGTGATGTCGGATGTCTAGGCCGATTGTGGACGCCAAGGGACGCCGCCGCTGCAAGACCATCGCCTTCCGCATGTCGCCCGCAGAGGCGGACCAGCTCGACCTCCGCGTCGCTTTGAGCGGCCTGTCGAAGCAGGACTACATCACGGGGTGCTTGCTTGAGGGCACTTTCACCGTGGTCGCGACCACCCGCATGCGCAAGGCGGTCAAGGAGCGCGTGGGACCTGTCGTAGCGGAACTTCGGCGCATCCGGCGCGCAGGGGACATGGACGACGAGCTCGTCGAGTCGCTTGAGGCACTCGCTGCCTTCGCCGGGTCGTTCGCGCCCGAGCGCTCCCCCGTGGAGTTTGAAGACGCCCTCATCGCAAACCTTGGAATGGACGACGGCCTCCCCTACCAAAGCTCGGCCGTCGCCCAAAAACATGAGCCCACACATAAGGAGGACCCTGTCGATGAATCTTAGCATGATGAATTCCGCCCGACGCCGCGCCGTCTTGCGCGACCACGGCCTCGACCATCCGCTGTCAGAGGAAGAGCTGGTCGAGCTCCTTATCGATACGGAGCTTCGTCTCAGCCGGCTCGAAGCGCTTGTCTCCGGCAAGACCTGCCCTGTCGATGGCCCTCACCGCCTCCAGTCTCGCGGGGTTGCCTGATGGGTACGCAGAAGCACGACGACGCCCCCGATTCGCAGTCCCCGGAGCGCCGCTCCCCGCCGACGGTCAATGAGATCGTCGAGGAGCTCAAGTCCCTCCCCTTGAACGTCGGCTACAATCGGCTCGCGAATGAGCTCTTCAAGACCGGCCCTCTGCCCTGGGACACGGATGTGAGGGAACGCCGGTGGCGTGACTCCGACGACGCTCGGCTCTTCGCCCTCCTCCAGCAGACTATCTCCCTCCAGAAGGAGAAGTTCATGCTGCTCGCATTGACCATCGTCGGCGAGGACAACGCCTATGACCCGCTCGTCGCCATGCTCGATGCCCTCACTTGGGACGGCACGCCACGCGTGGGGACACTCCTCAACGCCTATCTCGGCGCGGAGAGGAGTGTCTACGTCTCCGAAGTCGAGCAGATCCTGTTCTGCGAGGGTATCGCCCGCGCCTATCACCCGGGCTGCAAGGCCGACTACATGCCTATCCTGTGCGGTGCCGGGGGTATCGGCAAGTCATCCTTCACAAGGGCTCTCGCTATGCGTGACGATTACTTCAGCGATTCCGTGATCAACCTCGGCGACGTCAAGCTCACAGGCGAGCAGAACCGGGGCAAGTGGATCGTCGAGATCCCCGAGCTCAACGGCATGTCCGAGCGTTCTGTCGAGAGCGTGAAGGCTGGGATCACACGTCAGGTAGATGAGTTCCGGGGAGCCTACTGTCGACGGACGGAAGCTTTCCCCCGGCGCGTGGTCTTCGTCGGCACCACGAACGAGGCCGACTTCATCCGCGAACGGACGAGCGGCGCAAGGCGCTTCCTCCCGGTGCTCTGCGGCATCGAGCGCACGGAGAAGTCCGTCTTCGACGAGGGCTTTCCTACCGCCATCCGGCAAGCATGGGCAGAGGCCCGCGCGTGGATGAAGACGGGCGACCCCCGTTTCTCGACCGTCCTCACGCCCGAGATGGAGATCGAGGCGGCCGCACAGCGCGGACGTTTTGTCGAGGAGGACCCCTGTGTGCAGAAGGTCCTCGCATATCTTCCCGGCAACACCGACCGTCCCATGTGCACGTTCGAAATCCTCGACAAGGCCCTCCACCTTGAGAAGACCAAGGCCAACTGCAAGATGGTCAGCCGCATCCTCTCGTCGCAGTGCCCCGGATGGGTTCCGGGCAACAAGCGCCTCTGCCCTCCATACGGCAAGCAGCGCTGTTGGGTGTTCCGGGAAACGGATTAGGGCCGATTGGGTGCCGCAGCATGTCGCAGCGGCACCCTGTCCACCGCCCTTCACCTGCAAGACCCGGCAGACGGTGCCGAAGGTGCCATGGATTCCAAAACTCTTGGCCGCTCCTCGGCACCTTCGGCACCACGCAGTCTCTCCGCAGCTAGAACCATCGCTAACCAAGACATTCAAGCGAGTTGCCGGCACCCGTGCGGCACCGGCAGAAAGGAAACACACGATGAAACTGATCGAGAAAATGAAATCGCGCCTCGCTGACCTCCTCGGGACAATCCCCGAGCACAAGGGCGACGCCGTCGGCTCCGTGCTCTCCCATCTGCTGGAATCCGATCCCGGTCTGAACTTCACGCGAGCAGCGCGGGTCAACGAGCGTCCGGGTTTCACGCGCGTCGTTCGCGCCGGAATCGCCTACTACGCGAAGCCGGAGTGCAAGGTCTTGAATCCGTTCAAGGAAGGCGGAAACGGCGTCTATTTCGTCAAGGGCTGCAACGACGACCCCACCGGCATCTTCTTCACTGACACCTTCAACGTCGACGACGTAGAGTACAGCGATGCCATCGCGGCTTATCTCTTCGCCTACGGAATCCCCCGCGACGATCTCGTCATGGTACCCATCACCTTCTGGCCCAAGACTTACGAGCGCACGCCCGAGAACATCGCCGCCCTCCGTGCCGTCGGCGCACCCCTCCCGAACGAAGGGGTCTAAGATGACCGCCGGCAAAGACAAGTCGAAAGTCATGAGCCTTCGCCTCCCCGACAAGACCTATCGCCGCCTGCACGCCTACGGCATCTCCAAGGGCCTGACTGACAGCGCGGCCGCCCGCGAGCTCATCGCGGGCGGGCTCGCCTCCGACGGCCTGGCACTCTACTCCACCGAGCTCGGGACCTATCTGCGCGGCGTCATGCAGCCGCTGCTGGAGCAGCTCGACCGCACGCTCGGCGAGCGCAACGCGGAACAGGAGGACCGCATCGCACGCGTCGTCCACCGCGCCACCCGTGCCTCTATCGTCGCGGCCATCGCGGCGGTCGAGATCGAGAAGGGCACGTTCGATGGCCTGGACGGCGTGAGCGCATCGGACATCTACGCCGCCTACGACAAGCAGGCCAGGCTCATGCAGAGCGGCATGAGCCTCGCCGAGGCCCGGGAGCGCCTAGCCGATGGCAAGTCGTAGCAGCCTCGTCGTGAACGCCCGCGTGCACCTCCCCGGTTCGCGCGGGCGTTCCGCCGTCATCACCAACAACATCGAATACGTCGCCACGCGCGAGGGGGCCGACAAGTCAGCCACCGTCGACGACCTCAGGCGCTCCGAGCTCGCAGAGAGGATGGGGCTCGTCGGCTACTGCGCCGAGAGGCCCGGATCGACCGCGCTCTTCGACCAGAACGGGGCCGTCCAGCTCCGCACGGCCCGCAGGGAGCTCGAAAAGGCCGACGGCGCGATTGCTACCGTTGTGCTCAGCGTCCGCAGGGACGAGGCGTGCGAGCTCGACCTCGCGTGCAAGGAGGATTGGCAACGCTTCTGCCGACGAAACCTCTCGCCGGCACTTGCCGAGGCAATGGGCATCCCCGAGTCAAGCGTCCGCTGGGTAGCTGCCGAGCACGAGAACCACCCGAGCTCCAAGCACGTGCACGTCATAGCGTGGTCGTCGGACGGCTCATTCGATTCGCTCATGGCCCGCAACGCGCTTGACCGGGCAAGGAGCGACCTCACCGATGCGGCGTTGGCCCCGGCGCTCGCGGTTGAACACGAGGCCCGCGACCTTGCGAGGTCACGAACGGTCGACGCCGTCCGTGGCGTCCCCGTGAATGAGACAAACGTCACGCTGCCCCCGGACGGTCGTATCTCCTACGCGCACCTCCGTCGCTGGCACCCGGAAGTAGCAAAAGAGGTTGACTCCGCCGTCGCGAGGGCCGAATCGGCCCATCCCGAAATCAAGGCGACCGTTGTCGCCTATCGCGAGTCCGTAGAGCGATGCGCCGATCTCAGGGGCCTCAAAGGAGTGGAGAGGGACCGTTACGTGAGCGATGCCATGAGGGAACTGCGGGCACGCCAGTGCAACGCCGTACTCAGAATCATCGCGCCCGACCGAACGGCGATCCCCACGCAAGACCTTGAAAGGACTAGGAGACCGGAGCGCGGCCCCGCGACGGAACGTAGGTATATGAGGGCGCTCGCGGGTGAGGTCCGCGCCTGCGTCTCCCCTGAGAACCTAGACGCGGCGTGCAGGGCGGTGCGCGAACATCGTCCGATCCCGAAGCGATGCCTCCAAGGTTGTCCGTCCTACACACTCTCCATGGCCAAGGCCCCGATTGCCGCCGGAAAGGCCCTTGCTAGGGTCCTCGCATCCGCAACGGAATCCCGGAAAGGCAGAAGAGACCTATCGGACGATGTCGGCCAGCAAGCCGAACGCGTGCTCGCTAGGGCTCTCGCGGCCGCCGCATCGGCCGCGATCAGGGGCGATGCGGTGGGCATCGCGCTTGCACCAGCAAAATCCATAGTGAAGGGAATGATTCTGTGAGCAAGCAGAAGAGCTTCAACGCCGACGAGGGCGCGCATCTCAGGCGCTGCGTCGCCACCGGCGCGGCAGCCGGGGCCGCGATCGCACTCGTTCTGCTGCCGGCGATATGGCGCTGGCTGGATGCATGGGTCATCGGCATCGCCATGACGCTCAGAAGCTTCGGGACGGCCGCAGCACCCGAGCTTCCCGGGACCGTGTTCCAAAACCCACTCGAAGTCCTACCGGAGCTGGTCCAGGACGATGCCTTCCTCGTGGGATGCGCGGCGGTCCTCGCCATCTCCACGATAGCAGGCGTCTGGAGCCACTTCGACTGGTCGCGCTGGCTCCACGACGGGACCTGGGTCGGCGGGCGCCGCACGCCCGGCGCGCCCATCCACGGCGACGCGAGGCTCATCTCGGCACACGGCGAGCTTAAGCGCCGGAGCGAATCGTGGCAGAAGGGCGACAAGCCCTCGGGCGGCACACTGGTCGTGGGCGAGATCGGGAAGAGCGTCAGGCTCATCGACTCTGTCCACGCCTGCATCCTTGCCGAGAGTGGCGAGGGCAAAAGCCGTCGAGTCGCCATTTTGTCAGCCTTGGCAAACTTCGAGCAAGGCCGCTCCCTCATCATCAACGACATCAAGGGCGAGCTCAGGGCCTTCCTTGAGCCTGTGTTCGAGGAGACGGGCACTCATCGCATCGTCGACGTGATGTTCGACGCGCCCGTATCCTCGGTTCGATTCGATCCGCTCGAGAGGGCAAAGGAGGCCTTTAAGGCGGAGGGGGCCGGCGGCTGCGCACGGGAGCTGCGTGAGCTCGCGCGCTGCGTCGTGCCCGCGCCGTCGAAAGGCCAGCCGTTCTTCTACGACGGCGCTCGGAACCTCTTCGTCGGCATCTCCCTCGCCCTCATCGAGGATGCGTCCATCCCGGAAGACAAGAAGACCGTCATGTCCGTCGCTGCCGCGATCTCGCCGTCAGGCGACCAGGGCCCGCTTGACCGCATCGCCGCCCTGGCGGCATCTCTGTCCGCAGGAGACCCCGCCCTCCCCTTCCTCGGCGGACTCAACGGTGAGCACGGAGGCGGGCCTGGCATCGTCTCGACTCTGAGCAACTGCCTCACCGAGTACGTCGACGGCAACGTTGCCCGGATGCTTCACGACGACGAGTGCGGCCTCGGGGACATCGGCGAGGAGCCCACGGCGGTCTTCATCTCATCGTCCTCGGCAACGGGCAACTACAAGAGACTCGTCCAGACGTTCGTTTCCCAAGCGCTCTCGGCGCTGCGTTCCTGCGCCGCAGGCCATGCCGGGCGCTGCCCCGTCGAAACCATCCTCCTCCTCGATGAGGCGGCGTCCCTCGGCCGCAACGAAAGGATCGTCCAGGACCTGGGAGAGATGCGCTCAGAAGGCGTCCATGTTCTCTGGTTCTGTCAGTCGCTCCTCCAGCTCCAGTCCGTCTCCGGCTACAGCCGAGAAGAAGCCGAGACGATACTCGACCTCCTCAAGGACAAGGTCGTTCTCTCCTGCTCCAACCTCGACACCGCGCGCAAGCTCTCGGAGTCGATGGGCTCCTACACGGCGGTCGCTCAGTCCACGAACCGAACGAGGGGAACGAACACCGGCTCGACGGGCACGAGCGAGGGACTCGTCCGCAGGCCGCTCATCACGCCCGACGAGCTCCAGCGTTGGACTGGCCGCGAGACGGGAGCCCTCGTGATCCACGACGGCGTACCTATGGCCTTCCCCAGCAGGGACGTCACCGAGACCTTCGTCGGGCCCATGCTCGGGATGACATCCCCCGAGGCCGAACGGGCACTTATGGAGCAATCGACCGCTCGCCGCGAGATCAGGAACGAGACGGTACCGAAGATTTGGCAGGGCCCGACCGACCCCGGCGGCGCGGCGCCAGCACCGACGAAGCCGAAAACGGCGGCAGGATACGTTCCCGAGGGCTTCTAGCCGCGTAATCGCCCATATCCAGCGGAAACGCCTCGATCAACTACGCACCCGCACCCGCGTACTACACGCGGGTGCGGGTGTTTTTCGTTTTAGGTGCAGGCATCTACCTGCGCTTTCGAACTCGGCGCGCCGAGTTGCGCCGTTTGCCTCCGGCGAAACGTAGTGGAGCCTTATCCTGCACCGCCGATTCTCGGCGGAAATAGAAGTCAACAGGTCTCGCGATATTCGAATAGCATAAAAAGAAGCAGCGCCGCGCATCCACAGATATTTTTCCAGCAATCCGTCACCGAGTCATCCCGTAAACAGGTCGGAATCGAAAAACTCCCTTAGAGAAACACCAAGGCCCCTTGCTATGCGCTCTATGTTCTCGATCGAGATGTTCCGTTTCCCGGTTTCGACCTCGGCAAAATAGGTTCGAGACATCTCTATCGAGAACGCAAGGGCTTCCTGGCTGTATCCAAGAGCGTTTCTCAGTTCCTTAATGCGAAGTCCGACTTTCATTTTTGCATCTAGCTGAGTCATTGGTACCTCCCGACTGGTGGTGCCAATGATTTGAGGCGGACCTATATAAGTCACACCTATATGAGTGACAATTTGCAATACAATGCTCACGTGGCCCTTTTCCCGGTTGAAGGGATCGCCGTAAGTACCATCTATGAATCAAAGGAGAACTGCCATGGCGATGAATGTATCCCGGCGCGGCTTTTTGGGCGCTGTCGGACTGATGTCGATTGCCGGATTGAGCGGCTTGAGCGGATGCGGGATGACGGGAGTGAAGGGAATGACGCTCTATTACGTATCGGTCTGCGACAACGTCGCCCTCGGGAAGATGACGAATAACAAGCTGGGTTCCGAGACGACGATAACCTTCGACGACGGGGACGGCTGGCATTACGCAGGGTCGTTCGAGTCCTCGGGAACGTGGAGGCAGGAAGACGAGAACATCGTATTGAGCTCAAGCGAGCTCGGGACCCTGACGCTCAAGAAGGCCGACGATGCGGATGCCTATATCCCCTCTGGCGACGAGGAGTACGGCGAGCGCTATTTCCTTAACGAGGACGATGCGAAGAAGTACTACGAGGACTACACCGGCAAGGCGGTCGCCCGCGTCAAAGAGCTGCTTGAATCGCAGGAATGGGAACGCTCGAACCGGCCGGAGTCCATGGCGAGCCCCGAGGAGATCAACTTCGACAGCGGAAAGATCGCATTCAAGAAGGCCTCGTATAACCAAAAGGGCTATCTGTTCACCCAGGGTCCCAGTGATGACGAATGGGCCGCATCGGACCATTCGGGAAAGTACAGCCTCACGGTCAAAGACCAGAGGGCGAAGGATACCGACTCTACACCGCGCCCGCTCGTTTACAAGGGCGAGCTGACGGCCGATGGGGCGTCGGTGGCCTACACCCTCGAGAAACGTAGCGACAGCCTGGTTCTGAAGCTGGGAGAGACAATGTATGATCCGGTGTTCACGAATGGAAAATAGCGGTCGAATCAAGCTCTTCGGGCGCGAGTTCTCCCGCAAGCAGGTTTGCGCGGCTGGTGCGGGAATCCTCTGCGCGGCGCTTCTCATCGGCTGCGGGGCTTACGCTATCTCACATGCCAGTTGGACGGGAGATTCCAATGCCCCTGCGGTGTCGCAGTCGAAGGACGATGAGAAGCAGGACATGGTACTTACCCTTGAAGTGAAGGCTGACGGCTGGGATGCGGACACCTCCACGCCCGTCATCGCCCATATTGAGGATGAGGACGGGAAAGTAGACTTCTACACCGCCATCGCCGCGAACAAGCAGGTGACCGTGAAGGTCGGTGAGTCCGGTACCTATACCGTCACATTCATCTCACCGGTGAACGCCGACGGCTCCATCTATAAGGTGCCATCGAAGAAGGTTACCGCCGGAAAAGCCGACAAGACAGTTGCCACAGGCGTGACTTTCGATAAGGTGGATGCGGACAAGGTAACGAAGGATGACCTGACAGCCATTGCCAAGGACGTTGCGGAAGCCGTGAAGAAGGGCGATTCCACCCTGACCGGGGACAAGGGCGCTGAGGTCGTGAAGAAGTTCGAGGACAACATCAAGAAGAACCCGAACGCCGATACCGATGCCGTCGAGAAGGAGACCGAGAAGGCTCAGGAGACCGCCAAGGAAGAGAAGTCCGACGCGAAGACCCCGGAAACTTCCGACAGCAAGAAGAGCGATTCAGGCTCATCCAACGGCTCCAAGAAGGATAATGGGAAGACCACAGGCAGCTCCGATAATTCTGGAAACAAGAGCAATTCATCCTCCAAGAAAGACGAAGGAAAATCCGATAGCAAGCCGAGTGGCGGCAACAGCAGCAACTCCAGCTCAAACTCCAATTCAGGCAGTTCATCGAAAAAGGATGACACCCCGGCGCATCAGCACAACTGGGTTGCCCAGACAAAAACCGTCCATCACGACGCTCAGTACAAGACCGTCCACCACGATGCGGTGACGCATCAGGTGTGGCATGACCCGGTGACGGAGGAGCACTATATCTGCAATCAGTGTGGTGCGGATATCACGTCTGACCCTTGGGGACACATTGACAACTCCCTTCTGAACGGCGGCAACTGCGGTGGTTATCATTCTTCCTATGTGACTGTGAAGCAGGGTTACTATGAAACCGTAACCGACAAGGCGGCATATGACGAGCAGGTGCAGCTGAGCGCGGCATGGAACGAGACCGTGACCACCGGGTATAAGTGCTCGGGCTGCGGTGCCACGAAGTAGCGGAAGCCGCCGAATTCTAGGCCGTAGCGGTCAAGCATCAGGTTGAGATCTATTGATGCCGCCGGGTGCATGGGTCTCAGTATCCTCCATGTTCCCGAGTCGCCTTGGCCAAGGCTCCAAGGGGCGCCGCCCCTTGGCGTGCAGAGGTTCGGGGATGGCACGAGGCATCCCCGAAAAAGCTGGCGCGGGCACGCCGATGGCATACCCGCGTTCTCTGTATGCGCCTCACCCCTCTCCGGCAACGTACGCGGTCCGGCCGCTCCCGCAGTCGATGCTCTCCACGTCGCCGAATCCGATGCGGACGGCAGCCCATCCGCCCCCGTCCTCCACCAAGGCGTCGGCCTCGTCGCGTGCTTCCGAGACGAGTCGCCCGAGTTCTGGCGACCCCTCCGGAGCGGTGCCTATCTCGAACGCCCCGCCCTCGCCGCGCGACTCGAACTCGACGACGACAGTCAGCCCGACGGCTCCGCCCGGGGACTTGCCGAATCTGCCCGCGGCGTCAAACTCGTCCATCTCCATGGAGCTACCTCCTCCTGACGGCGCTGAGCGGCCTCGGGGAGAAG
>ERZ1027032.543-NODE-543-length-13723-cov-4.624744_pt1 | contig 13723 bp, 9 predicted proteins | sample MGYA00519445_ERZ1027032 | MGnify/ENA primary metagenome ERZ1027032 (study PRJEB26926, sample SAMN06164888) | human gut metagenome | biome: ENVO:00009003; feature: ENVO:2100002; material: ENVO:00002003 | host: Homo sapiens | place: USA | collected 2012 ... | reverse complement strand
GAGATCTAGTACGGTCTCGTGGGCTCGGAGATGTGTATAAGAGACAGACTTTATAGTTGATAATGGCTAGACAAGAAGCTGCGTTTAGCAGCTAACTTGGCATATTAATAATAAATAACGATATAACTGTTTTCATACGCTCTATCATTAACCGGCCTTTCCAACACACAGGATTATTAAACCATAATTCCTATTCTTCCCATTCCATCTCCAGTTTTCCATTGATGTCATAGCGTTTCCATCGTCCGGTGCGATGACCATTGCGATATGTACCTATTTCTCTTACTTTATCGTTCTTTACATATCGTGACTCAAAAGGACCAGTCTGTCGACCATTGACGTATGTACTTATTTCCCAATAATCGAAACGGTTATCGCGTACCAATGATTTTGCTTTACCGTTAAGACGTCCGAACTGGTAGGTTGCCTCATAAATAAGTTCTCCAGTTTCAGGGTCGTATTCTCTATAAAATCCGTCATAACGGTTATTCTTTTTGTAAAATTCCTTTACTCGTGATCCGGTCGCTCTGTCGAAACGAACCTGAAGTCCTTCTTCGTTTCCGTTATTGTAAGTCGTTATATGAAGCGTATCTCCACTTTCTGCTATCTGTATCCAGGTACCATCCTTTTGACCATTATTGTAATGGGCGATAGTACGAGGCTGACCGAACAAGTAAAGTTGCTCAAAGTCACCATCAAGCAGTCCTTGTTCATTGTAATAGGATGTTTCTTTCAGTTCGAATGTACCCTTTATGTATGAATATTGTTTGCCAATCTGTTTCCCATTCTTATAGTTATGTTCCCTCCGCAGAGTTCCGTCAAATTCATAATACAAATCCTTCCCATCCTGTTTTCCTTCTTTGTAGAAACGCTCCATTTCCAGCTTGCCGTTTGTATAGAATGTACGATGTGCCCCATCAAGTTTTCCGTCCTTGTAGGATTTTTCTTCTGTCACTCTGCCTTCATCATCAAACTTCTTGAAGATTCCATTCTTCCATCCCTCTCTGTATGAGCCTTTGGCTTTCAGCTTATTGTACACATATTCCTCATAATCACCATTGTAGAGACCATCTTTGAACCCGGCAAGAATGTAAGCAGAATGATAACCGTCAATGATACGATGTTCGCCATTGAGAGGTTTATTGCCAGATATATCTCTGTGAAGAATACGCCCGTCTCCCAAATTGATTACAGTGACACAATCTATAGAGTATTCTTTCTGTGCATTTAGTGATGATACACACAGCATGGTTGCCAGAAGCAGCAGATAATAGTTTATTCGTTTCATGTCATTTGTTTTTAAAGTTGATTTTATTCTTTAAACCCTTTAATATCAATCACCGCTTTCATTTGAAACGGGTGTGCCATCCTTGTTCAACCACACCTGCACATATCCTTCATCCGGACCTTTCAGCTTGTACTCTAAGAGAATGGAATAGTCAAGTCCTAAGACAATGGTTTCAAGCGCTCCTTCCTGATTTTCTGTAGTACGATGTGCAGCCCAGCGTCCGTCATCCAGTGCATCTTTCACCATTACCAGCCAGTCGGCCTGTAGTTTAGAAAGCCCCGCCTCGTTCATCTTGAACACTACTTCTACCTTGCCATGCTGCGTCTGATAGTTGAAGCGGCAATAGGGTGAATTCTTTACATAATCAGTAACCAGTCCGGGGGTAAATATCCGATGGAAACGAGCAAGACCTTCCGGATTGACTGTCAGACAGGAAATGGTACATCTCTTATCGTCAGCCTCTTCATCCAGCCCGTTAAGCAGGTCGCGGTCTGCATCCGGATTTATCCAGTGGAACTCCATCTGTTCAAGTGAGGCTCCCAGCTCTATCTCCCGGCCCAATGTCAGGAACTCATAATCGCCCGGTTCAAGTGAAAGCCCCTGCTTTACGGCTTCCAGCGCGCCTTTCTTATCGCCGAAATAATAACGGAGTTTTCCTACCTGAAGCCATATCCAGGGATAATCGGGCTCTTCCTTTGCTCCTTGCTCGGCATATTTCAGGGCCTCTTCCAACCGACTGCAATACATCAGCGCACAAGAGTAACGATAATACCATGTGGCACATCCTTTAGCATTCTTTTCCGAATCGGGCATCCACTGCATGGCACGGTAATAATATTCATAAGAGGTCAGGTTGATACAGCTATACGAATACCACAAGGCTATCTGGAGGTCAGCCCGGGCCTGTTCTTCTGTAAAACGGCCTTCCTTGACACCTTTCCTTACAAAATCTACAATGTAGCTGAACATTTTTCCGAAATAACCGGTGGCCCCTTCATGAAAAGCTTCCAGCGCACGAAGGTCTTCTGCCGAGAGCAGGGAACCGGTGTCCGGATGTATGCCCTGTTGATGAGCTTCTTCTTCGACTGTACGTTCCCATATTCTTACCGTACTTACATCACGGCGGAAAGAATGGAAGTATGCCCACGGCAGATTGGTGTGTGAAAAGACATCGGCAGCAACCTCTAATAGTTTCCTTAAATCCCAGGCCATAAAATCCAGGTATCCGCAATACAGTCCCGTAGCTCCCCCCAGAAAAGCTACCACATCATCGCCAGCCTGCTTCCGGATTTTCTCCTGCAAGTCATCCCTGAGTTGCTGCATTTGTTTCGTACGTTCCTCTCCTTCTACAGCTTCAATTGCCGGATAAATAAAGAATCCAGCCACAATGCCATCCTGATGAAGCTCATCCATGGCATCTGGTTCCGCACTTAAATAGCCGTTGATAAGTGCAGGCACACAGGCACTCCCTGTAAAGACATCCAGACGCCAGTCGGCATTTTTGTCTTCTTCCGGGCTCAAGTTATAGTTGATACGATTGTGAATCAGGAATTCTTCTGCATCTTTGTAATCGGGCAGATTCATTGCCTTCAATGCGTCAGAAAGTACGGACAGCTTGGTGCTGATTCCCTTTTTAGGTGTAGCGGCCAATTCGAAACTGCGAATCAGAGACAGGTAAGCAATTTCACCCAGTTCGTGCGACATCAGGTTGGCCATCATCCACCAAGCCTTGTTTTCGTTTTCTTTCAGCAGAGGAAGCAGTTTCTCACAATAAAGAGTAAGCACCACCTGCTTGCCTTTTATCTGTTCTATCCACACATCCACATCTTTTCCTTTTACTTCATATTCATCTATACGAATTGTGGAATGAGGATTTTTCTGACGGCCTACTATAATGTCCCAGTTCTTACGCACGGATGCCGGAGCATGTTGTTGGAAATAAACCAGTGGAAACAGCTTCATCCGTTCTCCTTCAGGACTCAGCACCAGTTCATATCGGTCCTTTTGACAACCAAGTTCGAATGCCGTGTCACTCAGGGCGATGGAAAGGACACGCTCACAACGGCTAATCAGTTCTTTGCTACGCTCATGGCGTATATCTTCGCGCATAATCTTGCGCAGCCTTGCTTCTTCCCGTTCAAAAGCAGCCCACGCCTTTTCTGTACGTTCACGAAAGGTCTTGTTAAACCGGGGAAACGACAAATCCTTACGGCATGCTTCTATCATTTGCTGGGTATCCTCATCACCAGGACGTGCATCCAGGGCCTGCCGGAAATAGTAGAGCGCTCTTCCCTCCTGCTCTAAATAATAATAAGCATAGGCTATGCGGAAATTCCAGCAATGGTCCCCCTTGAAATAGTTTTCATGGGGTTTCAGTAAGGCAAGGGATTTTTGAAAAAGGTGCCTGTCGGTAGGTTCGGCCAAATTGTTATAAGCACGGGCCAGTTCACTATCCAACTCCGGAGTGCGCTGGTCAGCTGGAATAGCTTCAATGGCATCTATTATTTTTTGAAACTCGTTTTGTCCATTCCACTGTTGGCATTGTTCTATAAGGTTCATAAGTTTTTGATTTTTTGTGTTTTACATCTGTTTTCATTCATCAGGATTCAAGGAAGTTCGTCAGAGTCAAAAAACGCCTTTGCGTTTGTGTGAAAACGCTTTGACGTTTTACCTGAAACGTACTTGCGTTTTACTTGAAACGCAAAGGCGTTTGACAGCAAATGCACTTGCGTTTTTTCACTTCATTTGCATGGAGCAAGCATAGACCAGGGCATAACCTCCATAGTTCCCCATATCAAGTAAACCGACTTCAAATAATTCTTTCCTACCTGTTTCCTCCTTATTTTGTCTGTACCCTGAGTTTTCTGTCCTAAATTCTGTTACACAAAATTTATTTTGCACACACACCAACCATTCATTTGCTCAAAAATACCACAAATTGATTACCATACCTCATTTCTCCACTTAATATGTCTTAAAAAAACGACCACTAGGTCATAATTTAAGTTTTTTATACTTTTCAGTCTACAAATGAAGTTCCCAAGTATATTTTCTTATTAATTACATAGTTTTTTGCAATTATTAAAAATATATTAAAACTTTTCGAAGAAGTTGTTTTTATCAATTCATATACCTAATTTCGTTTCGCACGAATTAAAACAACCTTTCATACCATTAAATGTCCGCTTCCATTTTATTAAGCCTGGACCCTTCTGTAAAGCACACACCGAAAAGCCAGCATTTGATTTGAAACAAGAATTACTACACTAAAAAATTCAATTATGGCAATCGGATTTAAACCTAAAGCAGAAATGACACTCAGTCTTCCCGGCTGTAGCCCAAGCGAAATCCTGCTGGTTGCGGCAGAAGCAGCCAGACAGTTAGGCTGGCGAGCGGGAGGCATGACACGCACAGAAGCTGTATTCTATACTCCCATGAGCATGAGGTCGTGGGAGGAAAAAGTAACACTTTGCGAAATAAACGGACAGATTGTGGCCACCAGTGCCTGTTCTACCATACAGATAATAGACTGGGGGAAGAACAAATCCAATCTTAAAAAGCTTTTCAAAACCATGCAGCGCTTACATGACAGCCACTGCATTACAAATGACAAGGAGAGCGTGCATCCCTACATTGCCTATACCAGTGAGCAGAAAGAGGCGGTACAGGCACACATCCGCAAATATTTCGGCAGCATCAATGCCATTCTGCGAAGCGAAGAGACAAACTCTCCGGTAGAAATACTTCTCGTAGCTCCAACCAACCGATATGATTATTACACGCTGGTCACCTGTGGAGCGGGTGCCAGTTCCATGAAAATGCCACATAAGGATCTCCCCTCCCGGTGCGAGTTCTGCATCAGCCTTCCACCGGAATGGAACCCCGAAAGCAATGAACCGGAAGACAGATGGCCCGTGGAGTGGCTGTTCCGGTGTGCTGAACTTACCCGGCAGAAAGACATCTGGCTGACATGCGGACATACGGTATCCGACGGCAGCCCATTGCATGAAAACACAGCCATGGAGTCCCTTTTGCTCCTTTCCCCTGAAAAGCGGGATGAGCAGGCCGGAGAATGTACATTGCCCGATGGTGAGAAAGTAGCGTTCTACGAACTGTATCCCTTATATAAAGAAGAAACCGAATTCAAGCAGGCTAACGGACTGGCGAATCTACTTGACAAACTAAAAGACTGTTCACACATTGCCCGCACTGACCGTAGAAACACCTGTGAAGGTTACAGCGCGTTTCATTCCGCAGAAAACGACGGAGTCATACTGGACGATAGCAACAGAATGACATTCCGTTCCATACTGACCCCACGAAAAGGCAATATGGCCACCCCTATTTTGGTATACATCAACGTAGCCATCTTCCTACTGATGGTGCTCTGCGGAGTAAATTTCCTATTCCCGACGGGTATTTCCATCCTTAAATGGGGAGCCGACTTCGGTCCGCTTACCCTCTCCGGCGAATGGTGGCGCACGTTTACCTGCAACTTTATCCACATCGGGGTCATTCATCTCCTGATGAATATGTATGCCCTGCTTTATATCGGTGCCTACCTGGAACAACTTGTGGGTACCGACCGGCTGAGTGTGGCATACGTGCTCACCGGACTCTGTTCTGCATCCGCCAGTCTGATGATACACCCTGACAGTATCAGTGCAGGGGCTTCTGGAGCAATCTTCGGATTATACGGTATCTTCCTCTCCTACCTTCTGTTCCATCGCATAGAACGTCACCAACGGCGGTCGTTGCTGTACAGCATCGGACTCTTCGTCGTGTACAACCTGCTCACGGGAGCCCGAACGGAGGGAATTGACAATGCAGCTCATGTAGGCGGACTGGTAAGCGGCTTGCTGCTGGGAGCAGGGTACGTGCAGGCCGACCGCATGCAAACAGACAGCCGGGCCATTTCCCGCATCGCCGAAGGAGTGCTTCTGGTGCTCTTCATACTGGCATTTACCGAACAGACACGTCTTGCTCCATCAGAATACGAGGAAATACAGGCAGCATGGAAAAGCGGAGAACTGGAAAAATATGCCACTGAAGAAACAGATGGAGAAGAAACTGCCAACTCTGACACTCCCATCTTGTCTCCTCCCACCACGACCGACCCTGACAAATGGGAAACTTATACCGTCGACCAGCTTGGATTCAGCTGTTCCTATCCGGCACACTGGATGACACAAAAATCAAACGAACAATGCATTCTCTATTTGCTGGATGAACAAAACAGCATAGCAATCAATCACAACAAGTTTGATACTGAAGAGGAACTGGACGAGATGCACCGCACCATCCTGCATTCCATGCAAGGAGAACCTGTTGAGAAAATAAACATCCAGGGAAAGGAGTTCGAAAAAATATCTGTTCCCATGGACTATCCGGTAGCTGGAGGAGGCACCATCCATGTTCAGCAAACCCTGGTATTCCGCCTGGACCGTGAAACACTCGAAGGCTATCTGATTATCTGCTTAACCACAGACGACAGCCATGAGGCTGAAGCCCAGAAGCTGATAGAATCCGTACAATTGAAATCCTGACAGAAATACTCACCTTAAAAACACATATCTTATGAAAAATCAAAATGACATGATAAAGGAAGTGCAGGCACTTCTGGAAAAAGGACAAATAGAAGAAGCCATCCGACTGATGGAATCTGTTCCCGAAGCAGAACGAGATTATGAACTCACCGGTCTTCTGGCACGTGAATACGCAAACTATGGTCACAGCATAAACCATGGAGAATCTTATCTGCTCAAGTCACTGGATTTGTTAGAATCGACCAGAAAGGAAGGCCGGAACGACCCGAACTGGCATTGCAGAATGGGATACGCGCTGATGCACCTGGAACGTGAAAAAGAAGCTATACCCTATTTCGACGCCGTCATGCAAATGATAGATGACGACCCCGAAACCCAGGAATTCTGGAGCGATGTGAAAGAAGCACTGGAAGAATGCCGGCATGTGACCGACTTCCTCGCCTCTCCTTCCGAACAGCCTTTATCCTATTACGAAGAAAAATCATACATGCTCGCCATTCCCTGGAGCGACCAGGAAGACACCCTTTTCGACCGCGAAGAAAAGATCAGGCGCATCAGCCAGATGGAGGGAGTAGAAGTATTGTCCGTGGCTTCCGAGAACGACGGTGAGCAGCCTTTCATTACCATCAGCTATCATGGAGAGACTTATGCTGTCGACCTCTCTCCTTATCCCGCTTACGACAGTTACAAATCAATACAGCGCAGACACATCTTTTCTGATGAAGAAAATGAAGAACTGGCAAAGGCTGAATTCGGCCTGATGGTTATCATGCCTTTCGGAAAAGACCATAAGTCATCCTTCCACTTCCAGCTCAAGCTCATTGATGCCCTGATGCCGGAACCGGTGGCCATCATTGACGAAAGTGCCGAACAGATTTTCTCCGGACAATGGGCCCACCTGGCAGCTGCTTCAAATACTCCTCCCAGCCCGCAGTACATCTATCAGATACATGCCGTGACGGATGAAAAGGACGAAGTCTGGCTTCACACACACGGACTGGCCCGATGTGGCTTGCCGGAAATAGAAATTCTGGATGCCGGAAAGAAAAACCTGAACGAAATTGGAGAAGTGATGAACACCATGGCTTGCAGCCTGCTTGACAACGAAGAAATTCCGGAAGCAGGAGAACCGGTATTGCTGGCACGATTTGCTGACAACTCACCATTAGTGGGCACACTGATACCATGGCCTGAAGCACTGCACCGATACCCTCAGGAGGTAAACGGAGGACTCCAGCAACGTAAATATGGACACAACACCCGCTCCTGCATGCTTTTTGCCTACCCAAGCGAAGAAGCCATGAATCAGCATCAATATGTGCCTATTACCGACCTTGCGGACAAAATGGACGATAACCTGCTGTGCATGATTACCAATGCCGAAACACGGCGTATGAAAGAAATGGCCCTTGAGCGCCTTGACTATATGAGAAGGGCTTGTGCATCCGACCCGGAATCGGCTATCGTCAAACTGGGGCTGACGGTCGATCCGGAATTCGCAGACCCCGATGAAAAGGAACAGAAAGAACACATCTGGTTCCGCATGAAAGGTTTCATCGGCCCCGACACATTCCGGGCAGAAGCACTGAACGAACCTTACTATATCAGCTCTTTGCATTGTGGTGACGTAAATGTGTATCACGTCTCTGAAATCACCGACTGGCGCATCCTGACGGAAGACGGACAAATTTCTCCGGATGACATTTACCTGCTTAACTACACCATTTCCGATTCCAAAAGCTGACATCCCCCAATGTACTTGCAGTCTTCCACCTATTTTTAGTAACTTTGCAAAAGTTACTAAAATCCACTCACTCATGAGAATTCTGCTCGCCATCGATTCATTCAAAGGCTGCCTTTCTTCAGAAGAAGTAGAGGCAGCCTTTTCCCACGCTCTGACAGTCCGCGGGGCAGAAGTCCGTTCCCTCCCCATGTCCGACGGAGGCGAAGAGATGCTTCCGGCCTTTATCACCGCCCTCCACGGGCAACTTCTCCAAGCGGAAGTACACGACCCGCTGATGCGTCCCGTCACCGCTTGCTACGGCATTGCTCCCGACGGAACTGCTGTCATTGAAACTGCGCAAGCCTGCGGGCTGACGTACCTGTCTGCCGAGGAACGCAATCCGTTAGTGGCTACCACCTACGGCGTAGGCGAACTCGTGGCACACGCCATACAGCACGGATGCCGGCGCTTCCTCATCGGACTGGGCGGAAGCGGTACGAGCGATGCCGGAAAAGGCATGCTTCAGGGCCTGACCGACTCCCTGGCTCCCGGCGGCACGATAGAAGACGTGTTGAACGGTCCCCTGTCCGGCTGCCACCTCATTCTGGCCAGTGACGTACGCAATCCGCTCTACGGACCCGAAGGCGCTGCTCACATCTTCGCCCCACAGAAAGGAGCCACTCCCACGATGGTGGAAGAACTGGACCGACGCGCCCGTCAGTTTGCCGAAGAATCCGCCCGACGCATGGGCAGAGACGCATCCTTCCAACCCGGTGCCGGAGCTGCCGGCGGACTGGGATACGCCTTCCTGCAGTACCTCCAAGCCATTACCCAATCAGGTGCCGACCTCCTGCTCGACCTCTGCGAATTCGACACCCTCCTGACACATACCGACCTCGTCATTACCGGCGAAGGACATGCCGACCGTCAGACGCTCATGGGCAAGCTTCCCGAACGGGTGATGCGGCGGGCACAGCATGTCCCCGTCTGGCTGGTAGCCGGAAAAGCCAGCGATGCCGAATCCTTGCTGAATGCCGGATTCAGTCGGGTGGACAGCCTTACGCCCGACGGTATGCCCCTTGAAGAAGCCATCCGTCCGGAAGTCGCCCGGAAGAATATCCACCGGTGGGTAGAAACCGTATGGAATCAGCTGAAAAAGTAGTATCTTTATCCCGAAATACACACATCCAAATTCCTAAAAACATGAAAGCTTATTCGTTACTATATCTGTCGCTGTGTTCTTTGGTAACACTCTATGCGTGTCAGTCGTCACATACCACCCAAATGGAAAAGAAAGAACTGAAAATGCTGGAAGATTCTCAGCCGAAATCAGAAGAAGAAGCCTTCGAGAACTTCTACACTCCCTCCCACGAAGCTCTGATTAATTGGGTACTCACCGACACCGCCACTTTCTCCCATCCTTTCACTCAAAGCATTGAAAAGGAATACGTCACCATTGCTACTTCAGACGACAAATGCCTGCGCATCTATTCATGGAATACAGGCGAAGGCGGAACCATGATCTGCTGGGGCAACCTCATCCAGTACAGAAGCGGAACGGAAATAAAAGCTGTCCACCAATCGCTCGACATGCTGCTGCATCCCGACGGCGAGCACGATGAAATCGATTTCGGCAGCTACATCGACACCATCTATACCTATCCCTGTACAGACGGCAGCAAGCTGTACATGGTCGACGATTATTTCAGGATATCCAGCAACTACTCCGCCAATTCCCTGGTGGCTATGCGGATAAAAGATGGAAATCTCGTCAGTGCCCCTTGCTTCGTACGCCACGGCAAACGCTCAGACACCATAGGCTTTGAACACAGCATTGCTGACTGGTACTTTCTTGCCAATCTGGGCGAAGGATGGGACTGGCTTTTCCAATACGACAAGAAAGCACAAAACCTGTATGTAGCCACCACAGACAGCATGAACTGCATTTCCGACCGATACGACATCTACCATTTCAATGGCACAGATTTTGTCTATCAGAAAACCGGAGCTCCTTTCTGGCTGCATCCTCAGTTACACCACTACCAACGACTGGAACTGTTTTTCAGAACGAAAGATTACATTATCCGCATCGACAATCTGGACGGAGAAACCATGCGATACGCTTCCTGGAAAAGCACACAGCAGATGTCAGATACTCCCGAACTGGTGCTGAACGGCAACTATGTAGAGAAGGACAACACCTTCCTCTTCTCAAAAGGCAGCTACCGCTATGTGGTAACCATGGGCGACAAAGCCACCCTGAAAGTACAGCACAACGGAAAAACCATCCTGCAACAAACGCAAGAAACGAAAGAGTTCTGATACGCCCGCTGCAGACTTTATAAAGCAAACAACCGGGACCGGCGGCACAACTTGTTACAGTCGTCCAGCAAGGCCCCGTTGGAAAAATCTCCACATAAGATAAAAATATCACGTTATGTTTACCAAATCCGCAGCCACCGTTCCGACGAGTTTCCCCCACAAAGGCTAAGCAAATAGCAGATGATAAGAACGATAACTAGGGTCATCAGCCAGATGACCACTTCCTTTTTATCGATTGATTTCATTGTCTATCCTCCTTTTCTGCAATTATACATTAAGCCATATTAATCTCTTGCATTTGGTGAAAACCCGCAACCTGAACTGGTGCGGTGGAAGCGTCTCATCCGGGTATATCCCCCATTTAACCTCCGCGTCGGGCGGCAGCTGTAAAAAACGTTCGTGCACCATGTCCATCGCCTCCGTCGTTTCCTTGTCGTCCGACCAGTCCGCATTTTCTATTGAGAACACAGCCATCGCCACCTCATCTGCAGACGAATACTTCGCCGGCAGCTTCTTCCACCAGTCCTTCACTTCCTTCCTCAGGAAATCCAGACTACCGACAAGCATAAAAAAGTCGATGTGTTTAGAAGGAGTCGGGAACTGCAGGAAAGTCCTGAAATCATTAAAGTCGAAGGTAATCATGCAACGACGAAGCACCATCCCCAAAAGCGAATCCGTAAACTCAATTATCTTCCGGTCCGCTTCCTGAAACACTTCCGTAAGCGTAGCACACCGGGAGTCATCATAATCCACCGTATAAAGAGCGTCTGCCATCGGTTCCAACGCCTTCAGCAAACCTAAAGCATTCTTCCGCTTTTCCGCTCCCTCCGACGAATGGGGAATCGTTGCCACCAGAATGATTGCCTTGTTTCCCACCTCTCTGGCCTTCTGCAGGAAAGACCTGATACACCCCTCTCCTGTTCCTCCACCAAGGCATACCACAAACACCGCCACAAGTCTGCCCCTTAATACACTCTCTATTGCAGGGAAAGACTTACTGCACTCATACTCCGCAAGAAAACGGTCCTTACCGCTACCCAGCCCTTCCTGTCCAATCAGGTATTTGCCACACAAGGACAACTCATCCATTTCCTTCCGGTTCATGCCAAACGCATACAGTTGCACATCTGGCAGACAGCATTTCCGCATCTGGTCTACCACACGACCTGCTCCCCCGCCAATGCCCACTATGGATGCAAAACGTCCACTTCCCGGAATCAGCGGTCTGTAATCGAATAGCTTATCTAAATTCTCTTCCATACATTTTTTCTTTTAATGATTTTCATAATGTATGGCAAATATGCACCTGAAGATATGCCATATAGGGGGATATGAAGGAAAAAACAAAAATAATCCGTAAATAAATTCTTACTTCCATCAAAAAACAATAGAACGTAAATATAATTTCGTTCCTCTCCCCATCTCAGAAACAGCTACTGAAATAAAAAGATATTAACTCAGTCAGCGGGATTTTATAATTTTTTTTCGTATGTTTGTATAATTCATAATTCTAAATCTATCAGTATGGAAAACAAATACGTATTCATCAGTTATTCATCGGCCAACAAAGGCATTGCCGATGCCACCTGCCATATTTTGGAAGAATGTGGTATTCCATGCTGGATTGCACCACGCAACATTATCCCTGGCAAAACCTGGGCTGGTAACATTGTACAAGCTATCCGCGATTGTAGTCTCATGGTACTGATTTATTCCGAAGACTCTAACAGCTCCTCACAAGTGGCCAACGAGGTAGACAAAGCCTTTAGCCACGGCAAAATCATCATCCCTTTCATGGTCGACTCTACACCTATGAACGACGACTTTGATTATTACCTCTCGCGCAAGCACTGGCTGGTGGCCTATCCTGATTACAAAAAAATGCTCATGCCACTGGTAGAAGCAGTAGCAACCAATATAGGAATAGAGATTCAACGTCCACAATCCAAGGTCTCAAATTCAATATCTCGTAAAGAAGTCACTGCTGCCATCCCCCAATACGAGGTTGCCATAGAAACAGCTCGAAAATTATTGTTGAACTACGAACATGACACAGCCTTTGCTGAGCTAATACGTCCGGCGCTAGACGATTACAAAGAGGCACAATTTCTAGTACGCACTATCCTAACCACTTATTCACGTATGCAACGACTCAATGCATTCCGTTTCAAGTATGTTAAAGAAAAGGCTGATTCCGGGAATGCTTTTGCACAGTATATGATGTGTCGCTACTATACACACATTGAGCGCAATGAGGGTGAAGCTTACCGCTATGCGAATTTGTGCGCCGCACAAGGAAAAAGCTATGGCTACTTAGAACTTTCAATGGCTTATGAATTTGCCACTAGTGTAGAGCGAAGTTATCTGCGCGCACACGAACTGCTGGACAAGGCTGTAAACATGGATGATCCATTTGCAATGATGCGACTGGCTAAGGATAACTTGTATGGCTGGACGCGTAAGCGAAATCCCAAGCGAGCTTTTATGTTACTAAAACAATGCATGGAAATAGGTATACCCGAAAGTTTTGAAGTGATGGGTAATATGTATAATGAAGGAGACGGTGTGGAATGTGACAGAAAACGAGCGTTGGAACTCTACCAACGGGCGCTGGACGAAGGATATCTGGAAGCTTACAACAGCATGGCCTGGTACTATCTGGTTAATATGGAAACGTTTCAGTACAGAGACGATGCAGAAATACAGCAGGGTATCAGCTTGCTACGTAAGGGTATAGAATACGGAGTGGCAATGTGCCTGTCAACCTTAGCTTATTGCCACCAAGAAGGTATAGGAGCTGTCTCTTATACACATCTGACGCTGCCGACGACTTAATAGGTGTAG
>ERZ1027032.535-NODE-535-length-13880-cov-5.980759_pt1 | contig 13880 bp, 13 predicted proteins | sample MGYA00519445_ERZ1027032 | MGnify/ENA primary metagenome ERZ1027032 (study PRJEB26926, sample SAMN06164888) | human gut metagenome | biome: ENVO:00009003; feature: ENVO:2100002; material: ENVO:00002003 | host: Homo sapiens | place: USA | collected 2012 ... | reverse complement strand
GCCCCCATCGTCACCGAGATCATGAACACCGAGCACCTGCCCCTGTTCGAGAACGTGGACCTGATCCAGGTGGGTGCCCGCAACATGCAGAACTTTGAGCTGCTCAAGGCCGTGGGCCGCCAGAACAAGCCGGTGCTGCTCAAGCGCGGCCTGGCCAATACGCTGGAAGAGTTCGTGATGAGCGCCGAGTACATCATGGCCGAGGGCAACGAGAACGTCATCCTCTGCGAGCGCGGCATCCGTACTTTTGAGACCAGTATGCGGAACACCCTGGACCTGGCCGGTGTGGTGATGCTGCACAAGATGACCCACCTGCCCGTGGTGGTGGACCCCAGCCACGCCTGCGGCCACGCCTGGATGGTGCCGGAACTGGCAAAGGCTGCTGTAGCGGCCGGTGCCGACGGCCTGATGATCGAGGTTCACAACAACCCCGCCAAGGCCAAGTGCGATGGTGCCCAGAGCCTGACCCCCGACCAGTTCGATGAGCTGATGCAGTTCGTCAGCAAAGAGGTCGAGTTCTTCGGCAAGAAGATGAACTGAACCATTTGAACCCTCTCAGTCATCGCTGCGCGATGCCAGCTCTCCCGAAAGGGAGAGCTTTTTTGTTTGCGGGGAACACTCTGCTGCCCGTGCTGGCTTTCCGGCCGTTCCCCGAAAGGGGTCGTTTTCTCATTTTCTTTTCCGCAGTTTTGTGCTATACTATAATATATTTTGCAGTTTACTTCTGAAACGAGGTATTTTCAATGAAAGCACATATTGCACGCAACCAGAATGCCGGGGTGCCGCTGGCGCTGGGCTGGAACCTTTCCGCCGGCGACCGCGGCAAGCTGGACGGCATGGCCCCTGCCTTTGGCATGAAGGTCCTGCCCGTGTCCCCTGCCGACGCCGGCAAAACCGTGGCGCAGCTGCTGGGTGAAGTGGAGACCAGCTCCGCCCGCACGCTGGTGCTGGAGCCGGGGGCTTACCCGTCCGCTCTGGTGCTGGCCAACTTCAAGGACAAGGACGTGGACACCCTGCTGGACCTGATGAAGCAGGCGCAGGTAAACATCCCCCTCAAGGCCGTGGTGACCCCCGCCAACCGCAGCTGGGTGTTCGGCGACCTGCTGGCCCACCTGCAGGAGGAGCACACCGCCTTTACCGCAGCAAAGGAGAACCAGACCCGATGAAAACCACCCTGTTCAACCGCCTCACCGCCGGACTGCTGGCGGCGGCGCTCTGTCTGAGTGTGCTGGCCGGCTGTGCCGCCAAGCCCCAGAAGGAGCTGACCCGCTACAGCACCATCTTCTATGATGTGTTCGACACCGTCACCCAGGTGATCGCCTACTGCGAGAGCGAGGAAGAGTTCACTAAGCAGATGGAAGCCCTGCACGCTGACCTGATCTCTTACAACCAGCTGTACGACATCTACAACGACTACGACGGCGTGGTGAATGTGAAAACCATCAACGACAACGCCGGCAAGGCCCCCGTGCAGGTGGATGACCGCATCCTGTCCATGCTGGAGCTGGCCCGCCAGATGTACGACACCACAAACGGCAAGCTGAATGTGGCCATGGGCAGCGTGCTGAACATCTGGCACAACTACCGCGAGGCCGCCGAGAGCCACCAGAACGAGGCCGACAACACCCTACCCACTCAGGAGGAGCTGGAAGCCGCAGCCCAGCACTGTGACATCAACAATGTGGTGATCGACGAGCAAGCCAAGACCGTGTACCTGGCCGACCCGGAGATGTCGCTGGATGTGGGCAGCGTGGGCAAGGGCTACGCCGTGGAAATGGTGTGCCAGGCCGCGCAGGCCCGGGGCCTGACCAGCGCACTGGTAAGCGTGGGCGGCAACCTGCGTGCCATTGGCAAGAAGCCCGACGGCAGCCAGTGGACCGGCGGCGTGGAGAACCCGTGGAATGCTTCGGAGGTGTACACCACCGACTCCCTGTTCGGGGCCGCCATCAACATGAGCGACATGGCACTGGTGACCAGCGGCGACTACCAGCGCTACTTTGTGGTGGACGGCAAGCGCTATCACCACCTGATCGACCCGGACACCCTGTTTCCTTCCACCTACTTCAATGGTGTGACCGTGCTGTGCAGCGACTCCGGTCTGGCCGACTGCCTGACCACCGGCCTGTTCTGCCAGCCGCTGGAGGACGGGATGAAGATCGTGGAAAGTCTGGACGGCGTAGAAGCCATGTGGTGCACACCGGATCAGCAGATCGTTACCTCCTCCGGCTGGGATGCCCATTTGAAAAACTAAAAGCATTTCGACAAAAAGAAAAGCACTGCAATGCAGTGCTTTCTTTTTGCTTCAAAATTCGGTCGGCGCGTAATAGCTGGGAATGGACGCCGTTTTCTGGGCGCTTGCCTGCTGGCGCAGCGCCGAGCGGGTCACCTCTGCCCAGAAATACTGGGTCATATACTCGCCCCGGTAGGAGTTGATGGCCGAGCGGTCCCCCTTCAGGAAGTTGTAATAATCGCAGTCCACCTTGCCCGTATCGATGGCCAGTGTGCTGCGGCCGCGGATGAGCAGGCCGGTAACGCCTGCATCTTCCAGCGCATGGCTCAGGTCAAAGATCAGGTTGCGCAGATGGCTGTGCAGGGATGCGGTATCGGGCTTGTCCTCCCACAGCACCGCCAGCATTTCACCGTTGGTACAGGTGGCACCGTTGCGGTCCACCAAATAGGCCAGCAGCTCTTTGCTCTTGCTGCGCTTGAAGGCCAGTGTGCGCCCATTGACAAAGATCTCAAAATTGCCGAAGCATTGGATCTTGACGCCTGCCGGACCATCCTCCGGCGGGTAGCGCAGATGCTTCAGCACATTCTTGACATCATCCTCGTTTGCGGGCTTGAGCAGAAAGCCGCTGACGAAGATCTGCAGTGCTTCCAGCGCATGTTCCGGATGCTCTGTCACCACAATGATGTTGCAGCGCGGCTGCAGCTTCTGGATCATGCGCGCCAAACCAAGCCCGTTCATGCCGGGCATTTCCAGATTCAGGAAGGCAGCATCCATAGGCCCCTGACGCATCCATGTCAGAGCGTCTTCGGTGGTCATGGCGCTGATATAATCACAGTCGGGTGCAACACGGCACAGGATGCGGACCAGCGAGTTGATCGCAAGCTGTCCGTCATCGACGACCAATATCTTCATTTAATAACACCCCCGCAAGCTTACGATCAAAACGATCCCCCTTGTTCAGTTTAACACGTCACCCGCTGATTCGCAAGTTATTTTTGCACAAAAAAACGGAAACCTTATCTTAATTACGAAAAAGCACCTCTTCCGTGCAGTTTGTCCACAAAACCACTGACCGAAAGAGGTGTCTGAGTCGGTTCTTATTTCCGGCAGCAAAGGCAGTTATACAAGATACTCCGTGCCGTCCAACCCTGTCAATTTTTGTGCCGTGGTTTCTCCCACATGACTGCACAGCTGCTCATAAGTCTGCCGCATCCGGGTCGGGCGGGAGGTGCAGTTGTGTGCATCGGAAGAGACCGCGTCCACCAGCCCCGCCTTGACCCAGTGCCCCAGCCGCATCCGCTGCCAGAAGCCGCTGTCCAGCACTGCCGAGCAGTTGATCTGACAGCGCAGCCGGTACTGCTCATGCAGGCGGGCCAGCAGGCCGTGCTGCGCAAGGCAGGGATACCGCTCAATGTGGGCCACCAGAATGCGGTAGCCTGCACGCGTGATCTCCTGCAGAGCCGTTTCCAGCTCCTTTGCCGTTATGTTCGGCACGAACTCCAGCAGCACCCAGCCGGTATCTCCCAAGGTCAGCAGCTGGCGCTGGACTGCCGCATATCCCGCCGCAGGGGTATACAGCAGCTCAGAGCCGTGCTCCAGCTTCAGGTCGTAGCCTTTTTGTGTGCAGTATGCGCGGGCCAGAGCCAGATGCCGGTCGTAGACTTCCTGCGGGAAGCGTTCCATGCCCGGCGTACTGTGGGAGGTGGCAAACAGGTGCCGCACACCGTCTGCTGCCGCTGCATCCAGCATGGCATACATTTCTTCTCTGGTCTGCGCGCCATCGTCCACGCCGTAGACGAAGTGCGCATGATAATCCGTAAAGCCGCTCATTTCTTTTCCGCTTCGTGGCTCCGCCTATAATACTTTTTGTAATAGCCGTACTTTCCATACTTTGAGTAGGATTTGTAGTACTTGCGGCCCATATAGTTGTCGTAGTCCACCTGATTGAGCACGGTGCCCAGAATGGGGCAGCCGGTCTGCTCGATCTGCTGCTTCACGTCCAGCAGCTCCTGACGGCTCACATCGTTGTAGTTCACTGCGATCAGGGTGCCGTCACATGCCTTGGCGATCTCTGCCGCATCAATGACCACGCCCACCGGGGGTGCGTCCACAATGACGTAATCTGCCATTTTGGCCAGCATATCCAGCAGTTCGGCAAAATGGCTGTTGGTCAGCAGCGCCAGCGGGTTGGGCACATCGCGGCCCACCGGCACCATGATCGCGTTGGGAATGTCGGTCTGATAGATGACCTCCTCCATGCCCACCATACCGGCCAGAAAATGGGAGAGGCCCTTGCCATCGCTGCGGCCATCCTCAAATTTCAGGCCGTAGTCACTGTTGACCATGCTGCGGCGCAGGTCTGCGTCCACCAGCGCCACCTTGATGCCGCGCTGTGCCAGCGTGCGCATCAGGTTCATGGACAGATAGCTCTTACCCTCTGAAGCATGGCAGCTGGTGATCATGATCTTTTTGACATTCGCACCTGCAAAGGAGAGGTTGGTGCTCAGGGTATTAAAGGCTTCATTTCCCGCATAATCCAGAGCCGGAAATTTTGTGATCTTCAGCTGTTTCATGCTTTCCTCCCAGAGCTGCCACCCACACGGCGGCGGACATCATCGGCAAACCGCTTGGTGCGGCGCTTGAACTCATTTTTCTCTTTCGGCTGTGCGCCAGCATCGGCCAGCGGGATCGATGCCAGCACGACCATACCGGTGTACTTGCGGATATCATCGGCAGACTTGTAGGTATCGTCCAGCATGGTCCGCAGCACCACCACGGCGCAGGCCAGCACAAAGCCCACTACAAAGCCCAGCAGGATGTTCTTGGCCTTGTTGGGGCTGAACGGATTCTCCGGCACACGCGCAGAAGACATCAGGGTGGGCTCGTCCGTCTTCATCTTTTCCGAGATGTACTTTGCGCCCACATCCGCATACTCGTTTGCGATCGCTGCCGCTTCTTCCGGATCCGGGTTCGTGACCGTGATATCCAGCATACGGGTGTCGCTGGTGTTGGTGACAGACAGCATACTGGCCATATCGGTGTAGGTGTAATTCAGGTCCAGATTGCTGATGACCTTTTCGTGGACTTCCCACATTTCAAAGACCTTGATGTAATCGCTGGTCAGCTCGCTGCCGACCTGCAGGTCGGAGAAGTTCAGCACCGAATCATTGCGGCTGACCACATAGATGGTAGCCGTTGCCTTGTACATCGGCGTTACCAGAAAAAAAGTATAAAGCGCCATCAGCACGGCACCCACCACAGCCGTGGCTGCAATGAGCGTCCAGTGGGCCAGCAGGCCCATGAACAGTTCCAGCAGATCAATGGTGTCTTCTCCCTGTTCCGGCTGTGCCGCCAAAGCTGTGCGCTCCTTCACAAAAGTATCTTGCTGCACGATTTCACTCCTTACTTATAATACTGCATAATATTGCCGCCCATGCGGCCCGGGCGTTGTGCCCTTTCCTCTATTTTTCTAAACCCCGTACGTCAAATCCTGTACGCCAAAAATGCGGCGTTCCCTTTTTCATCAGGGAGCGCCGCAGAACATTTCTAGTTCTTAGCCCTCAATGGTCTTCACGGCCACCAGAACGAAGTTGGAGCCATAGAGCTTGACCTGACGGCCCTTCAGGTTCACCACGATCTTGCCATCCACGACCTTACCGGCCACAGTATAGTAGGTATAGGTCACAGTGCCGTCTGCCTTCGTCTTGGGCACAGCCACCAGAACGGTAACTTCCTCGTTGTCCTCGTAAGCAGCCTCAACGACCTTGGACTCAATGGTCAGCTTAACATTTGCAGCGTCGAGCAGGTTAGAGGTCTGCATCTCAAAGGCCTGCGTTACAGTAACATCTACAGTCGTCTTCTTTTCTTTCGAAGCGCCCGCAGCCTTCTGCAGGTCTGCATCAGAAGTGATGTCCTGCAGGACTTTCTCGACCTGAGCGGTATCCTCCTTGGCAGTGACCTTCGCATCGCTGACAATGCCCAGAACACCGGTGACGGTAGCAGAACCGCTGGCCTTGACCTCGTCTGCCACAGTCTTGCTGGGCGTTGCTGCCAGAACAGACACACCCATGCCCACGACCATAGCAGCGGTCAGAACAGCGCTGATAACTTTCTTCATAATAAAAACTCCTTTCACTTCAAGCCGCACCCCCCAAGATGCTGCTTTCTATCGCAAATGCTTTTCAACATTTACATCATTCTTCAACAGGCTCCCAGAACAGCGTCAGAACCGCTTTCTGGATGGAAGCTTCGGTCGGATAGAACTCGGTGAATCCGTCCTCTGCCACCTTATGCTCGCCCTCCAGTGCAATGGCCGGTTCCACAGTATCGTCCTTTGCGGCCCACACCTCATTGACCAGCTGACCCTTTGCAAGGTCGGTGACCAGATAAGGCTGCAGCGCATCGTACACCTGCGCGGTGAATTGCTGATCCTGCTGCACCCTGCTTTCCAGCTGTGCGGAAAGCTGTGCAAGATACTCCTCCTGCCGCACCATGCGGGCTTCGTTGGTGCCCTCGCCAACATCCATGCGCCTGCGCACAAAGATCTCGGCCTGATCGCCATGCAGCGTCAGGGTCGTTCCCCTTGTCATGGCCGGGTCTGCTGCGGAGAAGTCATCCTCCAGCGTCACCGTCACACCGCCTGCCAGATCGTTCAGCACCGAGATGCCGTCCAGACTCATAGCCAGATAGAAATCAATGTTTTCCCCCTGCAGCAGGCGGGACACTGCATCACGGGCATAGCCGCAGCTTTCCTCCTTGCCATCGCCAAAGCCATGGGCAAGGCTGATCTGCATCTGAGTGGTGCCCACCGGATTGCCCAGCATGCCAAGCACCGTCACCTCTGCCATGGTGTCGCGGTCGATCTTGAGCTGACGGACCGTCTTGTCTTTGCTGTCTATCACAATGAGCCGTTGAAAATCCGCCTGACCACCCTGATAGGAGCCTTCTGCTTCCACCTCGCTGTCATGGTCGATGCCCATAACAAGGATGGTGGTCAGATCTGTGCGCCTGCGGTAGGTCACGCCGTCCACTTCCATGGTCTCAGCGGTCTCCTGCGGCAGCTCCGTCCGGGTCTCCGGTTTCCGGCTGCGCTTTTCCAGCCAGCTGCCGCCTGCAAAAAGCAGCAAAGCCGCCAGCACCAGTACAGCCAGCGCCGCAGCAGCAGCGCGATATTGTTTTTTTCTGTTCAAAAAGGTACGCTTCCCCTCTTTCCCTCGGAATATGATCCTGCCGGAAAATATTCCATGGCCTATTATAGCGTCACAACCGTGCAACTGTCAATGCATTTTTCGCTATTTTAGCTGTTATATCAGTTTTTTTCACCCTTATTTTTCTTTGAAATCAAGAAGGGAACCCGGCAGAGTTGCACTTTAAAAGAATGCAGAAACGCGCTATACTAAAAGCAAAAACAGTTAGTGGAGGAATGCTTTATGAATCCGACTCTGCGAAGGGATGCAGATGCCATCATCCGCTCCAGCCTGAACGCCGTTCTGCCGGACGAAGCCGTGCGCCGTGCGTTGAAAGCCTTTGCGCCGAGGGGCGGCAGAGTGCTGCTGGTGGCAGCGGGCAAGGCGGCCTGGCAGATGGCACACGCTGCGGTGGAAGCGCTGGGCCGTGTGGACGGCGGTGTGGTAGTGACCAAATACGGCCACGTAAAGGGTGAGATCCCGGGCGTGACCTGCTGTGAAGCAGGCCATCCGGTCCCGGACGAGAACAGCTTTGCTGCCACCGAAAAGGCGCTGACCCTTGTGCAGGGCCTGACGGCAGAGGATACTGTGCTGTTCCTGCTCTCCGGCGGCGGCAGTGCATTGTTCGAGCGGCCGCTGCTGCCCGGGGAAGAGCTGCAGGACATCACAAGCCAGCTTCTCGCCAGCGGGGCCGATATCGTGGAAATGAACACCATCCGCAAGCGGCTTTCCGCTGTCAAGGGCGGACGGTTTGCGCAGGCCTGTGCCCCGGCAGAGGTGTTCAGCATCGTGCTCAGTGACATCCTCGGCGACCCGCTGGACATGATCGCCAGCGGCCCGGCGGTGCCGGACACCTCCACCTGCGCACAGGCCCTTGCCATTGCGGAAAAGTACCATTTAAACCTGTCGGAACAGGCAAAGACGCTGCTGCAGCAGGAAACGCCCAAAGCGCTGGACAACGTAACCACCCGGATCACCGGCAGTGTGCGGGAACTGTGCACCGCTGCGGCCAATGCCTGCCGGGAATTGGGCTATGAGCCCATCCTGCTGACCGATCAGCTTTGCTGTGAGGCCCGGGAAGCGGGCAGCTTTCTTGGCTCCATCGTCCGCACCCACACGGGGCACGGGAAAAAGCTGGCCTATATCGCAGGCGGCGAGACGGTCGTCCACCTGACCGGCAAGGGCCTCGGCGGGCGGAATCAGGAGCTGGCGCTTGCGGCAGCTCCCGCCATCGCAGGGCGGAACGCAGCAGTGTTCTCGGTGGGCAGCGATGGCACCGATGGCCCCACTGATGCTGCAGGCGGCTATGTGGACGGCGAGACCCTTGCTGCGCTGGCTGCAAAAGGCTGGAACGTGTTTGACACCCTGCAGCACAACGATGCCTACCACGCCCTCCGGGCTGTGGAGGGGCTCATCATGACCGGGGCCACCGGCACGAACGTCAACGATGTGGCCGTGGCATTGCTCCGGGGGCTTGACAAAGAAAGTCCAAAGTGATATTATTTTGATATCACAAAGAAATATTTTCAAACCCCGATAAGAAGGAGACCATTATGGAAGAGAAAATTCTGCAGACCAAAAAGAACGGCATGGTTATGCTGCTGCTCACCCTGCTGGGTTATGTGGTGTTCACGGTACTGTTCGCGTACAGCCTGATCCTGCTGGACACCAGCCTGTTCCCGGGCATTCTGCTCATGGTGCTGTCCATCCTGTACTGGGTGGCGGGCATTTTCCTGTTCTGCGGCCTGAAGGTGCTCAAGCCGCAGGAAGCACTGGTGCTCACCCTCTTCGGCGACTACATCGGCACCTTAAAGGGGCAGGGCTTTTACTGGGTGAATCCGTTCTGTACCGCAGTCAACCCTGCAGCGGGCACGAAGCTCAGCCAGAGCGGTGACGTAAACAGCGGCGAAACCGGCATGGCGGCCCTGCTCAAGGCAGGTAACAGCAGCACCCAGACCGCAGAATCTACCAGCAAGAAGATCTCGCTCAAAATGATGACCCTCAACAACTCCCGCCAGAAGATCAACGACTGTCTGGGCAACCCGGTGGAGATCGGCATTGCGGTCATCTGGCGGGTCACCGACACCGCAAAGGCCGTGTTCAATGTGGACAACTATAAGGAATACCTCTCCCTGCAGTGCGACAGCGCCCTGCGCAACGTGGTGCGCGTTTACCCTTATGATGTAGCCCCCAATGTGGACACCACCGGCGACGGCGTAGCCGATGAGGGCAGTCTGCGCGGTTCCTCGGAGGTGGTAGCCGCCCGCATCCGGGACGAGATCCAGAAGAATGTTGAGCAGGCAGGCATCGAAGTGGTGGAGGCCCGCATCACCTATCTGGCCTATGCGCCGGAGATCGCAGCTGTGATGCTGCAGCGCCAGCAGGCAAGCGCCATCATCGACGCCCGCAAGATGATCGTGGACGGCGCCGTGGGCATGGTGGAAATGGCCCTGGACCGCCTGAGCGAAAACAAGGTGGTGGAGCTGGACGACGAACGCAAGGCGGCGATGGTCTCCAATCTGCTGGTGGTGCTGTGCGGCAACCGTGACGCACAGCCCATTGTGAACAGCGGCAGCCTGTACTGATGGCAGAGCCCAAAAAGCAGGTGCCCCTGCGCCTGAACGCGAAGCTCTACGACGCCCTTGCCGCCTGGGCAGAGGATGACTTCCGCTCGGTGAACGGGCAGATCGAGTATCTGCTCACCGAGTGCGTGCGTCAGCGCAAAAAGAACGGGAAGTACGTCTCGGATCAGATCGACGTCCCGCCCGAACTCGACATCAAGTGATAGCATAATCTGGCCCGATGGACCGCTGCAAACAGCTCCATACAAAAAATGAGACAGGCTTCCCCGAAAACAAGGGACTGCCTGTCTCATTTTTATATTTATAGCTGAGGTCGTGAAAAAGGATCCCGCAAGAACGGTATGGAGGAGCGGTAAAGTGTCCGGATGCCCTTTGTCCGGGTTGGAGAGCTCAGTCTTGCAAGGATGAGCGTTTTTTCGCGTGTTATACATCCCACAGGCCGGGCGCAGAGGTGGATACTGCAGCTGCCCCCGCGCGCATGGCGGCCATGACATCGGCTTTATCCCGCAGCAGACCGCCTGCGATCACCGGCACCTGCGTGCGGGCGCTGATCTCGGCAATGACCCGGGGCATGATGCCGGGCAGGATCTCAACGAAATCCGGTTTGCCCTGTTCCAGCTGGCCAGACAGGCTGGTCAGCGAGAGGGAATCCAGAATGAACGCCCGCTGGACGGTCAGCAGGCCCCGGTGACGCGCCCGGCGGATGAGCGTCGGGCGGGTGGAAATGATGCCGTCCGGGCTGCACAATGCGATGAGAGAGTCCACTGCGATCTCTCTCGACGAAAGGCCGTCCACAAGGTCAATGTGCACCACGGCCAGCTTCCCCGCCTCGTGTATGCGGCGCACAAGCCCATCTACGGTGAGCAGGGTGCTTGCCAGCAGAAAAACGGTGCTGCAAGGCGAAGCCAGCGCAGCAGTCAGGGATTCGTCCGTTTTCACGGCGGCGATCACCGGTTCGTTCAACAGAGTTTCGGCAAGAGGATGCATTGGGTAAGACTCCTTTTTTTATCAATTACTTGATTTATATTATTATACAAAAAAGCCGCCATGTAAATAAGTTACACGGCGGCTGTAATGTAAAATCTAGGTTTTATCAGAATGTGGTTGCAATAAGTTCACCGCCGCCCAGAATGGTAGTAGTATTGGAACAGCTGATCATTACAATAAACATTGCATTTATCAGACCTGCAATGTACGGATTGCGGGTGCGTTTGTAGATGATGCGGGACATGATGGGCGTGACAAACAGAAGAACCATACAGGGGAACAGCCAAATGGGACCAATGCGCTGACCTTCGGTCAAACCATAAAGCTGATAACCCGTTGCATAGAAGTAGATATATTGACTTGCAACCACAAAAATAGCACCAAGCGCATTAAAGAATGCAAAAATCAAGATGTTGCCATTTTTTCCGCCAATGGTGTTGTAGTTGAAGCAATTTGCCGAGATCGAGTTCATAACGTAGAACAGCAGGAAGAATGGCAGATAGCGAAGTGCGATCAGCACTTTATCAGCGCCGAAGGTTTTGAACGCAACGACATACATCCGATAATCAACTTGGAAGAAATAGTGTGCTGCAAAAACAAGGCCGAACGAAACAACGATCACGATAACAGCGAGGGCAATGGTCTTCCACAGCTGCTCCAGATTCAAATACAGACCCGCTCTCCGAGCACTCCAACCGTGTTTTTTTCCATAAGCACCGTAAAAAACAGCAGAGCAGAATATTGCAAAGACGCCGCAAAGAGCAGCCCATGTACCGATCGTCAGGGGGCCGGTCTGCACAAAAAAGTTTGTTGTCTTTGAGTAAACGGTATTCATGCAGAACAAAAAGCTTGCACCGGAAAAAACTGCACCGATAATCAGCAGAACCCAGTACCATGCCTTGGCTCCGCTGTCCTGCACAGGGGCTGGCTGTACAATTTCACCACTGCGGAGAGCGGAAAATACGGGAGTATCAAGCAGAACCAGCGTGAAACTGACCATGAAGATCAAAAGACCGATCACGCCGAGGCTGTTGAACACCGCTTTAATGGGCCAGATCTGATCGCTGGCAGGCAGGGGCTTTGGAGCGCCGAGCGTTGTATCAAAAAAATCAACGGCATAGCCGACACAAGTAGTAGAAAAAGCAACGAGAGGATGGATCATGTTCGGCCGATAAATCACGCGATAAGCGGTCTTTCCATCAAAATCGCGCGTATAATATTTGCCGCCTTCTGCGATACCGGCAAAGCCGTCCTCATTAAAATTCAGGAATTTTTTAGCACCATCTGTTTCCATGAAGGCTGCCGGATTGGTCAGCATATTTCCAGCGTCATCATAGGTTCCAAAGTAAAAGTCATCATGGGTACTGGCAATAATGCCTACACTGCGTGAGCCGTAATCTCCGCTATGATCACCGCCGGTGTCATCCTGCCAGTCACCAGCCTGCTGCAGAACGGCAGCAATCAAAGGAGTTTCCCGGGAATTATCGATCTCTACCGCCATATTAGCAGCTGTACCGCCGCTGGAATGGCCTGTAACGCCAATACGAGCTGTGTCAACGTACGGAAGGCTTGCAATAAGCTGAACTGCACCATCGACGCCCACAGCACCATCGTAAAGTTCTGCAATCGACAGGCTTTCCGAGTCGCCATGACTGTGCAGATCAAGTGCCAGCACCACATATCCCCGGCGAGCCAGCTCAATACTATACAAGTCCTGCATTTCTTTGTTGTTATACCATCCTTCGATTGTAACAACACCCGGCGCCGGTGTGTCTTTGGTTGCATTCTGTGGAATGTAAAGGTATGCGGCCAGCTGGTGTCCAGAGGGACTTTCCCAGCTCATTTCCTTGATCCTGATCCCACCAGAAGTTTGTACAGCGGACGCTACGATGGCACTTACAAGGCAAAGAATCAGTGACAGGCACAACCAGAATTTGCTGTTTTTCAACCTACCTTTTTGATGCGACATGCTTGGGGCCTCCTTTTTGAATCTGATTTTTCCGTAATAAAAAATGGGGACACACTGCATCTGGACGATACAGTGCATCCCCATCTCACTTCTCTTGGGATGTTTCTAGTATAGCATTTTGTAACAAAATGTCAATAGAAAATAAACAATTAAAAAATATTTTGTGCGTGAACTATAAAGTCAGGCAAAAACTATCAATGCTCTGCCCAGTCGCTGCTGCGGCCCACAGCCTTGTGCCAGCCGGCCAGCAGGCGGGTGCGTTCGGTCTCGTCCATCTGCGGGGCAAAGGTCATGTTGCAGTGCCACAGGCTGCGGATCTCGTCCCGGTCCTTCCACACACCGGTGGCAAGGCCCGCCAGATAGGCGGCTCCCAGAGCAGTCGTCTCCCGGATGGCCGGGCGCAGCACGGTCTTGTTCAGGATGTCGGCTTGGAACTGCATCAGGAACTGGTCACGGGAGGCGCCGCCATCCACCTTCAGCGAGGTGATGGGCACGCCGATGTCTTTTTCCATAGCCGCCACAAGATCGGCGCTCTGGTAGGCGATGGATTCCTCCGCCGCGCGGATGATATGGTTTTGGGTGGTACCGCGGGTGATGCCCACGATGGCACCGCGGGCGTACATATCCCAGTACGGTGCACCCAGACCGGTAAAGGCGGGCACGATGTAAACGCCGCCGTTGTCCGGCACCTTCTGGGCGTAGTATTCCGCGTCGCGGCTTTCCTGGATCATGCGCAGACCGTCGCGCACCCACTGGATCACAGCACCGCCCACAAAGACGCTGCCCTCCAGCGCATACTCCACCCTGCCGTTCAGGCTGATGGCAATGGTAGAGATCAGGCCGTTCTGGCTGCGGCAGATGGTGTCGCCAGTGTTCATCAGCAAAAAGCAGCCGGTGCCATAGGTGTTCTTGGCCTCCCCCTTGTT
>ERZ1027032.534-NODE-534-length-13915-cov-9.057937_pt1 | contig 13915 bp, 16 predicted proteins | sample MGYA00519445_ERZ1027032 | MGnify/ENA primary metagenome ERZ1027032 (study PRJEB26926, sample SAMN06164888) | human gut metagenome | biome: ENVO:00009003; feature: ENVO:2100002; material: ENVO:00002003 | host: Homo sapiens | place: USA | collected 2012 ... | reverse complement strand
AGATTTCCGTGTACTGACCGGTCAGGATATAGTTTCTTCCCAGACGGGATAAGTCTTCTTGTGTCAAGTAGGAACTAAAAAAATATAGAGATTTTTTGCAAAGAGTCCACGGTTTGTTCATATCCGTGGACTCTTGCGCATCTCTCAAGACCTTATTCACTTGTGATGAGGTCCTTGAACTTCCATTCGAGTTCAATTCGATTGTCGGAGTGGACATAGATCGCCCTAATGAATGCGTGTGCCAGCTCGTATGTCAGCTTTTCAGATCGGGCATACAAATCGCATATGGCATCCAGCTTATCGTCTGAGCAGGGACGCTCTGAGTCAAGCTGCTGCATCCGATCATGTGCCTTGCGGATTGCCTCATCAGTCTCCGAGATTTTGGCATCGGTTTCAGACTTCGCTTTCAGGTATTCTTCTCTTGAAATGTCACCGGCTGTATACTTCTCGTAACAGCGGAGCTTAACCCCTTTGAGTTGTTCTGCCTGAGTTTGCAAGGAACGAATGCGGGACGCGCACTCATCAATGGCAGTCTTTCTGACCTTGCCAACTTTCTTGTTTTGAACTACTTGCTTCTCAGCCAGTGATACATACTGACCAATGGCGTTGAAAACTACGCGCTCAAGCTCTGCTTCATAATATCTTTCTCCAACAGCACATTCAGTGTTCTTGTCGTGTGTGGAGTGGGTGCAAGTGTAGAAATAGCCTGAGCTTCTGAGCTTGCGTCGGGTCATTACCCGTTTGCAGTTTGGACAGTAGACAAGCCCCCTGAGAGGATATTGCCGTACCTCGCGTTCCGGCTTCTTTTCACCGCTGCGGATGACTGCTTGAGCAAGTTCAAACTCTTCCTTGCTGACAATGGCTTCGTGCATCCCCTCGACAATGATCCAGTCCTCGTGATCCTGAGCAATGGTTTTCTTGTTGCCTACACCGGCAGACTTGCGTTTGTGTCCAACAGTTGCGCCGGTAAAAACATAGCTGATGATCACCTTGTAGACCATTGAAGTTGTCCAGCTAATCTTTTCACTCATACGACTGAACTTCTTGTTGCCGGGGTACTTGCTTTTGAAATACTGTCCGGGCGTCGGAACTTTATCGTCATTCAACGCCTCCGCGATCTGCGATGTGTTGCTGCCCTCAAGGGCTTCATCGAAAATACGCCGGACAACGGCAGCAGAGTCGGGATCAATCGCCAGCTTGTTTCTCTGCGTCGGGTGCATCATGTAGCCATAGGGCGCATAGCCTCCGACATACTTGCCTTGCTTCATCATCTGGATTTTAGCGGTAGTTGTTTTGATAGAGAGGTCTTTGCTGTACGCCGCATAGATGATGCTGCGCATCACAACCTCAAGTCCTCCGGTTGTTCCTTTGTAGTCCTCACTGTCATACCCGTCATTGATGGATATGAAGCGGACACCGAGGAACGGGAAGACACACTCTAGGTAGTTTCCCGTTTCGATATAGTCACGAGAAAAGCGCGAGAAGTCTTTAACGCAGATAAGGTTGATCTCTCCGGCGCGTACCTTTTCCATCATCTCAGTGAAATGCGGACGCTGAAAGTTCGTGCCGGTATATCCGTCATCCGCAAACTCCAAGCGCGGGCATTTTGCCAGCTCCGGGTGTTCATCGAGAAAGCGGTTGATGAGCATTCTTTGATTGCCGATGCTGTCACTTTCATCCTTTGTGCAGCCGGTATCTTCATCAGCCAGAGAAAGACGGATGTAGATGCCGATTTTGTAATCCTTGCTCATTTACATCGCCTCCTGAACTTCTTTGATACTCTGCAAGGTGAGCGCATAGATGTCACCGTATTTCATGACCAACTCAATGCTTCCTCCCTCATGGACGCGGACAAGCTCAATCGCTTCGTCCACCAATTCTTGGGAGAGCTGCGTAGCTGTACTAACCGACTTCATCAGCTTGATCCACTTGTTGTCGGCTGACATTGCCTCGTTGAAACGAGTCCTACGCTGGACTGCCTCATCCAAGCGGCGAGACAGATCCGCATACTGTTCATCATAGCTTTTCTTTGCGAAGGTGTATTCCTCTTCGTCGAGGATGCCGTCGGCAAAGTCTTCGTATAGACGAGTACGCTTTTTGGCAAGGCTGTTGAGTTTCAGATTCAGGCTTGTGATAAGGGCATTCTGCTGATCACGGATGCTCTTTTCGCCGGAACTGCCTCTGAGCTTGTCAAGGAGTTTGTCGTAATCGAGAGCTGCTTTGACTTGAAGCTGGATCGCTGCGAGAACATCAGACTCAAGTTTATCCTGTCTCAGATAATGGGCAGTGCATTTCTCATAGCGTCTTCCGGCAGCAGTGCTGCACTCATAAAACGCATACCAGCGTCCCCGTTTGTCCTTGTCTATCTTCTTGCGATGATAGTACATCCTCTTGCCGCAGTCCGCGCAGACAATTTTGCCGTCGAAGTAGTTGACAAGAGCTGCGCGGTGTTCCTCAGACTGCATCATCTTGGTCTGCCTTGCTTCACTTGCGGCATTCATGATGTCCTGAACTTTCTGAAAGGTATCACGGGAGATGATCGGTTCATGGGTATCCGGAAATACAATCCACTCGTTCTTGTCCTTAACATTATGAGACTTGATCCCACGATAGATTGCTTTCTCTGACCGTCCGAGAACTGTGTCACCAACATAATGAGGATTTGTCAGGATGCCATAGAGCGTCGAGCTGTGCCAGCCCTTGCAGGAGCATCCGTCACCCTTTCGAGTGCCGGTTTGCCTCTTCCGAAGCTCTGTGTTCGGCGCACCCATTTCATCCAGACGGTCAAGGATCGTCGGGATAGACAGTCCTTCAATCTTCCATTGGAACATCAGGCGAACATAAGGTGCTGTTTCTTCGTCGATGACCATGTTCGTATGCTCATCGTCCCACTTATACCCATAAGGCAGGTTTCTCTTCTGAAATGTCCCTTGCTCCATCTGTGCTTTGAGCGCAGTGGAGACTTTCCGGGATATGTCTTTCGAGTAAAGGGCATTGATCATGTTTTGCAGCGGGATCATCAGGCTTTCATTCGAGCCGTCCGTATCAAAGCTATCGTAATGCTCCTTGATGGAGATAAACCGAAGTCCGATCTGCGGAAATACACGCTCAAGGTATGTGCCGGTTTCAATGTAGTCACGCCCGAAACGGCTGAGATCACGAACTACAAGGCATTTAATTCTGCCTGAACGGATGTCGTTCATCAGACGGTTGAACTCCGGTCTGTCAAACACAGTACCCGTTCGTCCGTTGTCGATGTAAACATCCACGAGATTCAGGTAGGGACAATCAGCGAGGTAAGACTTGCATATCTCAATCTGATTGGTGATCACATCCACCTTTTCCGACTTGCCGCTGTTCTCAACGGAAAGACGGGCATAAATGGCGGTAGGAAATATCTGCGCAGGAGCAGCAACAATAACCGGCTGCTGTTCAACTGCGGCTTTTCTGCTTTTTCGTGCCATTCGCTCATCCCTCCTTTATCCGGCAATGGCAAGTTCATCGGCATAGCCGAGAACATATTCAAGCGTCTGCTGGTATTCGTCTTTGTATTTGAAGACGATCTCAATCGCGTGATTTTCGTGAATGAGGATGCGGTCAACAAGAGCCATCAGAACACGCCGGTTGAGTTCTTCAATGTTTTCATACTGCTTGAAGAGCGTTACCCAATTCCGTTCCGTCGTTCCGGTTGTGACCGTCTGCTTCATTTCCTTTTTCACACGCAGGAGTGCTTCCTGCTTTTCTTCGATGATCCTTGTATAGCTGTTGCGGAAATCGAAATACTCAGATTTGTCGATAATGCCATCGGACAGATCCTCATAGAGCCGCAGCTTGAGCTTCTGATAACGATCAATTTCCTCTTCCAGCTTTGCAATCTGCGCCTCATAATTAAAGGCTTTTCTGCTTTGTGAAGGAAGACGCTCAATCAGCTCAAGGGCTTTTTCCAGATTGATGACAAGCTCAATCTGATCGTGAATAGCGGTGAACACCTTCTCTTCAACCTCTTTTGCACTGATGCTGTGAGGGCTGCAAGAGCGGGAGTGCTTATTTGTGGAGCATACATAGTAGATGTACTTCTTTGCCTTGGATGGGACTGTCTTGCGGATCATGGACTGCTGGCAATCGCCGCAGAAAAGAAAGCCGGAAAACAGGTGTGCTTCATCCTGATCGGGAGCGCAGCGCATATCGCGCTTCATCATCGCCTTGACCGCCATGAAGTCTTCATAGGAGACAAGGGCTTCGTGGGCATTTTCAACCTTTACCCATTCAGTTTCGTCCTTGCTTTGGACAACACGGACTTTGTAGTTCGGAGTGCCGCGCTTGCCCTGAGCAAGAACACCGATATATACCTCGTTGGTGAGAATGCGTTGGACTGCTTTGTATGTCCACTTTGCGGTATCGCCGGTCTTGAAGACGGTATCATATTTCACTCCGGCTGAATGCTTGTACTCCATTGGAGAGAGAACGCCCATCTGATTCAGTCTGGCAGCAATTCGCCCGATGGAGATGCCATCCTTATACATGGAGAAAATCATCTGCACATATTCGCTGACCGCTTCGTCAACGATGAGCTGATTTTTATTCTCCGGGGACTTCATGTAGCCGTAGGGAGCAAATGCGCCTACAAACTCACCGTTCTTCTGCTTGACCTCCAAGCTGGAACGGATTTTCATAGAGATGTCCTTGCAGTAGGAATCGTTGATCAGGTTTTTGAACGGGATGACAAACGAATCAGACTGCGGATCGCCAGTCAGACTGTCGTATGCGTCGTTGACGGCAATGAAGCGAACACCGAGCTGAGGAAAGAGCTTTTCCAGATAGCGTCCGGCGTCGATGTAGTTTCTTGAAAAACGGCTGAGGTCTTTGACCACAATACAGTCGATAGTACCTTTGCGGATTGCATCCTCAAGCTGCTTGAATCGCGGACGATTGAACGAAACTCCGCTGTACCCGTCATCAATAAACGGCTCACAGACAAGCTCGATGTCTTCATGTCTGGCGATGAAGTCTTCGCAGATTGCCTTTTGGCTTGCTATACTGTTACTCTCAACCTTATCGCCGTCTTCACGGGAAAGTCTGCAATAGATCGCAGCGCGGTAAACCTTTTTCGGCATAAAAATAACCTCCGTATTTCTGTTGGTGTGATACATCCAATCAGAAAGACGAAGGCTTTGCTTCATTCCTATGAGAAGCACGATAAAGCCACATGACCATCAGGGCAAGCGGCTTAGTCCGTATCTTCTTTTTTTGACCTGATCAAATTATATCACAAACTCACTCGTTCGTCCATAGATCAGGGCGAAAAGATTCAATTTGTTCATAATCAAAGTCCTCTCAGATAGTGTTCCAGGCAGTCCTCCATTGTTGTGTCCGTGTTGGAGAAGCTGATCTTTACAACCGTCTTTCCATCCAGATAACAATAGGGGTTTTTGATCTGCCTGATGAACTCTTTCAGTCTCTCTTCTCTCGGCGCATCCGGGTCCAGACGGACACTGCTGCGCTGAACGAGCTGGCTGCGATCAACCGTTTTCGGATTGACATTCTTCATTGTATCAATGCTCATCATCTTATACACCTCCTGCGTGCAATGCGCTTTCAGGACAAAAGGATATGGCAGGACAACGGTTAAGAAGTCCTGCCACATAGTTTTTATCCTGAAACTATATAGTAAGTTTCGTTAAGTTCGTTTCGTTATTCTCCGGTATATTTGCAGCACGCACCCCTACCGGCAGAGCCTCACAGCTCCGGGAATGCTGCGGACTACCGATGGTTAATCAGTATCATGGGACTCTCACCCCTCCGAGGATCGCTCCGAGCCGCCCCTTCAAAGAAAGAACGGAAGTATCATTATACCCAACTTCTCCATCATCGCAAGCAGCCGCACCACACGGCTGTTCAGCCTCTCTGTTGATCGCTCTCTCCGGTTGGAGGTCATGGCGGCAGAAGACAAGTCGCTTCGAGAAAAGTGGAAAGATCCGCAGCACTGAGTATTCAGTTTTCAAGGAACCGCGAAGGAGGCTTGAATTAACCCCTTCACTTTACAACGGACATTCTTTTGCCGTTTTTTAAGTACCGCCCTCAAAAAAATCAAAAATATTTTTTTGCCTTTATGCGAATGGCTTGGATATGCTGCGTAACACTTGAAGCTGACACACCATTGGCTTTTGCATAGTCATACGGCTTCATTCCTTCTCTGAGAACTTTTGTGAAAATGTCTCTCTGTGTGTCTGTGAGGATTCTGAGGAAGTCCTGCTCAAGCATTGCCGTCGTTACTTCCTCGGTAAAGTCACGAGGATCAGCCAACCAAGCCGAAGCCTTCACATCGTCCTCCGGGAGAGCATCCAAAGAGAGTGTACTGCTATTGTCCTCTGCTTCCTCTGTGTCATCGGAATTACTGTCAGTATAAGACCGGCGCAGTCTCTTTTCCTCGGCACGAAGGGCTTTCATGACCTCGCGGTCAACCTCCGTTACTTCTCCGGTACGCTTCACGCGCACCATGCACTTACCGTCCTCCGTAGTCCAGAGGTCATAGTCGAACTCGATAGGGGTTTTGGGGATTCTTTTCATTGTCTTGTCCTTTCCGCCGGCGCGAAGCAGCGGATGGGCAAGGCAAAAAGAGAGCCGCATGACGGTGAGTTATGATCCCATGCCGATAAAACAGAGCGATAAAACTCTGTTCATGCGGCATTAGGAAGACTCACCAATCAGCGGCTCCACAGCACAGCTATCAAAATATTTATTTGTTAATCACTATCTTCTTGAGTGTTGAAGACAGTGTTTTAACCGTCTCATACTGAGAACATCGAAGACTGTTTCGCGTCCACACAGTTTACACTTGGCTTGGACATGACCTCTTGTGTCCTCAAATACTGCGATTGAATTATGCCCACAGTAAGGGCATTTGACCATGCGCATCTTCTGACTTGAAATAGCATGACGCGCTCTTTGTATCTTCATCTGCATCTCGGCAGAAGGTTCACTTACTCGGATATTTTTTCTCATGCCCATACCTCCAACGGATCAACATACTCACGGTACGGGCGATCCTCAATATAGCCGAGATCCCGCAGCCGGATAACGGCGGCAGTTTTGGAAACACCGAGCTGACTGCAAATCAGCGCAAGTGCAAGCCTGTCATGATATGCGAACCTTCCCTCATAATTGACGAGCTTTTTGCCACCGGCGAAATACCACATGGCGTAGTCTATCTCCTTTTGCGGCATGAGGATGGCTGCACCCAGCACATTTGCTTGCCATTCGTTCCAGTCCTCTCGTGTTTTCAGATCGCGGAGGGAATATGCGCATCGCGCGGCATATTTCTTCCGGCAAGCAGCTTTCGCCTCATCATCCTCCATCGAATAGAGAATTTGATGTGCGCATTCGTGGGCAAGCGTGAATCTGCGTTTCCCGCAGAGCTTCCTAACCTGTCCCGGCTGAATGAAGCTATCGTCCATCAGAATTTGATTTTGTTTGAGCGGAATCGTTCTCCTGATACCTCGCGTCTCAGCGATATACTCGGTGTCCGCATAAGCCGTCAAGCCGCAGATGCTTCCGTCATCCGACAGACGGGCGAAGGACACATTCAAGCCGAGATAGTCCTTGGCGAACTGGTCAATCGGCGTTGCTCTCGGAATGCGGACATCCTCCGGTTCCTGCCCAAAGAAGAACACATTGAAGTCCTTGGTGACGGCTGCTGCTATTTCTTCTATTTGCTTGTGGGATAGGATCATCAGCAGCCCTCCTTTGCTTCGACAAACCACTTATCTCCTTCATGAAACAGATAGGACTCCCTTCCTCGAATCATGACGGTATAGCGAATACCACCGCCTCCAACCTTTTTTGATGAGGCGCGGCATTTATACAGGATTTGATCGATATTAAATACCTGACCGTTGTCCCAGCGGATAAACCGAGGAAGGACAGCACCCTCCTTATCGACATCCAGATTGACTGAGACATACGCCTTTCTGCACTGAGCTTCCATCTTTTGTACCTCCCTTTGCGATGTGCGCATCTGCACGGGGCAGCAAATACGCACGATTGATTGTAATTGCCTCTCTGACCACTTCGATTACCCATATTTGTAACTTTTCTTTGTATAATTGCTCAAACCGCTTGACACGATGAGCAATTATGAGTAAAATATGAGTAGTTGAACTGCTCGTATATTATTATACGCACTTGAAGTGCCCTTGTCAATAGATTTGAGCAATTCAAAGTCGCAAACTTTTTGTGAACAGGAGTGATTACCAAAATGACATTTGGAGAGAAGTTCAAAGCTGAACGAGAAAAGCGGGGTCTTACGCAGCAGGAAGTAGCCGAGGGATTGGGCATCAATCGGCGCATGATTACCCGGTATGAGAACGGCATCTCTTTCCCGCGCTCAAGAGACGCATATAAGAAGATCGCGGATTACTTCGAGGTTGATGTAAATTATCTTTTGACCGAGGACGAAGAGTTTGTTGTCCAGGCATCCGAGCAATACGGCTCTCGTGGCATGAAGCAGGCGCAGGAATTGATTGATGGTATGTCCGGTCTGTTTGCCGGTGGTTCACTTTCCGAACAGGATAAGGATGCTGTGATGAAAGCCTTGCAGGATATTTATTGGGAATCCAAAGCCCGCAATGTAGAGAAATATACGCCGAAGAAATACAAGAAGACCGGCGATGACACGAACGCCTAATATTGTCCGTTTTATTGTACGGAGGACTTGATAGAATTACATTGGTAACTCGTAACATTAAGGGGGTGAAGGTCCCGTGATAATTCGCTCCGAAGAAATCTACAATAAGGCAAAAAGCATTGTGAGATGCTGCGGAACAAGGGACACCTTGAAGATTGCCCATGAGCTTGGCATCTATGTTCACTTCATGGACAATTTCACTGATCTGCTTGGGATGTATACCTATCGGCACAAGGAACGGCACATTCTCCTGAACTCCGGCATGGAAGATATGGTCATGCAAATGGTTTGCGGACACGAAATCGGTCATGACACCTTCCATCGTAACCTTGCGAAAGGAAATGATGCCCTCCCGGAGTTTGTTCTGTTTGATATGCGTACCAAACATGAATACGAGGCAAATGCTTTTGCCGCCCATGTGATCATTGACGATGACGAGCTGATTGAGAATATGCGTCAGGGCTACGATGTGGTACAGCTTTCATCCATCATGGGAACAAACATCAATCTGATGCTGATCAAGCTCAACGAGATGAATCGTCTTGGCTGGAACTTGAACTTGCCCTATGTACCTCATTCCGATTTTCTCAAAAACATCACACCGGAGGGATGACGAAAATGAAAGACAAACTTATTCTCAATACAAACGACTATACATATACGCCGTATTCCAACAAGGGATTCAGCGGTCAGCTTTATCTTGCCACGCCCAAAAAGGACGGTAAGCGGCTGATTATCAAACACGAAAATCCATGCTCTGCCGGTAACGAGTTTATGTATTCGAGACTGGCGGGGCTTTTGGGCATTCCCGCACCTACCACATACCTGATGAAAGTAGCGAAGGAAGATGCTCCTTTATTTGCTTCCCCGTATGTTGTTGGAATAGAGTATATCGACGGCTTGCGCTCCTTCACAACCGACGAGCTGAATGATCCGAAATATGCTATGCCGGGTACAAACTTTGCTTATGTCAAATACGATTATGCAGGACACTATACTCTTGCAATCATGTTTGACCAATCGGATGCCATCCAACTCTCTATGACACCCGACGAGCATATAATTGGTCTTGATTTTTCGGATTCCTTCTGTTTCACAAAGACTATGATGGATGCTTTCAAAGTATCTCGTGAAGTGGGTTTGCAGCTTCTCCAAAACGGCTTACAGGCGTTCAGAGAAAAGAGTTTTGACCGCGCGGTGAAGTGCGCAGCTCCGATTATTGCGAAGCATATCAACTACTCAGATAAGAATGCAGTTGGCATTCTCCATACCCCGATGAAGCGATTTGACCTGATTGATCAGAAAGATATTGATAAACTTCTGAATGCTGTCGGTGAGGTTTATCCGGAAGAAATCGTTTCCTTCTATACCGAATACATTGCAGAGCTTAGAAGAAAAATCGACGAGTATATTCCAATCGCGGAAAACTATCGTTCCCCGGAGGAAGTACGAGCAGCACTTTCCGATGATTATGAAGCAAACTACAATCAACGCCTTGAGGCAGCACGAGCGGAGTTCGGCAGCCGGGCAGTAAAGGAACTGAAAGCCGAAGCGGATGATGTGCTGAAAAGTTATCGCGCTCCCGGTTTTGCGCTTGATGATTTAGAGGGAACCATTTATGCCATAATGGATGCGTTCATTATCGCTAAGAGAAAAAATGCCGAGAAATACACTCCGAAGAAATACAGAAAGGATGCCGCCGATGAAGTATAAGCTGTACCGTTCTTTTGGGGACATAGACAAGGATGTTAAAAAGCACGAGCTTATTGCCGTTGAGTTTGGACGCGATATTGATGAAGTGACCGACGATCTCATCAAAGATGCGGCTGACGATCTGGCTGCGCTTCCAGAATATGCGCACTGCAAGACGGCTGCTTATGCACCTGAGCCGGTGAAAGAGTTCCGGCGCGTAAAGCGTTATCAGTACGAAATGACGGGCATTGTCTATCCCCCGAATGCCGATAAGAATATTCTCATTGACTTCGGTATCGTGGAGGATGCGGAATAATGGACGATATTATCTACGAAAAAGATTATCGTTCCAGACCGCAGGATGAAGCTGATGAGCGAAGCAGCAGAATCTTCGATCAAGCCGTGAACGGAGGCTTTTTCGCCTCCTTCCAAGCAGAAATGGACAAAATCCCCAAGGTTATTGTCCCGGAGGACAAAGCCAATTACGAGTATCTGCTGGATAAATGCGACCAGTTTGTCAAAAGGTATCGCGGTCAAATCCGTGGTGTCGTTGACTACCACCACTGGCATTCCGAAATTGTCATGACGCTTGCATTTGCGGAGTTCTGCGATCCGGAAGACCTTGCGTTTCTCAGAGAGATTACCGAGAAGTCTCACAGCGTAACCTTTGAACCGACAGAGAATGGCGGCATCCGGGTCCGCATTTTCATCTGTTATTTTGAAGAGCTGATGACGGCTGAACACAAGGGGTATTTGAGGTATTACGCCATAACAGAGGATGAGAAGCTATCTGATATGCTGGGGATGCCATCGCTCCCTCCTGAGATGAACGAAGCTGCCCAGCGGATGAAAGAAATCCTTGATGCTTTTGAGGAAGAAACCGAATATGACCGCACAACCATTTTCAAAGCACTGTTGGAGCGAATGAGCAAGGTTGAGAAGGAAGACCAAACGCTGGACATGATGGTGGCATTTGCGGAGCGGCTGCTTGAAATGGTGCTTAACGAAGAAAATAATCCTGATACGGAGGAATAAAACATGAGCAGGAAATTAGTTGCTTACTTCTCTGCAAGCGGAGTGACCGCAAAGGTGGCAGAAAATCTGTCTGAGGCTATCGGTGCAGACCTCTTTGAAATTGCACCGGCTGTACTCTATACCAAAGCTGATCTTGACTGGACGGATAAGAACTCCCGCAGCACGATTGAGATGAACGATCCAGCCTCTCGTCCGGTGATTGCCGGAAAAAGGGATAACATGGACGAATATGATACGATATTTGTTGGCTTTCCGATCTGGTGGTATGTTGCACCGACTATCATCAATACCTTTCTTGAGAGCTATGACTTGACCGGCAAGACTGTCATTCCTTTTGCTACTTCCGGTGGAAGCGGCATGGGAAAAACCAACGAAAAGCTCCAACCGAGCTGTCCGAATGCAAAGCTGCTTGAAGGAAAGCGTTTTGATGCCAATGTGAGCAAGGCTGAACTGGCAGCGTGGGTAGATAGTTTGAAACTATGATTAAAAGGAAGACATAATCATGTATAGAGAACTTATTGAAAAGCTAATCAAGGATCATAGCTGGGCAAAGTTACAAGAACCTTGCCCTGAAAGCGATATAGAGAACGCAGAAAAATATGTCGGATTTACTTTTCCCGAAGAACTAAAAGCGTTGCTTAGAGAAACGAACGGTGATCATTGGTTTTTACTCTCTGCTCAGGAAATGATTACTCATGTCAAGACCAACCGCGAGATTTTCCCTGAGTATCTTGAGCCGGATGAGTTTGAGGAAAAAGTAAATCGCTATGTGTACTTCGCTACAAATGGTTGCGGTGATTACTATTGCTATCGTGTTCTTCCAGATGGAAAAACTGATGATTCTGCGATTTATATATGGGAACACGAGTTGTTTGAAACACGCGAAGTGGCAAAAGACATCGTAGATGTGATTACTAAGTATTACAACAACGAGGTATGATTTTATGCCATTACAAATTGTCAGAAACGACATCACAAAAATGAAAGTGGACGCAATCGTCAACGCTGCCAACAGCTCCCTTCTGGGTGGCGGCGGTGTGGACGGCTGCATCCATCGTGCTGCAGGACCGGAACTGCTTGCCGAGTGTAGGAAGCTCGGCGGCTGTGAAACGGGCAGCGCAAAGATCACCAGCGCATATAAGCTCCCGTGCCGATATGTGATTCATGCCGTCGGTCCGCGCTGGGTGGACGGCAAGCACGGAGAGCATAAACAGCTTATCTCCTGCTATCGGACATCTCTTGAGCTGGCAAAGGAAGCTAAGTGTGAGACGGTTGCGTTTCCACTGATTTCTTCCGGTATCTATGGTTATCCGAAAGATCAGGCACTCCGCGTTGCCATTGATTCAATCAGCGAGTTCCTGCTTGAGAACGACATGACTGTGTTCATTGTCATCTTTGATAAAAAGGCATATCGGATCAGCGAGAAGCTGTTCTCGGACATCGAAGAATACATAGATGACCGCTATGTGGACGAGCATACCGACGATTATTCCGCGCGTCTGCATCGGTTGAACACCCTTGAGGAAGTGGTCTATGAGGCAAATATCTGTGAGGATGATGCGGATGAGTCTCCTGATATGCTCCTTCCACTCGCACCTATGGCAGTTGCCTCTAAAAAGGCAATGTCTCTGGATGATGCGATGAAGCAGCTTGATGAGAGCTTTTCCGAGATGCTGCTGCGTAAGATTGACGAGTCCGGTATGACGGATGCGCAGTGCTATAAGAAAGCAAACATTGACCGCAAGCTCTTCTCGAAGATCCGCAGCGACAAGCTGTATAAGCCGTCAAAGCCCACGGTAATTGCATTTGCCATCGCCCTTGAGCTGTCTCTGGGTGAAACGAAGGATATGCTCATGAAGGCTGGCTTTGCGCTTTCTCACTCAAATAAGTTTGACATCATCATTGAGTATTTCATTGAAAACGGAAACTACAATGTCTTTGAAATCAACGAGGCTTTGTTTGCTTTTGACCAGAGCTTGCTTGGAGCGTAAGAAAACCGTAGGGAGGAACAGATGAACTACTTAACCGGGATAAGATTAAATAGCTTTCCAGATGACTCATCTTATTTATCCAGACTACCGGTTGTCAAATATTTGAAATCGGTAGACAGAATTGATTTCAACGAGTCTGTTACCTTTTTCGTCGGTGAAAATGGCACGGGAAAATCCACTCTTCTTGAAGCGATTGCTGTGGCAATGGGATTTAACCCGGAAGGTGGATCAAGAGATTTCGCTTTTTCGACAAAGGATTCTCATTCAGAGTTATATCAACATATTACAACAATAAAAACCATTTACCCTAAAGATGGGTTTTTCCTCAGAGCAGAGAGCTTTTATAACACAGCCAGTTATTTAGATCAACACAGCTCTATGCTTCGTTATGGAGGCGTTTCTTTTCACGAGCAGTCACATGGCGAGTCGTTTCTTTCTTTGGTGACAAACCGTTTTGAAGGAAATGGAATATATATTCCTGTCTCTTATACACATCTGACGCTGCCGACGACTT
>ERZ1027032.513-NODE-513-length-14147-cov-5.891428_pt1 | contig 14147 bp, 10 predicted proteins | sample MGYA00519445_ERZ1027032 | MGnify/ENA primary metagenome ERZ1027032 (study PRJEB26926, sample SAMN06164888) | human gut metagenome | biome: ENVO:00009003; feature: ENVO:2100002; material: ENVO:00002003 | host: Homo sapiens | place: USA | collected 2012 ... | reverse complement strand
CCTACGCCCACGACGTGCTCGGCGGCCCAGGACTTCTCCTCAGACTGCAGCAGGAACTTGTCGCCGCTGACGTGGCAGACCGGGCACTCGGCGGGGGGAACATCACCCTCGTGAACATAACCGCAAACAGGACAGACCCACTTCTTCATAATCGTTACCTCCATAAATGTATTCATGTCGTTGTGTTTGTTATTTTGACGCCGCCGCAGCGGCATTTGTCAACTGGTTTTCTTCTCGGCCAGGCAGCCGTTGCAGCGGCCGTAGAACACGACGCCGCAGCTGTCCGCCTCGCCCACCGCTGTCATATCCGGCGGCTCCACCGGGATCGGCGGCAGGTCGATGACCGAGCCGCAGGTGCGGCAGATAAAGTGCCCGTGCGGCGCGGTGTCACCGTCGTAGCGGTCTTCACCGTCCACACAGCCGATGACCTGCACCGCGCCCTCCGCCCGGAACCGCGCCAGATTGCGGTAGACGGTGGCCAGAGAGAGGTCGGGTATGCGGGGCTTCAGCTGGGCGTAGACCCATTCCGCAGAGGGGTGGCAGGTGGTGGAACGCAGGCATCGCAGTATGGCGTCCCGCTTGGGGCTGTACCGTGTGGTGTTCATGGGCTGCGCTCCTCTCTTATCGCTAACAATTATTGTTTGCATTAGTATAATACCACATTGATTTTGCTTTGTAAAGAGGGTTTTTAAAATTTTTCAAAAAATTTTCCAGCGCCTGTTAGCCTCCCCTATCGGTGCGGAAAATATGCAAAGGAGCCCGGTACGCACAGCGTACCGGGCTCCTCATTTCAATTTACTCGGCCTCGGCCAGCGCCTTAGCCTCGGCAATAGCCTTCTCCTGCGCCGCGGCGGGGCAATCCTCGTAGCGGACGAAGTTGAAGGTGAACGTACCACGGGACTGGGTCATGGATCGCAGATCGATGGCGTAGCTCATCATCTCGGCCATGGGGACCTCAGCCTCCAGTACCTGCTCGCCGTCACCGGTGGGGTTCATGCCCATCACGCGGCCGCGGCGCTTATTCAGATCGCCCATCACATCGCCCAGATAGCTGTCGGGGATGGTGACCTTCAGCTCACCAATGGGCTCCATCAGCACGGGCTTGGCCTCGGGCAGCGCGGCCTTGAAGGCCAGGTTGGCAGCCAGCTTGAACGCAATTTCGGAGGAGTCAACGGGGTGGTAGGAACCATCCACCAGGGTGGCCTTCAGGAACACCACGGGATAGCCGGCCAGCACGCCGTGCAGGCAGCTCTCGCGCAGGCCCTTTTCCACGGCGGGGAAGTAGTTCTTGGGCACGGAGCCGCCGAACACGTTCTCCTCGAAGATCATATCCTCCTGCTCAGTCTGGGGCTCGAAAATGATATGGACATCGCCGAACTGACCGCTGCCGCCGGTCTGCTTCTTATAGCGGCCCTGCTTGCGGACGGTGCTGCGGATCTTCTCACGATAGGCAACGCGGGGAGTATCCAGCTCCGCGTCCACGCCGAAGCGGCTCTTCAGCTTACTGCACAGCACGTCGATCTGGATGTCGCCGGCGCCGGAGATCACGGTCTGGTGGGTCTCGGCGTTATTGGTGACGGAGAAGGTGGGGTCCTCCTCGTTCAGCTTGTTCAGGCCGGTGCCCAGCTTCTCGATCTCCTGCTTGGTCTTGGGGGAGATGGCGCGCTCGTAGCAGGCGGGGGCAAAGGCCAGCGGCGCGAACTTCACATAGGTCTTGGGCTCGCACAGGGTGTCGCCGGTCTTGACCTTGTCCATCTTGCCGATGGCGCCGATGTCGCCGCAGCAGATCTCCTTGGTCTCCTCGGCCTTCTTGCCCTTCATGGTGTACAGGCGGCCCAGCTTCTCGGTGTTGCCGGTGGTCATGTTATACAGGGACATATCGCTGGTGACCTTGCCGCGGATGACCTTGATCATGGAGAACTTGCCGTACTGGTCGGAGATGGTCTTGAACACGAAGGCGGCGGTGGGGCCGTTGGGGTCATAGGCGACCTCGATGGCGTTGCCGTCATCGTCCTCGGCGGCCTCGGCGGGCATATCGGTAGCCACGGGCACCAGATCCACGATGGTCTGCATCAGCATATCCACGCCCATACCGGTGACGGCGGAGCCGCACAGCACGGGGCACACGCTGCCGTCGCGCACGCCGATCTTCAGGCCCTTGGCCATATCCTCGGCGGACAGCTCCATGGTCTCGAAGAACTTCTCCATCAGCTCCTCGTCGGCGCCGGCGGCGGCCTCCATCAGCTCAGCGCGCAGGGCCTCCACCTCGTCGGCCATGTCGCCGGGGATGGCGCACTCGCCCTTGGCATCGTAAGCCTTGTTGTGCAGCAGGTCCACAATGACGGTGACAGCCTTGTTGGCGTCGGCCTTGGTGGCCACGATGGGGGCGATGGCGGTGCCATACTTGGCCTTGATGGCCTCAATGCAGGACGCGTAGTCGGAGTTGGCCTCCTCCACGCGGTTGATGAACATCATCCGGGGCTTCTTGCCCAGCATCTTCCAGGTACGCTCCATACCCACGGACAGGCCGTCCTTGGCGTTGCCCACGATAACGGCGCACTCGGCGGCACGGATGGCGCACACGGCCTCGCCGGAGAAATCGAAGTTGCCGGGGGCGTCCATGACGTTGATCTTCTTGCCCTTATACTGCACGGGGGCAAAGGCCAGGGAGATGGATATCTGGCGCTTGATCTCCTCGGCATCATAGTCGCAGGTGGTGTTGCCGTCGGCGGTCTTGCCCAGACGGTCAGTACCCTTGGTCATAAAGAGCATCTGCTCAGCCAGAGAGGTCTTGCCGGAGCCTCCGTGACCCAGCAGGGCGATATTGCGAATGTCGTTAGCAGTCATAGTGATGATGTTCTCCCTTCATTTTCTTGAAGTCCGCCGCCCACAGCCGCGGACAGTAGCTCAACGTACCGATTATATAGTATTTCTTCAAGCCTGACAACCTCTAATTTAGATATTTGTGGGAAAAGTGCGGGAGTATCCCGCACTTTTCGTCAGGTTGTACAACCAGCAGTGTCATTCTCTGTTCATCTCGCCGATGTCCTGCGGCGCATATACCGTTATGACCGTCCCGCCGTCCTGTATCCATATATCCTCCGGCAGGCGGCGCAGCCTTCGGTGCATATACAGGGTCATTCCCATCAGGCTTATATTGTTCATCTGCCAGAACCACGCCACCCAGAACCAGCTTCGCGGCAGCACCAGCGCCGCCAGCAGGATCACCGCAAAAAGTATCGCCGGCACGGTCAGGGTGTACCGCGCATATGCCCCACGGCTGAAGTATCCGTCACAGCCCACCGTACAGACCAACCCTTTGGTAATGCCGAAATTCGTCTTTTCCGCCCCGCACCAACGCATGGCGGCCGCGGCCAGCAGACAGGTCAGCACGATCACGGCTGTCCCGCCCAGACCCGCGGCAATCAGCCGCAGGAGCACGGACAGCAACGCTGCCAAATCCGTATAATCAAAGTGTATCAGCTCCGCCAGCGGTACGGCAAAACAGCCGACCCCTGCCATGGCCGCCATCAGCAGTACGGAGAGGATATCTCCCCACACCCTCACTCTTTTGTCGTTCTTTATATCGATGACATCGACTTCCCGATACCCCGCCGGCAGTGTTGCTCTGTACTTTTCCATATGTGCGCTTCCCTTTCTGCCATTAGCGAACTATCTCCCTACATCGGAGAGATCTTCCGTCCTGCCGATGGCAGACCGGCGACGGCGTATCGGGTATACGTCGAGAAGGGCTGGCGCAGGCAGGGCGCAAAATTCCCCCGGGATCAATAGTGCTTCACCAGCCCCGCCAGCAATAGCGTCGGCAGCAGCCACAGCACCTGATACAGCACCATGGCAATGGGCGTCAGCAGGGCAAAATTGCCCACAGAGGTGAGATAGTAGGCCAGCGCCACGCCTGCCGCCGCGCCGATGTAGCTAAGGATGGTGGCGGTCCGTACAGCCTTCACCGCCCGGCGGCTCCCGGCCACAGACTCCACCAGCGGCATAAGCCCCTCCCGGCAGATGGCCACGCAGGGCTGCTCGCCCTGCTGCTCCGCCAGCTGGGCCAGCGCCAGCCGCGTGGACACGTCCGGATACACCGGCTTGGCGTCCACGCCGAATTTCCGCTTGATCAGCCCCGGTGTCACGTTGCCGCTTCGCACGGCCAGCACCGGCACGATGTGAAACCGCTTCAGCGTCCGCAGGGCCCATTCCGCGTTGCGGGAGGGCTGATATTTCACGGCAAACACCGCTGTCAGCGCCCCGTCTACCGCCAGAAACACACCGGTAGACAGCTTCATATCCCGGGGCAGGGCCACCTTGCGCTTTTTCATAAAGTACGCACTGCCCATGAGCACCGTTTCGCCCCGGATATTGGCCTCCACGCCGCCCTCCTCGCAGTAGTTCACCCACTCCACCGGCAGGCGGAAGCCGCCCTCGGCGGTGAGCTGGCGCTCCAGCAGCGGCGTCAGGCTGCTGCCAGCCGCCCTGGCTACCGACGCGGCGTAGGACACCGCGCGGCTGCGCTCCTCGCCGAAGACCTTATAGCCGTTCAGTGTCACCGTTCCCGCCGGGAACAGATCGTCGTCCGTCAGCACCAGCCGCCGCGGCCGGCTGACCGCCTTCGCCCCGGCATAGCCTGCGGCTGCACAGCCGCTGCGGCTCAGCCGCCGGGACAGATAGTACATGGGCAGAGCCCCGCTGAGGGGGGTCCCCAGCCCCGCGCCGGCGGTGGTCAGCGCCGTCAGCACCCAGGGGAAATCGCTCATATTCCCGCCGGAAAAGCACACCACGCCGGACAGCACCGCCGCCGTGGCCAGCACCAGCGGCAGGGCGTAATTCTGCCATCTCCGCGCCGGATCGGGCTTGCTGCACAGACGGTAAAAGCCCTCTGCCGTCCCCCGCTGCCTGCATACGCCCGCCGCCGTCACCGACGCCACATAGGGCACGGTGCCGTTGAGCACCAGCAGGTGATAGGCGTTCCGCAGCGCCGATGCCTCCAGGTACAGCCCCCACTGGCAGGCCAGGATCAGCAGCGCGCCGGCGGCGGCATAGGGTGTGGCCCGGGTACTGCCCGTGACCATGCCGCACACACAGCAGATCAGCTGCGTCAGCACGGCGACAGCGGCACACAGCTCACAGCCCGCCCTTCCCTCACGCAGCAGCGACACGGCCTGCTTCCACACCGGCATACAGGCCAGCGCTGTCAGCAGCAGCCCCGCCCCCAGGGCGGCGCACCGCAGCAGCGACTCGTCCAGCCATGCCGACGGCAGCTTTTCCAGCTCCTGCAGCACCGCCGCGGCCACCAGTGCCAGCGCCGGGAGCATCCCCCATATCAGTCCGCCGCGTAGTCGGCTGCACCGGCGCTTGGCCTCCCGCAGCACGTCCTCCGGCAGGGGCTCCGGCTCCGGTGGTTCCTCCGGCTCCGGTTCCTCCTCCGGCTCGTCGAACAGCTGCTCGGTGTCCTGAAACGCCGGACGGCGCTTCTGCTCCGCTGCCGGACGGTGGAACCTCTCCAGCACCGCCGCAAGACGCTCCCGCAGGGGCACCGGCTGGGCGATGACGCCGTCATCCTCGTCCTCCAGCACCGCGTCCACCGTCTGGGACATGATATCCTTCAACGCCACCCGATCCGGCGCGGGGGATTCATATTCCGGTCCCGGGACCCGCTCCTCTTTCTGGACCGGTTCCGGCTCCGGAATAGGCTCCGGTTCAGGAACGGGCTCCGGCTGAGACGGAGGCCCCTCCGACGGCTCCTCCAGGACAGGCTGACGCCCACCCTTGCCGTACTCGGCAAGGATGGCCTCCAGTGAAAGCTCGTCCTCTTGCTCGTCGAACGCGCCGTATAGTTCCTCGTCCCGTCGCCTTCTCATGCTGTTCTTTCCTGTTTTCGTCCTGTTCCGCGTCGCTTTCCGTTATCCGCGCTGCCGCACAGCCTCGTACAGCAGTATGGCCGCCGCCGCGCTGGCGTTCAGCGAGGATATCTTTCCTTTCATGGGGATGCTCACCAGAAAATCGCAATTCTCCGCCGCCAGGCGGGTCATACCCGCCCCCTCGGAGCCGATGACAATGGCCGCCGGCCCCTTCAGATCGGCATTGTAAAGCGTGGTATTCCCATCCGCCGCCGTACCGAACACCCACACGCCCTGCTTTTTCAGGTCCTTCAGCAGCGCCGGAATGTTGGGCACCCGCGCCACCGGGATATAACTCACCGCGCCGGCGGAGGTCTTTGCCACGATGGCCGTCAGTCCCGCGCTGCGCCGCTTGGGAATGATGACCCCATGGGCCCCGGCACACTCGGCGGTACGCAGGATCGCGCCCAGGTTGTGGGGGTCGGATATCTCGTCGCACACCACCAGCAGCGGCGCCTCGCCCCTGTCGGCGGCGGACTGCAGGATCTGCTCCACCGTGGCGTATTCCCGCACGGCCGCCAGAGCGATGACCCCCTGGTGGGCATGGGTGCGGCTCATGGCGTCCAGCTTCCGCCGGTCGGCGTCCACCACCACGATACCCGCGGCGCGGGCCTTGGAGGCGATGTGCCCCAGCGTCTTATCCGTCTCGCCCTTGGCGATGTAGATCTTGTCGATGGCCGTCTCCGTCCGCAGGGCCTCGATGACCGCGTTGCGGCCCTCGATGATGCCGTCCGCCTCGGCGTCGGGCAGCGGCCGTCTGTTCTCGGTGTCCTTTATCTCTCTCATGGGGCATACCTCGCGATCCATATAATTGTTATCAGTATACCACATCCTTTCGTCAATATAAAGGCACATTCATAGAAATTTTACAGGAAAACCCTCTGCCTTTGCCTTGAGACTTTCGGGCAGGTGTGGTATACTGATTAGAAATTATATTCCCCTCACAAGTCAAACGGAGGATAAATATATGTCCAATAACAACAGCAGCAACAATAACAACCGCGGCGGCAAGAACGGCAAAAACGGCGGTTTCCGCGGCGTTCTCACGCTGATCGTGTGGGCACTGGTGCTGACGGTGGCGTTCCAGTATTTCAACGCCTACAACAACAACGCCGCCAATAAGAGCACCAGCCACGAGATCAAATACAGCGACATGATCTCCATGATCGAAAAGGATCAGGTGGAGGAGATCCTGTTCAAGGACAGCACCATCTACGTCACCCCTGTGGACGGCTACGTCTTCACCGAGGAGGTCACCTCCGGCAGCAAGACGGAGACAAAAACCTACACCCAGTCCAAGGACTCCGGCCTGACGCTGTACACCGTGTACCTCTCCAACGCCGACCTGCTCCCCCTGCTGGAGGAGCACAATGTGGCCTATACCGGCTTCTACAAGGCCGAGATGAGCCCCTTCCTGATGATCATGATCCAGTATATTCTGCCCACCATCTTCATCGTGGGCGCGTTCATGCTGGTCATGCGTCTGATGAGCAAATCCGGAGGCGGCGGCTTCGGCGGCATCGGCAGTGTGGGCAAGGCCAACGCCAAGGTCTACATGGAGAAGTCCACCGGCGTCACCTTCAAGGATGTGGCCGGACAGGACGAGGCCAAGGAGTCTTTGGAGGAGATCATCGACTTCCTGCACAATCCCGGCAAATACACCGCCATCGGCGCCAAGCTGCCTAAGGGCGCGCTGCTGGTGGGCTCCCCCGGTACCGGCAAGACCCTGCTGGCCAAGGCCGTGGCCGGCGAGGCCGGCGTCCCCTTCTTCTCCATCTCCGGTTCCGACTTTGTGGAGATGTTCGTGGGCGTGGGCGCCAGCCGCGTCCGCGACCTGTTCAAGGAGGCCGCCAAGGTCGCTCCCTGCATTATCTTCATCGATGAGATCGACACCATCGGCAAATCCCGCGACGGCAACCGCTTCGGCGGCAATGACGAGCGCGAGCAGACGCTGAACCAGCTGCTGGCCGAGCTGGACGGCTTTGACCCCAGCAAGGGCGTCATCGTGCTGGGCGCCACCAACCGCCCCGAGGTACTGGACAAGGCGCTGCTGCGCCCCGGCCGCTTCGACCGGCGCATCACCGTGGACCGGCCCAACCTGGCCGGCCGTCTGGCCACCTTGCAGGTCCACACCCGCAATATCCGCCTGGCCGAGGACGTAAATCTGGAAAAGATCGCCCAGGCCACCGCCGGCTGCGTGGGCGCCGACCTGGCCAATCTGGTGAACGAGGCCGCCCTGCGTGCCGTGCGTAAGGGCCGCCGGGCCGTAAATCAGGACGATCTGCTGGTGTCCTTTGAGCTGGTCATCGCCGGCAGCGAGAAGAAGGGCACCGTCATCACCGAGGCGGAAAAGCGCATCATCGCTTACCACGAGGTGGGTCACGCGCTGGTGGCGGCCAAGCAGAAGAATGCCCAGCCCGTCAGCAAGATCACCATCGTACCCCATACCCAGGGTGCGCTGGGCTACACCCTGCACCTGCCGGAGGAGGAAAAGTTCCTCATGTCCCGCGAGGACATTCTGACCGAGATCCGTACCCTGCTGGCCGGACGCTCCAGTGAGGAGGTGGTGTGCAACACCATGACCTCCGGCGCCGCCAACGACATCGAGCGCGCCACGGAGATGGCCCGGAACCTGGTGGCCCGCTTCGGCATGTGCGACGAATTCGACATGATGGCCCTGGGCAGCGTCCAGAGCCAGTATCTGGACGGCGGCTACTCTATGACCTGCGCCCAGGAGACCTACGCCGCAGCCGACCGCGAGACCATCAAGATCCTGCGCCAGTGCCACGAGGAGGCCAAGCAGATCCTGCGGGAGAACCGGGAGCTGCTGGACAAGATCGCCGCGTACCTGCTGAAGAAGGAGACGATCACCGGCCAGGAGATGATGGCCATCATCGAGGGCCGCGACCCGGAGACCGTGGACAACTACGGCGCCAGCAAGAGCAGCCAGCCCGCCTTCCGGCCCAGCGTGCCGGAGACCATCGAGGCCCCCGCCAGGCACATCAACATCGTGTCCGAGCCCATCCCCATGCCGAACTACGATGAGAAGCCGGAGGATAAGGACCCGGAAGGCACCCCCGCCGAAGACAAACCGACGGAGCACGCGGACGGCGACCCCGAATAAATGCACAGCAGCCCTGCGGCAGCGCCGCAGGGCTGTTTTCTTTTTCAGTTTTCCGGCAGCTCCCGCACCCGTTCGCACAGCAGCGGCAGCGCCTTTTCAAACTCCACGCCGTACCACCCGGCCTGCGGGTCCCGTGCCGTGGCGTCGATACAGGCAAGTACAAATTCCACCGCCAGCGAAGCCGCCTGCTCCAGCGTCATGCCCCGCATGAGCCCACCGGTGACGACGGCGGCGAAAATATCCCCCGTACCGTGGAAGGAGGCCGGGTTCCGCGGACCGAGACAGGTAAAATATGTCCCCGCGCCGCTGTCATAGCCCATAGCGCCCAGCTTATCCGGCGCAAAGGACACCCCGGTGAGGATCACCTTCTTCGCCCCCAGCGCGGCCACTCCCCGCAGCAGCTCACGGGCAAAGCCCTCGTCCACCTCCTCCCGGTACGGCGTACCGGTCAGCAGACAGGCCTCCGTGATATTGGGCAGCGCCACGTCCGCCCGAGCCGTCAGGCGGGCCATCGCCGCCGGGAAAGCGCCGTCAAACCCGCTGTACAGCTTCCCGTGGTCCGCCATGGCCGGGTCCACGATCAGCAGCGTATCCGGGCTCTTCACCGCGTCGAAAAAGTCCATCACCTGCTGCACCTGGGGCGCGGAGGCGATGTAACCGGTATAGAGCGCGTCAAAATGCACCTGCTGGGACCGCCAGTGATCGGCGATGGCCGGCAGCTGGTCGCTGAGATCCCGGCTGACAAAGCCCGGAAACGCCGTGTGCGCACTGAGCACCGCCGTGGGCACGATGGCGCACTCCACCCCCATGGCGGAGATCACCGGCAGCGCCACCGTCAGCGAGCACCGCCCCAGACAGGAGATGTCCTGTATGGACGCTATTCGTTTCATAGAGCCGCCTCCTGTTCATCATACCAAAAAGGGAGAGGCACATGAATATGTGTCTTTCCCTTTTTGGTGCGGGCGGCGGGACTCGAACCCGCACGCCTGTTGGCAATGGAACCTAAAGGGTATGTCACCTTAGTGAAAGATTTTCAGGGCCCTCCATATCATAAGGGAAGGACATCTTTCCAACGCTTCAAAAGATATTCGGTCGTGGCCGGCCGAACACCTGCTAAATCATAGCACACTCTGCCGGAAAAGTATAGCATGATTATAGCTTGCTGGAGAAAATTTCTGCTGCCCCGGCATAAAGCAGAGGGGAAGGGACGCTGTCTATTTGTTTTCTTCCGGGGAACTCATTTCTTGGCGCTAAGTGGTTGTTTTCTTATCCTGCAAATCCGATACGCCTTTGTACTTGCACAGAGTCCAAGAGTACGCGCATATCGCTTTCTGCGAAAACCGCCTGAATATCTTCTGCGCTGATCATATTATCGCTTGTACGCATGGCTTGCTTCATACGAGTGCGCTCAAAGACTTTGCGGATCAGCCGGGCGTTGGAGAAGTTTTCATCTTTATTACGAATGATTTGTTCAGCCATTTGCCGCAGCGTTACTTTTGCATCGGCGCCTAACTGATACGCTTCTGACTCCGCATATTTGCAATATATCTGCACCAGTTCTTCTGCTGAATAGTCCGGAAAGTCAATATAAAACTGAATGCGATCCCGAAGTCCGGGGTTACTGCTCAACATCTGATTCATCTCGTTTGTGTAGCCGGCCATGATGCAAACAAAATCTCTCCGTGAATCCTCCAGGCGCTTCACGAGGGTGTTGATTGCTTCGTGTCCGTAGTCATAAGCAGCGTTAGATACGAGTGCATATGCCTCATCAATGAACAACACCCCACCCAGCGCATCCTTAACAACAGATGCCGTCTTTGCGGCTGTTCCTCCGAGATATTGAGAAACCAGACCATCCCGATCCGTTTCGATGAACTTCTCTCCGTCCTTAATAATACCAATTTCACCGAACAGCTTACCAACCAAACGGGCGACAGTCGTCTTGCCTGTTCCCGGATTCCCGCTGAACACCATATGTAGGCACGGAAGCGCAGATCTTCCCCGATTTTTAAGCAGGGCGACAATTTCTCTGACGCATTTTTTCACGGAATCAAGTCCGATCAATGCGTCTAACTCTTCAAGGGCGTTACTTTTCTTATCGGACTTTTTCGCCAATGGATCAAAATCAGATGCGTGCATGATGAATTCCGTATTATCGGCATCCGCCAACTGATTCTGTATCACGGAGTATAGCTGCGTCTGCAATGTGGGATATGGAAGTTTTAGGATGTCACTATTTCGGAAACTTTTTGCGTCAAAAGTAAATCCATACTCTTTGGCAGCACATTTCAACAGCTCCACTTTCTCTTCTTCCCTCAGGTCTTTAATCTCGACGGTGTGCGGGAAAAACGCCTTAAAATAATCAAATTCCTGCGCTTTTTCGTATTGAGCGCGATCCATCGTAGTAATATAGATGTTTTTCCTGCGGCTCAGTAGACGAAACGATTCTTCTTGCGGTATCCCCCATCGGAAACCGTCATGATTGCCAAAATCCCAGGTTTCCATGATGAAATAAAACAAAGATGTATTCGAAGATGTACAAACGGCATCGTCCAAATCGCCACGCACAATTCTTTGATCTTTAATAATGCCCTTACCGACTAACAGGCTGTAAAGCATATCAGAAAACACAAACTCATTGGCACCGCAGTCATTTACAAGAACCACGTTGTAGTTTCCTCTTTTGCCCAGTTCTATCATTCGGTCAGACAAGGAATTGATCCTGCGAAAAGCTTCTTTGAAGGAAGAAAAGCCTGTCATTTTTTTCGTGCGGCTAAGTTGTTCTTTTGAAGTTTCTAAAATAAGGCGGAACTCGGCGTTTCCTCGAATATAACCGCCGGAGTAGGCACTCATCAGATTTTTTGCGATGGGCAGTGCATCCAAAACTTCTTTAGGAGCAGTATGCTGTTTGATCGGCAAAAGTTCGATCTTACAACCGAATATGTCCTTCAGTTCCGAGATATCTTCCTGAAGCGGGGTGTCCTTCCGATCTGCCTTGACCAAATACAAAAATCTGAGCATGACCCGGTTTGGCTTTTCCAAATCATAGAAAGGTTTGTCCATATAAAGATACTTGCAACTGCCGTTCAAATCTGCAATGCAATTTGTAATCGAATCCCAGTCTCTCTGAATTTTGGGAGAACGTGGTATCGTAAAATAGTAATATTCCATCTTTTCCATAATGCCTTAGCCTCCATATATGGTACATATCCTTGAATGGAATGTAAGGGGATGAAAGAATCCTATCATAGCGATCTGCCCAGGAATATCGCCGTTATTGCCGACTGTTTCGGCGGCTTCCTGCTCTGCGTTTCTTATAAGCTCCTGCACCTCCGCAATAGCCGCAAGGAGGTCCTGTACAGAAACCTGTTCTGCCCACAGCACTTCATAGTAGCGATAGCGTCCTGAGGAATAGAAACATCTGTCATATTCGGGGTGTAGTTGGTTATGCGGACGATTTTGATCCACTGTTTCCAGGGCCGAAGTCAGATCATCCAAATAGTAATTCAGCGTTTCAAGCCTGGAAGGATAGCCGCAGACTGAACGCTCAAAAAGCCCGGTGGGGTTAGAATCAGGCGTATAGTTTGAAAAGTATCCCATTTCTATGTTCTCCCTTCCAAAAAACGTTCAGGAACATCCAGACAACGCAGTCGCAGCGGCATAGGTTCAGTTATCGCTTTCTCCGTTCTAACAATAAGATAGCACGGCACCCTGTACAAATGTCTGTACAGGGTGCCGCCTAATAATTATTTCAGTTTTTCTTTTAGTTCTCTTTCAAACTTTTGAATTTTTCCCCAGTTCTCATCAAGGGCTTTTTGCACTTCCGCATCATATTCTATACTTCCCGGCTCGGCATCTATCGGATACCTATCCCAGTTTTGGATACGCTTCCAACGCCAGGTTTCTTTCTTGTCCGGGCGGTCTAACGCTTTGCTAACGAGATCACAGGCTTCCCTCTGCTCATTTGTTATATTGTCACTGCATAAACTAAGCGTCACCTTGAAATAATCGTCCCGTTTCACGATCTCATAGAACGCCATATCCGTTGACTTCCAGCCACTGATAGGCTTCTCGTGCTGTGGGAAAAGTGCCCTAATCGTTCCTGTCGTAAAACGTGTATAGGTGTTGTTCGAGAACTGCGGATCAAAAATCAATGCCTGTTCGTCATTTTTCTTTTTGCACCATCCCTCGACCGCAGCACGCATGGGTGCAATGTCGGTCTTGCAGTTTTCGCAGATAAGCTCCAGTACCTCTTTGTGCCGGTCATAAACCTTCTGGCAAAGCTCTATAATATTCTCGTCTCCCACGATATGCCTCCTTACCGCCGCTATGTAGTGATCCAGCAGCATATTTACTTCTTCGGAAAGGACTTCTCCGCGCCGCGCCGTTTCGATGGCTTCCAGCATATCCGAATAACTTATGGGATGCCAATGCGGTTGGTCTTCCACTTTTTTCGGCAGGAGTCCTTCGGGTGATAAAAACACAAAGGACATGGTGAAGTCCTCATATTCTTTTAGCAGGCAGTCCCGATAGTTTTTAAGTTGATCTCCGTGCTCCCCGGAAAATACCTTGTTTTCTATGCACAGCAGATATTTTGCCGTGGGACAGATCGCCAAGAGGTCTATGTGCATCCACTCCCGGCGCACGATGCAATCGGACGTATCCGCGGGGAGTTTCTCTTTCTCCCCCACTTTTGCGGCAAATGCCCGCAAAAACCTGTCGCCCAAGCCATGCGCTTCTTTGGGGTCAAGCAGCCATGCCAAGAAGTTGCTGTGGCGAATTTCTGTTTTTGTAATGCCGAGCACCTCGAAAATATTTAGCCGCCTTGTTTTCTCTACCAGCTCATGAAACTCAGCATCGTTCTCCAATTGACTGATAGCCTCCACCGAAATGCCATTCGCTTTCTCCTCCATGTCACCCACCCTTTCTGTTTGTATATTGATTTCTTGCAATGCTCTCAATGATCTCCTGCCGCAGCCAAGCGGGCTCTGCGACCTCCACATACGACAGATATTGCAATGCCCAGAATTTGACACCGCGTGGCGGGGTGGTCAGTACAGCGGTAAAGGTCTGCTCGTCCCGCTCAAAAACTGTCTCTTATACACATCTCC
>ERZ1027032.510-NODE-510-length-14169-cov-3.841930_pt1 | contig 14169 bp, 9 predicted proteins | sample MGYA00519445_ERZ1027032 | MGnify/ENA primary metagenome ERZ1027032 (study PRJEB26926, sample SAMN06164888) | human gut metagenome | biome: ENVO:00009003; feature: ENVO:2100002; material: ENVO:00002003 | host: Homo sapiens | place: USA | collected 2012 ... | reverse complement strand
TCTACACCTATTAAGTCGTCGGCAGCGTCAGATGTGTATAAGAGACAGTAGTTATGGCGCTCGAGGATGAGGGCCGAGCGGGCCTTGTCGGCCACTCCAAGGTCGCGCCAGCGTCCCAAAACCTGCTGCACGGTGGCCGAGCTGACTCTTGAGGCAGCCGAGCTCTGGCGCACGTCGGGGAAGCGGTCGCGGATGTAGACATATTCGGTGTAGTTGCCGCCGGGATACCTGTTGTATTGTCTGACAACTTCGTCGTCGATATATCTGAGGGCTTTCTCCACCATATTGCCAAGACGTTTATCCTTCGGCATGTAGCCGAGGGCGTTGAGCTGACCAAGCTGGTCGAGCACGCGATAGGTGGCCCAGAGCGAAGCCTCGCGCGAGCCTTCTGACCAGCCCCAGCCTTCGCCGCGGACAGTGCGGGCCAGCAGGTCGGTGGCCTGACTGATTGTGTTGTCAATCTGGTCGCGGTCAAAGAGCAGGCTCAGGCGTGTCATGCGCTCGGTGTCTGAGGCGGCGTCGAGCATCCACGGGGTGGCCTGTAACAGCAGTGTCTTCAGGTCTGCGTTGCGGCTGAGCATCGAAGTGAGAGTCGAGTCGGCGCGGTCTGAGTGTGTCCACTGCTCGAGAGCCTTGCGTATGACATGATTGTCGCGCATGATGCCTGAGGCTGTCGCCGCCGCAAAGATGGCTCCCGCAGCTTCGGGCGAAGTAGAGGGTTTCTCCTTGCTGAGTCCGGGCAGGGCGGTGACGACGGCCCATGTCGGATTTTCGGTGAACTCGAGGGTCACGCGCGCGCCTTTGGGGGTGCGGGGCATCTTCATGGTGAAGACAGCCGAGTCGGTGGCGATATAGAACGGTGTGGTCTCGATGACCGGCGTCGTGGCCGGCATGACGCCGATTATCTGCTGCTCCCCGTCGCTGAATCCGTCGGTCGACGATTTGATGCGATAGCCTATGAAGGGCGTGTCATAGGGCGCTCGCAGGGTTGTCGTGACGGTGGCGGCTCCGGTCGGTGCCACCGTGTTTTCGTATTTGCTTGAGCTGAGAACCTTGCCGTCGGCGGGATTGAATGTCTCCACCACGGTGGTGATTGTAGCCGGAGCGTCGCTGTTGTTCATGACTGAGGCTGCGATGTCGATGACGTCGCCTGACCTTACGAAGCGCGGCAGGTTGGGCTGAACCATCACGGGCTTCGACGATGTCATCCGCAGCTCCTTGCCGGCCACGAGGACATCAGGCGTTACGGCCAGGGCGTTGAGTATCCACTCGGTGTTGGCGTTCGGCACCGTGAAGCTGTATTCAAGGCGTCCCTCGCTGTCGGTGGTCAGCATCGGACGGAAGAAGGCAAGCGCGGTCTCGCCCTGACGATAGCTGAAGGGCTCGGGCTTGGCCGGTGCGGCAGCGGGGACAGCTCCGGCAGCGGGAGCTTCCTCGGTACTCTCGGCGCTGTCCATGCTCACGCCGTCGTTCTTGGCGGCACCGAGGTCGGCTACGGCGGCGTTATACATCGGCTTGGCCTCGTCGACGGCGACTTCCTCCTCGGTGACGCCCAAGGCTGAGGCGCGGCTCATTGTCTTGTACATTCTCAGGGGACTACGGTAGTTATACCAGCCGCGACCCCAGGTCTGGAGCGTCGGGTCGGTCACGGAGATGATGTCGTCAAATTTCACACGGCCCGATGCAGAGTAATATGCTGTGGATCCTAAGTTGCTGTTCCAGCTGAAACGTCTCTCACCGCCGGGCAGGTCGCGCGGAGTCATTGCGAACGACGGCGAGGCCAGGGCCGCAATCGAGGCGTTCATCATGTCGAGCAGCACTGCGGCTTCGCGTCCGCTGCCGCTGTTGTCTCTGACACGGATACGCCAGGTCTCTCGGTCGCCGGCTGTCACTTTGTCGCGGAAGCTCTCGATTTCGAGGCTTATCGACGGCGCGGGACGGGCGTCGGTGACGGTTATGTCGAGCGACGATGACTTATAATCGGCGATGGCCGACAGGTTGAGACGCGCGGGTGTCGATGGAGCGTCGACGCTGAGTGTATGGAGACCCGGTTCGAGCTCAATCCATTTCTGTTCGGCAATGCGGTCAGAGGTGGTCAGCGTATAGAGCACGCTGGTCTTGCGGGCTACGCCGAGCAGGAGTGTGCCGTCACCGGCGCTGATGCTTGTCGATGGGGTCCAGAGTGTGGCGTTGACGGGCGAGCGGCTGTCGTCGCGGCGATATACCACCGTAGTGGCACGCAGTGTGTCGGCGTCGGCTGCCGAGAAGGCTATTGTGACTTCTCCCGATGGTATTCGCTTCCAGTCGGGCGTCACGGCGCGGCCGGGGGTGAGAGTGCCACTGACAACGGTGCTGTCGCCGCGTGTGACGGTGTAGCTGACGGGACGGCTGATGTCGTTGCCCTCGCGGTCGCGCAGCTGCAGGTCGATGGCGGGGGCGTCATTGGCGTCGATGGCGCGGGGCAGACGGGCGAATATCTGATAGGCGGCGCCGCGCATGAAGCTGACGCTCTCCTGACGGCTCTCGCCCGAGGGCGAAGTTACGGTGACCGTGGCGGTGAAGAGTCCCTCGGGCTCGGGTGAGCCGTCAAGGATGTCGCCCGGGATTGTCACGGCGAAGTTACCGGCGGCGTCAGTCTCGGCCGAAACCGAGTAGAAGTTGACCTGACGCCCGAATGAGCGCCACCACCAGCGCGGTCCGACACTCAGGTCGACCGTGACGGAGCCATCGCCGACGGGGAAGCCTGAGTAAGCACGGGCGGTGCCTCTGACGGCGTAGTTGCCACCGGACGACGGCTGCGGATTTTTCAGCTCGATGGCAAATGTGGGCAGCTTGTAGTCGCTGACGGTGAAACCGGTTGAGCCGACACCGACACCGTTCTCCTCAAAGCTGAGCGTGAAGCCGCCGTTGAGAAGCCCCGTGGGAATGACAAATCGGCCCTCGGCGCGTCCCAGATGGTCAGTGACGACCGTAGCGGTGTCTGCGGTCTGCCAGTTAGCGTCGCGCATAGTGACGTTCAGCCGGCGATTGGGGGCGAGATAACGTCCCTCGCGCGAGGTGACGTAGCAGAATGTGCTCCAGGCCACGGTGTCACCCGGATGATAGAGCGGCAGGGACGTGAAGGCGCTCACCGACACCATTGAGTCTCGGCCCGAGCCATATTCGCGTCCGCCGCCCCAGACATAGGCGGCCATCGATCTGTCGTTGCCTTTGGAGGCGAACACCCGGCCGTCAATCTGACTCTGGTCGCCGGGTATGAGCAGTCCGCGCAGGTCGGTCTTGCCCAGACTGCGGCCGCTGCGCGAGTGTCCGTTCACCAGCAGCAGGTCGGCGCCCTCGACGGGCGAACCGTCCGTGGGGTCGACAACCCAGAGCTGGAGTTTGTCGTAGCGGGCTGTGGCGACAGCCAGACGCGTGACGGTCACGATCTGATAATACTGGTCGGCTTCGTCGAGACGCGGCACGAGGATATAGCGTCCCTCGGCGGGGAATGTGAATGTCAGGGTCATCTTGCCCGTGGCCGGGATTTCGTCGCCGGTGGTGACGGCGAGGCTGCCGACTTTGGCGGGCGGGTTGGCCGGATTGAAACGGACGCTCCCGTCAATGCCCGGACCGACCCTGTAGATGTCAATCTGTCCGTCGGGAACGTTGGAGGCCTCGATGGTGACGGGGACCGCAACGCCTGGAGACACGCACTCGGCCACGGAGGCGCTGATAAGCGGCTGCTCGATGGCGGCCACTGTGTTGCGCAGTGAGGCGTTGCCTATGAATCCGGGATATTTCTTCAGATTGTCTTTCAGCGCTTCCCACAGCCGGCGGTCGCGTCCGCCGCGGTCAGACAGCGCTATCAGGGCGTCACCCGAATATTCCGAGATGCCGCGGGTCTTCTCATACAGGTTCCACAGGGCGGAGGCGGTGGCTGCGGAGCGTCCCCCGCCGTTGTCCCACAGATGGCTGCTGACATAGTCGATGCGCTCGATGTCGGCTCTCATCCAGGGAGCCGAGGCTTCGTCGTGTGCCGACATCCAGTCGGCATAGATTGCGAGCACGCGCGCGGCGTCCTTGTCTGAGACGCGCAGTCCGCCGACCGGTGTCGCAGCCATAGCCCTCAGCGGCAGGATATTGCCCGCGGGCGACAGCTCGTTAAGCAGTCCGATGGCATATGAGCAGCAGAAGTCATATAGAGTGGGGTAGTATATTGTTGTCAGACGTTTGTTGTCATAGCTCAGGTCAACGCTCCAGCGCGACAACGGCTCTTTTGTGAGCGCGTCGCGCTCTCTGAGGGCCTCCTCGGTCAGCGACGTGATTTTTGCGCGGAACTGGTTGCCATTCCATAGGTTGTAGTCGGCGGGAACGGGATTGTCTGGTGTCTGGCGGCTGTCATAGGTGTTCTGACGCGCTACGTAAATCTGCTGATACACGGTGGCCTCGACAAGCTTAATCATCGCGCGTGTGGCGCCGTCGGGACATTCGGCGGCTGTCTTGGCTATGGCTGCCAGTGCGGCGGGCAGGTTATCGTTCGAGACCGCGCCCTCGGCCAGCGAGAGGTCTATGAGCGCTCGGACGGTCTGTGGACCGTCACGCCGGTCGACGGCTTTCTTGAGCTGGCGTGAGGCATTCTCGCTCACTTTCTTGGGAAAGGCGAAGTCGGGTTTTGCAGTCCCGGCACCACATGCCACAATGATGGCTGTCACCAATGCGGCCAGTGTCGCAATTGTCCTTTGTCGTGTCATAATCTGAGTTTTGACGTGATTGACGGTTGAAACGGTGATGTCTGATGAAACGCCATCGGCCACCGGGGTCGCGGGTCCACTGACATCTATGGTATAAAAAACAACCCCGGGAGGGCTCCCGGGGTTCAGTTGCGGGACTGTCGCCCGTTATTTCTGGTTGTTCTTCTGATTCTTTTTCTTGTGATGTTCCTTCACCATCTGGCGTTGGAACTTCCGCTCGGCGTCGTGGAGTTTGAAAATCTGGCGCGGTGTCAGAATCTGTTTGAATCTACAGTAGTATTTTTTCTCGATGGCCGATTCGCGGCCTTTCATCTCTACGATGGCATCCGAAGCCTTTTCGAGTTCGAGGTCTGTAGCTTTGTCACCTTTCTCGGCAACGCTCTTCTCCATGGCGCGTGTCTGGTCAAAAAGTTTCTTCTTCTCATTTTCCATCTGGTCATAGAGGGGGAAGAATTTCGTCTGCTGCTCGCGGGAGAGGTTCAGCTCCTTGACGAGATAGTCGTGTTTGAGCTGCTGCATCTCCTTGAACCATGTGTCGCGTTTGCATTGCTTGCGGGCGCTGGCCTCGGGTGCATAGCCAAACGCCATGAACATGACCAAGAGAGTGATAAAATAGGTCTTGAATTGTGCCATTGACTTGATGGGGTGGTGGAATGTGTCTTTTGGTATATATATGTTACTCAGGCTCTGTCGGATGGAGGGAGTCATTGAGAGATATGTCATCGGCGGTTGCGCCGCTGTTCCACATATCTTCATATACGTCGCCCTGATTCATGTCGTCGATGAAGTAGTCGTTCATGAACGAGTCGTTTTCGACAGCGGCGGTCAATACCGGATTGTTGTCAACTGACAGGTCGGGATGTGCGGGCATGATTCTGTCAAACATGTTCATCATCAGCCAGACGCCGGCAAACATAGCGGCCATGTAGACATAGGGCCTCACAGCCTGCCAGAATGTGCGCTGACGCGGCTTTATGACGGCGCCCGTCGCGGCGGCCTCAGCCTCGTCTTCCCAGGGCTGACGCGGCAGCTCTGACGCCATTCGCCGCGCGAAGTCGTCAAAGTAGCCCGGCGGGACTGTCATGCCTCCGTCGCGCTTCCTGATTTTTTCGAGTATGTCGGTGTGTTCACTCATCCGTAATTGTTTTTCTCCTTTGTCCTGTGTGTATTTTGTTTGACGGCTCACAGACGCGCGGGTTTAATCCTCGTCTGTTAAAAATTTCTCGATTTTTTTTGCCGCGATGTGATATGATGCTTTCAGAGCTCCCACGCTCGTGCCGAGAATGTCTGAGATGTCCTCATATTTCATCTCGTCATAATAGCGCATATTGAAGACCAGACGCTGCTTTTCGGGCAGTGTGGCTATGGCGCGTCTGAGCTTGAGCTGCAGGGCGTTGCCGTCGGTCATGGTGTCGGCCTCGACGCTGTTGGCGGCTGCCGACTCGGGATCGTCAAACGAGATTTCGTTCTGACGGTGTTTCTGCTTTTCGATAAAACTGAGGCTCTCGTTGATGGCTATCTTGTGGAGCCACGTCGAGAGACGGGCGTCGCCCCTGAACGACTCGATGTTCTGCCACGCCTTCATAAACGTATTCTGGAGCAGGTCGTTGGCGTCATCGTGGTTGTTGACCAGACGGCGTATCTGCCAGTAGAGCGGCTCGGTGTATGCACCGATCGCCTCCGTGAAAGCCTGACGGGCTGTGGCGGGGTTCTTCAGACGCTCTTCGGGATCGTGTGCCGGTGCTGACATTCGTGACATATCTGTTATCTGGTGATGACGTTCTTTCTGATTGGTCGCGTTCTTTCTAATTTTAACGCAAAGTTAGCTCAAAAACTTATATCACCGGCAAAACAAATCGCTAAAGACCCTTAAAAAAGCTTCACGGCACGGCTTCCTCAGATTTCCATGAAGAATCGACAGAGGTCGGTTTCAGACGGGATGCCGATTTTCTTACGTAGGCGGTTGCGGGCGGTTTCGATGCTGCGTACCTCCTTGACCATCAATTCGGCGATGTCTTTGCTTGACATGCCCTGACGAAGCATTGCAGCCAATCGCAGGTCGTTGGGTGTCAGTGACGGATATTTTTCCACCAGGCGCTTGAAGAAATCGGCGTTTGCGGCGTTTATTGCCGTATTGTCCTTCTTGTCGCCGCGCATGGCTAACGAGGTGATTTTGCGCAGTTTCTTAATCTGGTCGGCTTTGGTCTCGGTGCGCATGACTCGCTGAAAATCATGAAGCTCGTGTGATAGTTTGGATATCAGCTCATTGTTGGCGGTTGCATCTAACGAGTCGCGATGAAGCTGTTCGCGCATGGTCATGAGCTCGGCTGTCAGTTCGCGTGTGCGTCTGCGTCTCTGAATGGCTGTAATCAGAGCGAGACCCAGAGCTGCCAGAGCAATTGCGGCCAATATGGATGTCCAAATATAGAATTTACGCCGGTTATCTTTCATCAGCTGCTCGGTACGCTCAGCCTGCTCCATCTCGTATTTCCGAAAATCACTAACAGATGTCTCTATGTTGGCCGACGATTCGACGTTAATGCCCTCGGTGATTTCAAGGCATCTTTTTATGGCCGCCAGTTCCTTCTCACGGTCGCCGGTGGCTTTGCAGAACTCGGCGTATTCTCGGGCAATTTTTTTGCTGAATGTTCTTGTCGCAGCTTCCTATGGTTGAGAACGCCAAACCGAAATATCGCTCAGCTTCAGCGTGGTTCCCCGTCTTCCACATTATATAAGCATAGCGTGCATAGGTGTAGGTCAGATCGGGAATAATACCGGCTCGTTTGAAGAAGTTCATCACCGGCTCGAGCTGTTTCCGGGCCATCCCATACTCATTAATATAGGTGTATCTCGTAGAGAGGTTGAGCTGTACGTTCATCCTGAGCAGTGTGTCGGCCTGCGGTATGAAGTGCAGGGCCAGAAAACTGTATTCGATGGCTTTGGGATAATCTTTTTTGTTGAAATATATCGAGGCGAGTTTGTTGTAGTTGATTGCCATGAAGTTGCTGTCGTTCAGCTCTTCGTTCAGTTTAAGCGAACGTTTGCACAGTTTTATAGCCTCGTCATTCATTCCCACGTTCTTGTAAAGCGTCGCCAGATTGTTGAAGTAGAGAGCGAGAGTCTCGTTGAGCTGCATTTGTCCGGCTACGGTAATGTCGCCAAGCATCCCCTTTATACCGCGGTCATTCATACCGAGATAACGGTAGGATTCATACAGGTAGGCTTTAAATTCAAATACTTTTGCCTGTGTGGCTTTGTCTTTTTCGGTGATTCTGCTGACAAGCGGCATAGCCTCGCTCACATATCTTGCAAGCCGCCCATACTCCTTTCTGGTGTATAGGGAGTCGGCAACGCTGATGGCGATGCCCACAGCCACGGAGTCAGTGACTGACCCGGCGTTGGATTTCATGTCGTCTATGCGTGTGCGCAGTTCGCACCCTTCAGGCAATTTTATGTCGTCGGCTATCTGTGTCTGAATTCCGGCCAGCTCCATAATGGCCGCACGACTGCCGCCACAGGACACAAATATGACAACGAAGGCTAAAATTATTCCCAATCGTTGCAAGAGATGACATGGTTTGGCTTTAAAACTCATCTGTCGTCTGTTGTTTTTCATCTATAGCACAAAGGTAATGAAAAGAATCGGATATTTATTTTTTGGAGCCTATTTTTCTGAGATTTAACACTCTGCAAATAATGTAGTACCTTTTTGACGTGGCTGTCGTAATCGTTTCGGACTCAAAAAAGTATGAAAATAAAGATTGATGGATAAATTAGCGGCGACAAAATTATTCAAGTCACATCCAATCCTGTTTTTCTCCCAATACCATCAAAAAAACATTAACGCTGAATATCTATAACCAGCAGCGCTAAAAACAAAGCTTATGAAACATTTCTTTCCCTATCTGTCAGGCACCTTGGTTCTGACCTGCGCAGTAGGTCTGTTCGCCCAGAACGAACTGACTGTCGGTCCACAGCCGCTTAGTCTCAGGTCAGACCGAAATGCAAACACTGTCGTGGACATCACAGCGGTCATGGCCGGGATAAAACAGCCGGTCGTAATGTCGGCTCAGGCCCCCCGCCGCATAGCCGGCACGGAACCTTTCAGCGTGCCCTATCAGGACAATTTTGCCACCGACATTAACGGATATACCGTTGTGAACGCCAACAATGACGGAAGCACCTGGGAGTGGCATGAAGAGAACAACTGTGCCCGTTACCAGTATTGCGACGACAATGTCGGTGATGACTGGCTGATCACACCGGATATTAAGATGCTCGGCGGCCGTACATATAAGGTAACCATTGAAGTCAGTGCTGCTATGACCCGCAAGCCCGAACGTGTGGAAGCTAAATGGGGTCAGGGAAAGACAGCGGAAGCCATGTCAAATGACCTCATTCCTTCTACCGATGTTCAGGGCAGATATATGAGGGCATTGGAGGCCGAATTCAGGCCTATGAAAGACGGCAACTACAATATTGGTATTCATGCCATCTCGGACCCCAAAAGCGGACGTCTGTGGCTCGGCTCGCTGAAGGTTGAGGAAGTGCCCGATAAAGTAGCCCCCGATGTTGTCACAAATCTGAAAGTCACCCCTGACCCGCAGGCCGAGCTGAAGGCTACAATCTCATTCACCGCTCCGGTCAAGGCTGTCGACGGTTCTGAGATTACCGGTCTCGACTACATCGAAGTTCGCAACAATAATGTGGTTATAGGAACTGTCAACGATGTCGTTCCCGGTCAGGACTATTCATACGTAGACAATAATGCCCTGCAGGGCTTCAACAGCGTTTATACGGTAACCGCTTATAAGGATGGTTTTCCCGGTATGACAGCCGAGGTTACGGCATATGTCGGACTCGATGTGCCTTCAAGACCCCTCGTCAAAGCCGACGATATGAATGGTTCGGTCAAACTTTCATGGCCGCCTGTCGAGGGTGCCAATGGCGGAGCTGTTCCTGCAAGTAGCGTAACATTCAAGGTCTTCAATTATGAGTCAGCTTTCATGGACATCATCACTGAGCTGAAAGGACAGTATGAGTATACTATTGAAGACGTTGACTGCAATGCCGACGACACACAGTATCTCAGAAACTGGTCTGTTCAGGCTGTCAATGACGCCGGAGAATCCAACTATGGGATAGCAACAGTTATTATGGGCAAACCCTATTCGACACCCTATAATATAAGTTTCAGAAACGGCACTCTTGAGAATCAGTTTATGGCGCAGTCTCACTCATCGACGAGAGACTATTGGTGGGGCACAACCTCATATGACTGTCAGGATGACGACAACGGCAGCATATCCCTCACCTGCAATAAACCTTCTGACGGTGAATTCCATACAGGCAAAATCATGCTCGACCGCTCAGCCAAATCAAAGCTGTCGTTCTACTATAAGGCTGAATATGAGCTTCCGGGTGTTTTTTATGTCACTGTAATGCATAAGGACGGCACCGTCGACGGCCCCCTCTTCGAGGTTGACCTGAACGGAAATGACAATGATGACTGGCATCGCGTGGTTGTTGACATGCCTGCTCCCAAAAGCGATGATGACTACGTGACGGTTTCTTTCCACGCCGACATGACTGCCGAAATCAAAAACAATCTTTACGTCGATAATATCAGCATCTTTAAAGATGCCAATGATGACGCTACGATTTCGCTCAAGACCCGTGAATCTGTTGTATTGGGCCAGGACGCCGAGATCGTCGCCGAGATGCTTAATGTCGGTGTGAACGATATTGAGGGCGCGAAAATTCAGGTGTTTGTCAACGATGAGCTTGCCGGTGAAACTACACTGACCGAGCCTCTGGCTACTCTTCATAAAGTGGAGTTCCCCGTGAAATACCGTACAAACACAGTCAATGCTGCCGAGGAATACAATGTTCGTGCCGTTGTAGTCTATAATAAGGATGAGAACGCTTCCAACAACCAGACTTCTGTAACAATCGCGGCTGCGAAAGCTGACGTTGATTCTCCCCGCAACCTCGAAGCCTCAGACTCTAACCCCGTCAACCTGACTTGGGATGCTCCGGCTTATGAGATTGCCAAGGTTACCGACGATTTTGAAAGTTACGAGCCCTGGTCAACTGAGTTTGGCAACTGGACTACAATTGACCTTGACGAAGGTTATGCAGGTCCTCTGAATGCAGCTCTTGTTTATCCTCACCAGTATGAGCAGTTCGCCTTCATGGCCTGGCGCCCGTCTGACTACTTCAACGCTAATCAGGGTATCGACCCTCATTCGGGCGAAATTGCGCTCGTTTCGATATATCAGCAGGACTATGAGCATAAAGGCTATATCGAAGACGATAACTGGCTTATTTCACCGCTGCTCTCGGGCAATAGTCAGAATATAAGTTTTTGGGTCAATAACAAACGCAGGGATCAGTTCGGAATCGAGACTTTTGAGATTCTGACATCTACCACAGGCAAGAATCCGTCCGACTTCAAAGTCCTTGAAAGCCATACTAAATCTGACGGTGAATGGCTCAAGATATCATTTGATGTGCCGGAGGGAACGCGTTTCTTCGCCATTCATCACACCACAGAGGAAGCGAAAGCCTATGTGTTTATGCTTGATGACTTCACCTATGAGGGCAGCTCCGCTCCCGAGTCTTATAATGTATATCGCGACGGTGAGCTGATTGGCTCGGTCTTTGAGCCGGGATTTGCCGACAACGTTCTTGACCCCAAAGCCACCTACCGCTATGACGTGACTGCTGTCTATAATCGTGGTTATGAGTCAGCTCCTATCTTCACAGTTAAATCAGAACTGATCGAAACTCTCGAAGAGCAGAACAAGACATTCAACGTCTTCACTGTCGGCGGCGTGCAGCTGCTGAAAGATGCTTCCACACTCCATGGTCTTGAGCCCGGTATCTATATCATCAACGGCGAGAATGTATATCTCCGCAAATAATCCTCACACTAAGTATAAACCCGACAGGGGGGATAAGCCTCGGTTCTTCCGGGGGTTATCCCCCTCCTTTCGTTCAGCTATCACGATATGGTATAAAAGCTTCACGGCGCGGCCCCTCTCGGTAGGGAGCCGCGCCGTGTTATGTTGTGTCAGCGGGATGTCGTGGGTCAGGCCATGGCCGGTTCGGCGCATTTGGCTTTGACGCGGGTACCGTCAGGGTCGTAGACGCTGATGGGCAGTTCGCCTGTCAGTGCGGCATAGGCGTTGTAGGCCAGAGAGCCCATCTCGTCTTCGCCGGGACGCATGACGATGGGAGCGATAAATCCGGCCCAGTCGACGATTTTATCGACGATGTAGCGCGAGTGGGCGATGCCGCCGGTCATGATGATGGCGTCGACTTTGCCGCGCAGGGCCACGGCGCGCGAGCCAATCTCTTTGGCCACGCTGTATATCATGGCGTTGAGCAGGGCGTTTGCCTGTTCGTCGCCGTTGATGGCGCGTTCCTCGATGATACGCATATCGTTGATGCCAAGGTGAGCGGCCAGACCGCCGCGACCGTTGAGCATCTTCTTGATTTCATGGAGGGTATAATTGCCGCTGAAGCAAAGTTCGGCAAACTGTGTGGCGGGGATTGTGCCGGCACGTTCGGGAGCTATCGGGCCGTCGCCGTCGAGGGCGTTGTTGACGTCGACGACTTTGCCGCGGCGGTGTGCAGCCACTGAGATACCGCCGCCCATGTGGACGACAATCAGGTTGAGCTCGTCATAAGGACGGTGGATTGACTTGGCGTAACGGCGTGCCACAGCTTTGCCGTTGAGGGCGTGGAAGACGCTGCGGCGTTCGATTTCGGGGATGCCCGAGAAGCGGGCTTCGGGCATGAATTCGTCGACAACTTCGGGGTCTGCGATAAACGAACGGCAGCCGCACTCTTTGGCCAGGTTGTCAGCCAAAAGGGCGCCCAGGTTGCAGACGTGCTCCATTTTGGCGTGGATGAGATCGTGCTTAATCAGGTCGTCGACTTCGTATACGCCCGACGGGGTAGGGCGCAGCAGTCCACCGCGGCCTATGACGGCGTCGAAGTTGAGCGGCAGTCCGGCTTCGGCGATGGCACGGTGCATGGCCTGGTCACGATAGTCGAGCTGATCGTTGGCGTGACGGAATGTTGCCAGCTCTTCGGCGGGGTGGTGTACGGTTGTTTTCCAGACCTCGTTCTCATTTTCATAAAGGCTGAATTTGGTCGAGGTGCTTCCGGGATTTATGACAAATATTTTCATCAAAGTTAGTTCGCTTGTGACGGAGGTGGAGATGTTGTTTCGTGATAGATATTAAGGTAGAGCGGGCGCCTCCTTATTCGCCGGCGACGCAGGCGAGGGTCAGAGAGTTGAATTTGGTCTCGAAAGAGTCGGCGCGCGAGGGCGACACGACGGGAGCGGTTGTGCCGATGAGCAGGGCGGCTATCTTGGCGCCGGCAAAGAGCGCTATCGTCTTGTAGAATGTGTTGGCGCACTCGAGGTTGGGGAGCAGCAACACGTCAGCGTCGCCGTTGACCTGGCCGTGGATGCCTTTGACATCACCGCTGTGTGGGTCGAGAGCAGTCTTGATATCCATCGGGCCGCCTATCTTTATCTTTCCGTATCGTCCGGCTGCGGCGCGGGATTTCAGCTCCTCATAGTCGAGGGTGCACTGAAATTTCTTGTTGACTTTCTCGGTGAAGTGGACGAGGGCTACTTTGGGCTCCTCGATGCCCATGCGACGTGCAAGGGAGGTGTTGTGGGTCAGGATGGCGTCGAACTGTTCGAGATTGGGCTCGGGAATGACGGCGGAGTCACTGTAGATAAGCATGCGGTCATAGCCGGGAATCTCGGCGACGGCCACGTGGCTCATGACGTTGCCCTGGGGCAGCAGGCCGTGTTCTTTGTTGAGAATGGCGCGCAGCAGATTGTCGGTGTTGATGGTACCTTTCATCAGCACGTCGCCGCGACCTTCGCGGATGCACTCTACGCTCAGGCGTGCGGCTTCGTCCATGTCGGGCGCTTCGATGATGTCGATATGGCCGGGAAAACGCGCTTGCCAATCTTTCATGCGGTCTGAAATACCATTGTCAGTTACGAGTGTGATGTCGACGAGGTCTTCTGACAGACAGCGTTCTACGACCTCTTCTGTAGCTTCGTCGCGCGGGCATGCGACGATTACACGTTTGCGGCGCGGAAGGGCCTTGAACCGCTCAATAAGTCCTTGAAAGTTTCTGATAGGTTCCATTTCTATCTCGTGTTGTTTCGTGGTTGTTTTTCGATGGTGTCACAAAGGTAGGCTCTCCCGCGCTCAATTCCAAACAAATCGGCCGAAAAATTTCACACACTCCTAATATTTGTGCAATTTTCAGGCTTTATAAGACAATCGCGCGGATCGGCCGTGGGTGGCTGAATCGCGCGATTTATGTCTAAGTGACTTTCGGAGATTATTCTTCACCTAAGAGTCCGAGATAATAGGCGCTGTCTCTTATACACATC
>ERZ1027032.504-NODE-504-length-14233-cov-15.257159_pt1 | contig 14233 bp, 10 predicted proteins | sample MGYA00519445_ERZ1027032 | MGnify/ENA primary metagenome ERZ1027032 (study PRJEB26926, sample SAMN06164888) | human gut metagenome | biome: ENVO:00009003; feature: ENVO:2100002; material: ENVO:00002003 | host: Homo sapiens | place: USA | collected 2012 ... | reverse complement strand
TCGATTGGAAGACCAAGGGTCAAGTTAAGATTATATGCCTTACCCTGCAAGAAATGCCTTTTAATTTGCTTATAAACCTTATTTGTTTGCTCTTTACCATCCTGATAGTGTATAGTGTACTCTACGATAACATAAAGTTCATCTACATTTGGATTTTCTTCTGTTTTAGTTTGAGAGAAATCCTGTGGAATTACAAACAAATATTCTGTATCAAGATTAGATACAGGTTTTTTTGTATGATCTGTAGGATTAACATATGTAACCAGCTTATCTACAGAGGACCAATCAAATTTCTGTTTGCCAGTTTGACCTGACCAAAGTTTTGCATCTTTAGTTGCCTTAGACAAATCTATAGTTCCCGATGTATAGAAAGCACCCTTTGTTCCATCAGAAGATCCTGCCAATGTAATCTTTTTCAATGTAAAAGTTGCTTTATTTTCTGGATTAGAAGAATAATCTCCAGTTAAATTTACAGTATAACCAAGTCTAGACAAAGCATGATGAAATTGAAAATTCACTTTATTTTTTGAACTAGTGACATCTGCTGATATCGAACTCGTAGCATTAGTCCACAACAAATCTGTCTGGTCAGTAATTGTTTTTGATACAATAAAATTATTAATCTTAGGACCATCAGTTAACTTTGTGTTTTTATCATAAGGAGCATACGCCAAGAAATCAATATGACCATCTGATGGCCAAAACTTAAGAGGAGAATATGTCCACTTTGATTTATCATTATCATAAGTTACCTGCTGGTTATCAAACAAGCTATTACCATAAGCAGTTGTAGTTTCTTTGCTATAGTTACCAAACACACCAAAACCACCAGTCTTAAGCTGATCTATCTTCACCTCGCTACCACGTGTACCATTTACAGCAACTGCACTTCTTCCCAAATAGCCATCAAAGCTGATAGCCTCATTCTTAGAAGAATTGTCTGAAAGACTATCCAAGTCATCGCTTGAACAACTTACCAATGTTAACGCTGCCATTGCAGCAATACCCATAAAAAATTTCTTATTCATATCGGTTTTAATTTTTAAATTAAACTAATCTATTATTACTCTTTTACTATTTCTACAGTTCCATATCAATATCCTCAGGTTTACCCCAATCCTTGATCGTGACGTCAAAACCGCCAGAACTTCCTTCCGAAGGCTTCACATCAGGTAAAGGTTCCGGCAACTCAACATCAACATGGAGAGAAGCAAAATAACCTAACTCCGATGAATTTTCATCTTCCTTAAACTTATCTCCTACCGCAAACTGATAATCTACCTGCGTCTTTTTGTCTATCAACAAAGCTGAAAAAGACAGCTTATTGTTTTCGGCAGCAAGATGGGCAGTTTCTGGTAGGCCAAAACATTTAAACGATGTCGTCAACGTTCCTAGTGTCGCGTCATTCTTATCTATCGTTTTCGTCCAGGACTCCAGAAGATAAGTCACCTTACTACTCTGAAGCGGCTTCCCCTGTCCCAGCAGAAATCCATCTGAAATACCAGTTAAGGATCCTCTCGCAGAATACAGGTTTCCTATATTTGGAACTTTCACGTTGACCTGGATATGCGAAAGCACATTCCTTGGCGTTAAAGTAGCCTCAGAATAGTCTCCAGAAACATCGAATTCATCGAGTTTATCAGAGGCAAGCCACTCGGGCTCAACCCCTATCAATTCATTATCTCCACGCGAGTACCAGCGCGATGTTGTATGCAGTACCACAGCCCGCGCCGTCTCGTAAGAGTCCATTCCTAGAAAGTCGAGTGTACCAAACTCGGTCGTACTCTGGTTGAATACCAATACATGATATTTGCCAGGTTCTAAGGAAAAGTCGGCATGGGTTATGTCATTAGTCAAGGCAATATGCGGAGCACCACCTGACCAGGGAAACACCATGACCGTCATACCTGTAGGCACCTCTTTATCAAACAAACGCCAATCTACATTAATCCGCACCAATCTACGGCCATCCTTTGGCGGACAACTGGAATAGTCATCATAAATGCAAGAAGTAAGCGAAATGATAAGGAGCCAACAGTACAAGAATAGTTCTATACATCTTTTACATCTTTTCATGAACGCTTCATATTTTATAAATCTTCTTTTCTAGTTATTATATTCATTTCAAAATTCCTGGTGCAAAAGTACAATATAAAATTGAATTAGGTCTTAAGCAATATTTAATAAAAGTTAAATGATACATAAGATAACATTTTTGTTACATCACAAAAAAATGCCAGTAACCACCTCTTTAGCAAACAATTAAAAACCTCCAATCGAACCAATCGATTGGAGGTTTCATTTCTATCATTTACAGCAACCAGGCAGTAAAAACACTACCGGCTGCAACTATTCATACATTATCTGCTCAGCCAAGCCTCCGGATTGAGTTTGGCAGTCTCCTTGCGAAGCTGGAACTGGAGGATGTTATCAGAGCCAACACTACCCAAAGCCTGACGGGTACTTACCTTCTGACCTTTATGAACGCTAACCGATTTCAGATTACAGTAAACAGAGATGTAGGCACCATGACGGACCAGCACGTTCCACATGCCACCATAACCGAAGACGGCACTCACCTCACCATCGTAGATGCTGCGAGCCACACAACCCGGCTTGCCCTGGATATTGATACCCTTATTGTCGAGCGTTACACCCTTCAAACCTTCTACATGATACTGACCGAAATGACTCACCACACGGTAACTGCCGCTGATAGGCATCGGCAATCGGCCACGGTTAGCCTCGAATCCACCGCTCAGCATGCGGTCTACCGAACTCAAGGTAGAAGCCTCCTGTGCCTCCTTCCTGGCAGCGGCAATCTCACGGGTACTGCGTTCCGCATCCATCTTCGCCTTCAACTCGGCAGCCCGTCTTTCAGCCTCCGCCTTTCTTGCAGCCTGTTCGGCAGCAGCCTCACGGGCAGCCTGTTCTGCGGCGGCACGCTTGGCAGCCTCGGCAGCAGCACGCGCCCTGGCCTGCGCTTTTGCCTTCGCCTGAGCAGCAGCCTGGGCAGCAGCCTCCTCCTGAGCCTTTCTTGCAGCCTCGGCAGCCAGTCTTGCTTCTTCGGCAGCCTTTCTGCGGGCAGCTTCGGCAGCAGCCTCACGCGCCTTGGCTTCGGCTATACGACGGGCATTCTCCCTGGCAGCAGCCTCGGCAGCAGCTTTCTTGCGAGCCAGTTCCTCGGCACGTTTCTTGGCGGCAGCAGCGGCAGCAGCCTTTCGCTTAGCCTCGGCAGCAGCACGGGCTCTCGCCTTGGCAACTTCCCGAGCAATCAGACGGTCAATCTGTGCATTGATTGCCGCATCTTTCTGACGCTGGTCGGCAATCACAGCCTGAATGGTCTTCTGCTGTTTCTGCAGTCCCTGCACCATTTCCTGCTGCTGGGTCTGCTTACCTTCCAATGCCGTCTTCTCCTGCTTACCCTTATATAATAAGGTGTTCTTATGTCCCTTTACATGCTGCAACTGCTGGTGCTTCTCGTTCACCTGCTTCTGCTTAGCCTTTACAGCCTCGCCCTGCACCTTCTGATAGGAAGAATACTGGCGGATGAAGGAAAGGCGGCGATACATCTGTGTCAGATTCTTGGCACTGAAGATGAACATCAGCTTGTCCTGAACCGTATGATGACGGCTCATATAGCGCATGGAACGGATATACTTGTTCTTACGGTCCTGCAACTGTTGCTGAAGCGTTTTCAACTGTGCCTGCAGAATGCCGATATTGCCGTCAATATGATGGATATCCTTCTGGATACCGTCAATCTTCTTCTGACGCTGGTCTATTTCTCCGTTCAGCGCCATTAGGTCTTCAAGACGTTTCTTCACATCCGCCTTATTTCTCTGCAAAGCCTGCTCCTGTTCTCTGATCTTCTTCCGGATAGAAGCGCGTTGTCCCTGCAAACCTCGGATAGAGGCATTACTATAGGTTGCCGCAGCTGATTTGGATGTTTTTCTGGACACATGCCTTCTGCTGTTCTTCTTTCTGGCAGGAGTAGCAGCCTTCTTTTTCGCAGTTACGGCAGTCTTCCTCACCGGCTTCTTCTGGGCAGTATGGTTCTGCGCAAAAGGTGCGAGCGAGAAGGTGATTGCCATGATGAATAATAAGATTCGCTTCATTTCTTATATTAAAAACCCATGTTCTATAATTTCAAACTCTTGATGAGTATTTACATACTCAATATCTTGCTGAGCACATCAGTTGGAGAAATCTGCTTGTATTTGCCCGAAATCTCGGTCTGAGTGCTCCATTTGCTGTCGGTCTTCACCTGATTCAATTCCAGATTGATCTTAGCCTCCTGCTTTTTCCTGGTAGCAGTAGTGGTCATCGACAGATTCAGGGAGGCAGGGAACATCTTGACGCCTACACTCTTGAAGTTGCCGTAGTCGACGTGGAGATTGGAGGTGCCGTTCTGCGTACTCTTATAGACAACATCTGCTGCTGTGATACGGCCGGTAGTGCGGTTGGCTGTCCAGGCATAGGTCATATTGCCGTTCCTGTAACTTACCGGCACAGCATCTCCTGCCACATCCAGTCTGGCATCAAACTTCTTCAGGTCTGATTCCTTCACGGTCCTTTCGCCCGGCAGGAGCAGCTGGTTCCAGAAGAGAGCCTGCAGAGAATAGAAGGAGATGCCCTGCTTCTTGAGGAAGTCTACCTGGGTATAATCTGCCTTGATATATTCCTTGTGCAGACGGTCGATGATAAGTACATGGTCGGGAGTAAACTCCAGACGGCCCACCTCTGTACCTAAGATAGGAATAAAGAGCTGGATGCGGATGATTTCATCCTTACGCATGCTCAGTTTGCCCGGCACAGTAATGTCCTTATCACCAGCCTGGAGAGTAAACGACATGTTGCCTACAATATTCTTGGTATACACCTGATTGTCTGAAACCTTCTGTACGAAAGCCAACTTCTTGAGAGTCTCACTCTGACGAGAGTCTGAACCCTTGGTGGCATTCTCTTTCTGATGACTGGCTGATGTGGAGCCAGAGCCCTGTACATTCTTGCTGGTTCCGCAAGAACCGAGGAGCAGGATGCTGCAGGCTGCGGCAAGCAGCATCATCTTATTCTTCTTCATTATATATTTCATCTTTCTTGATTTTTCTACTTTCCGTTTATTTCTTCTTACCTTTTCTAACTGACTTTTTCGTAGCGGCAGGTTTCTGCTTTGGCGCATTACGCTTCTTCAGTTCTTCTTCGGTAATATATTGTCTGTTCTTAATCTTCCATGCCAACACCTCAGTCTGGTTCTCGCCGGTATAGGCTTTCTTCCAGAAATCTACGGATTCATCGGTCATACCATTCATATAATAGATATCGCCGGCATGTTCCAGAACCGTACTGTTATCTGCGGTGGAATCGCGGTTTTTGAGTGCCTGATCTATATAGGTCTTGGCATCAGCATAGCGTTCTTCCATAAAGAGAATCCAAGCATAGGTATCCAGATAAGTACCGTTGTTCGGCTCTGCCTTGATGGTCTTGTAGCTCATCGACTCAGCCTTATGCAGGTCAACGCCCTTCTCGCTCAGATAGTAGGCATAGTTGTTCAGCGCCATCACGTTGTCATCTTTCCATTGCAGGCAGGAGTCGTAAGCCGCAAAGGCTTCCTGCTCTTCACCTTTCTTATGAAGGATATCGCCGGTTACGGCATAGAGGTCAGAAACCAGGTTAGCCGGCGACTGTGCATTTACCTGCGCCAATCCGAGACGGAACTCACGGAGCGCCTCGTCTTCCTTATCTTTCTGATAATACGCCATTCCACCGAAGTAATAGAACACCATTTCTTCGGGATTATACTCCTGAGCCGCCTTACATTGCTGGGAAACCAGGTCATATTTCTTCTCGTTCCAGAGCATCTGTACGAGTTGCATTCTGGCATTCACGTTATCCGGAGCTATGGTAAGCACCTTTTCGAAGGCACGGCAAACAGAGTCGGCCGGCATCTTCTTCAAACTCATATAAGCAGCTCTCATCTCTGCCACTTCGGCTGACGGATGAGCCACGTTGAGCGCCTTGTCAAACAGCGCAATCACCTTGGTAGAATCGCCCCCTTCGCTCTCGTTCTTCTGAATGAAAGAGCGGTACATCATCACCTTGGTCTCCAGATCCGATTTCGGACTCATCAATATCTTATCGAGCATCTGCTCGGCAAGCTGCTCCTGATGGGTGGCATTATAATAGTCGTAAAGCGACATCTGGGCATAGGAATTGTCAGGCTCTTCCTTCAGCACATCGGTAAAGCACTTGTAAGCTTCCTTCTGGCGGTCGTGCTGTACGAGCCAGTTGCCCAGCATTGTCTTGTACTGCATATCCAGCGGATGCTGGTCTACCAGCGACTTCAGTTCCTGATAGGCAGCCTTCTTGTCGTTCATCAGTTCATAAACTCTCATTTTAGAGAGGGTGAACTGTTCGCTTTCACCTTCTTCCACCTCAAGACGCGAAATGGTTTTGAGTACTGATTTATAATCCTTATTCTGGGAATAAAGCTGAACCAGGATGCGGAGGGCATCGGTATTACCGTGGTTTTTGGCATACAGATCCTCATAGGCATTGATGGCAAGATCGTATTTCTGGCTACCTATATAATATCTGCCCAACTGCTCTGCATAGGTCTGGTTTTCCGGATTCAGTTCTATTGCCTTCTGCATATAGGCAAGTGCCAGGGAATCCTGCTTGAGCTGAGAATAGAAAAGCGACTCATAGAAATAGGTTTCAGCCGCCTTCGGGTCAATCTTCCGGGCATGCTCAAAGAGGTCGAAAGCTGCCGAATAATTGCCGGCAGCCTGCTGGCGCGCTCCCTCCAGGAAGAAATAGTTGTAGCGCTGGCGGTCGTTCGGAGAGAGATGATCCTCCTGAACCGCCGGCTTCTGAACCGGCTGCACCTTCTTCTTACGGGCAAGCGACGGCATGGCTACCGAACCCAGCAAGACCAGCCCCATTGCCCAACTGATATTTCTAAGATTCATCTTCACGATTCTAATCCTTTCTATTCTATCTTTCTTTAATAATCTGTTATTTTACACCCGTATGACCGTATCCGCCGGCTCCACGTTCGGTTTCATCGAGCTCATTAACCTCGATGAAATCGCATTGTTCGTGCTTGGCCAGCACCATCTGGGCTATACGTTCGCCATCGTTGATAACGAAATCCTCTGTAGAGAAATTGATGAGCAGAACCATGATTTCACCGCGATAATCGGCATCGATGGTTCCCGGCGTATTCAGTACAGTAATGCCATGCTTCAAAGCCAGACCGCTGCGAGGACGGATCTGCGCTTCATAACCTGCAGGCAAAGCCATATAAAGACCGGTTGGCACCAGTCGCCGCTCCATAGGATGAAGCACGATTGTCTCATCGATGTTTGCACGCAAATCCATGCCGGCACTCTGAGGTGTGGCAAACGCAGGTAGAGGCTGATGCCCCTTGTTGATAATCTGTACTTTTATCATGACTTTTTCTTTTTTATCTGTGTCTGAGTTTAATAATCTGCAAAAATAAGCAATTTTGATGGAATAAATGAATTTTTGAGGATAAAAACATGTAATTTATCATATTTTATTTTGATTTGTGCTTACTTTAGTGTATTTTTGCGCTACAGAATCAAGTAATACAATAATATGGAATGGAAACAACTGATATCCAACAAGCGTTTCGGACAGGAGCATAAGCATGCCGAGCGCCATGATGATCGCTCTGAATTCAAGCGCGATTACGACCGTCTTATCTTTTCATCGGCATTCCGCCGCCTGCAGAACAAGACGCAGGTTTTCCCTTTGCCGGGCAGCATCTTCGTTCACAACCGCCTCACCCACAGTCTGGAGGTGGCGAGTGTGGGCATGTCGATAGGTAACGACATTTCCCGACGTGTCATCCAGAAGCGGCCTGAACTGAAGGATACGCTCGTTGAGGAGATAGGTACCATAGTAAGTGCAGCCTGTCTGGCACATGATTTGGGCAATCCGCCTTTCGGTCATTCCGGCGAGAAAGCCATCCAGACTTTCTTCTCTGAAGGACCGGGTCAGAAGATAAAATCAATGGTTTCATCGGAGTTTTGGGATGATATTACGCATTTCGAAGGCAACGCAAATGCCTTCAGAATCCTGACCCACCGGTTCAAGGGGCGCCGTCAGGGAGGCTTCGTGATGACCTATTCCATGCTTGCTTCCAGCGTAAAATACCCGTTTGCAAGCAGTCTTGCCGGCAACCACGGCAAATTCGGTTTCTTTGCTTCCGAAGCGGAATCTTACAGAAAAATTGCCGATGAATTGGGCATTTTTTGCAAATCTGCACCGGGTGAGCCTCTCAAATACGCCCGCCATCCACTTGTATATATGGTAGAAGCTGCTGACGATATCTGCTACGAAATCATGGACATCGAAGACTCCCATAAGCTCAAGATTCTTTCCTTTGCCGAGACGGAGCACTTGCTGCTGAGTTTCTTCGATGAAGATATCCAGCAGAAGATACGCCAGCGCATCATCGACGAAGAAATGACTGACGAAAACGAGAAAGTGGTTTACATGAGAGCCAGCGTCATCGGAAAGTTGGAGAACGAATGTGTGGCAGCCTTCCTGGCGTACGAGGAGGAAATCCTTGCCGGAACTTTCGAGGGCAGTCTCATCGACCATATTTCCGAGCGCCAGAAAAAGGCATACAAGGAATGTGAGAAGATCTCCTACTCTAAGATTTACCAAAGCAAGCCGGTACTCGACATAGAACTGTCGGGTTATCAAATCATGGCAACTCTGATGGAGGTTTTCATCGAAGCAGCCGTAAACCCATCGCGTTTCTACTCCAAGCAGCTCTTGCGCCGGGTAAGCAGCCAGTATGATATAGAGAACGAGAATCTGGAGGAGCGCATCATGGCGGTAATTGATTATATCAGCGGCATGACCGACATCTATGCGCTCGACATCTATCAGAAAATCAACGGAATCAGTCTGCCTATTGTATAAGGGAAAATGTAAGGGATAAAACAGATCTTAAACTAAAAAATAACACGGACAATTTGAATTTGTCCGTGTTATTTTTTTCTTCTTATTTTAAAAACACCCCGTATAACGGCATGTTGGTGATATTAGCCTGCTGACGATAAGGCAACATAGAATAACGGATGGCTGAAATATCCGGATGCTCCATCAGATAATGATGAAGGGAGGTTGCCTTGACGCTTGTACCCCCTTTTACCTCAATAGGCAATAAGACACCATCACGCTGAATCAGAAAATCCATTTCCATACGAGAAGTATCGGAACTGTAATAATAAATATGCTGCAATCCGGATGCAAGCAACTGCTGCAACACATACTGTTCCGTAAAAGCTCCTTTATATTCAGTAAATACCGCATCACCCAAAAGAACCTCCTTGGCAGACGTATCAGCCATGGCGCCCATCAACCCGCAATCGCATAAATAGAGCTTAAACGCCGATAAATCTTCATAAAACTTCAGAGGCAACTCCGGCTTCGATACCTTTGTTATCTTATACACCAGTCCAGCATCCACCAGCCACTGGATGGCAAGTTCAAATTCCTTGGCCCTACCGCCCTTCTTCAATACACCATAGACAAACTTTTTGTTCTCCTTCGACAACTGCCCCAGAATGGATTGCCAAACCATATCAATTCGGGGCATTTCCTGTGATGGAGCATGCTTGGAGAAATCACTGGCATAGTTGGAAAGAATCTCGTTCTGCAAGCTGCGCACCTGATTGAGTAACTTATTTTCAGCAAAAGCCTTTACCACTTCGGGCATGCCACCTACATAATAATATTGTCGCAGCAAGTCCTTCAGTTTTTCGTGAAAAGCATTCATCAGTTCATAATCATGGCTGTGCATCAGCTTCAGCAACTGCTCCTCGCCCATCGCCATGAGGAATTCCTCGAAATCCATCGGAAAGAGACGCAAAGTCTGCACCTTGCCTACAGGAAACGAGACTCCTGCATGCAAAGCGACTCCCAGCAGAGAACCAGCTACTACGATATGATATTCCGGGGCATCTTCACAGAAATATTTCAAAGCCTCTAAAGCCTGCGGGAATGCCTGCACTTCATCCAGAAAAATAAGAGTTTTGCCTGGAATAATATCTACCCCAGTCAAAGCACTTAAGCCCTGAATGATTCTGGCGACATCAAAATCACCCGAATAGATAGCTTGCAGGTTTACATTCCTATCGCAACTTACGTAAGCCAGACTATCAAATTCCTGCCTACCGAATTCCTTAAGGACATAAGTCTTTCCACATTGTCGTACACCATTAAGAATCAATGGCTTGTGGTGCTCCTGACTCTTCCATTCCAGAAGCTGTTCATATACCTTTCTCTTCATATCTTTACACTTTTAGACACATAAAAATGCCAGAACGATACACTTTTCGACACATGAAACCATGCTATCATTACACTTTCTGACACATAAAACCTGCGCAAAGATACACTTTTCGACACATAAAACCAAAATTCCGCTGCCTTTTCCGAGATTCATTAAGACTATTTAACCCAAGTTGTTTTGCCCCATACGCCCTGGGCTAGGAGCTTCAGCCCTTTCAGGGCGTGTGGGGACATGATGGTGTTCTGATGCCTGGGGCGTGTGAAGCTTACATGCGAAACTTGAATTAAATACCTTTTTCCTTATAAATCAAATTATTGGCTCCGCTCGTAATCTTCAGAGCCTCAGGATGTTCCTTAATAAAACTGTTGATATGGCGAACTCGCTTCTCTTCCAAAATCTCATCGATGGCGATGAGGATACCGGTCTCCTCCACATCACCAAAACCATAGTTGATGGCGGTACCGAAAAGCTTCATCGTAGGACTCAGACTCATGTAGGCATTAACAAGAGGAGGAATATTATAACCCAACTTGCGAACTTCACGGTTCAGGATACGATAGTCTGCCTTGAAGTCATCTTCTGTAAAGATGGCAGCCAAATCACTCTCTGGAGTATCCAATTTCAGCGGTTTCATCGGGAGTACGAGGTTCTCCTTGTCATCGAAATGCTTCTTGAGGAAATAGAGAATCATGTCGCGGCCACGACGGATGTAAGACGGATACATCGTCATCTTGCCGAAGAAATATTTTACTTCCGGATAGAGAACCGTCAAAGCGCCCAAACCATCCCAGAGATTGTCGAGAGCAAAGATGCTCTTGGTGTTGGTACGCACATTCTGATATTCGAGCGAAACGAAGGAACGGCCCAACTCTACGGTATAAGGCATATACTCCTTGAGGAACTTGTCGGAGAAATGGAACATGTGGCTGGTTGCCAGCTTAGGCTGTCCCTTCTCATCGAGCTGCCAGTCCCTACCCAGGAGATAACGGTAACCGCCGATAATCTCATCGGCTTCAGGATTCCAGACTATCAGCTGCTTGTAACAGTTGTCACCAAAGTCGAACTCATCAAGATCCATAGATTTGCCCGTTCCGCCTCCCGCTTCGCGGAAAGCGATTTCACGAAGTCGACCAATCTCTTTCAGCACATTAGGCGAATCATTTGCCGTAACGATGTAAATCTCGTTATGGCTCTTATTGGTCATTCTCAGTTGCTTGTCGGGTGTAAGCTCGCTCTTCAGGAGCTCACGGTCAATCGGTTGGATGATTTCTTCTTCCATATTACTCTTCTTCTATGCTATGATTCTACGATTTCGTTAATATAAAACAATGTTCCCGGGTTTTGCAAACCATTAAAGTTCATAAACCCTGTCTTCAACATACTGCGCCCACTCGGTAGCCGACTTGCTCTTATCAAAAGTCTGCCAAGGAATCGGTTTGCCGATGGAGATGCGGAAATGCTTGCCCACATTCCTGTACATCTCGTCAACCAGGAACAGCATGGCGAGATTAAACGGCAGATACTTGTCGCTAAATCGGGCGATGCGGTAGAAACGTTCAGAGTTGCGCCCTCCGAAATGGATAGGCACCACATCGCGCTGATATTCTATACTCTTAGAGATAAACGTCTTCTTCCAAGGCAGGTCGTGGATGGTTCCATCCTTGCGCTTGCGGCTGTTCAAGCCTGCCGGAAACATCAGCATGTGGTTGTCACTCTTGAAGCCCGCCTCCACCATCCGTGGGAAATCGCGACTCTGGCGACCCGTCTTGTTGATGCCGATACTTACAGGTTTCAAACCCGGCAAGTTGAGCAGAAGATCATTCACCAGATAGCGGAACTTGCCATCATAGTGCTTGCCGATGATGGAACCGAGACATACACCGTCCTGTCCGCCCAGAGGATGATTGGAAACAAAGGTATAGAGTTTGCCGTCGTTCTTGTCAGGCAGGTTTTCCAAGCCTACGATTTCAACATCCATCTTCAGATAGCGCACACATTCGGTGAGCCATTCAGTACCTGAAAGGCCACGACTCTCCCACAAGAACCTGTTCACCTCGTCCTCGTGAATAATCTTCTTGAGCCAGGAAACCAGGAAGCGCGGTACGAATTTCACCTTGCTTCCCATCTTGCTCTTAAGAATCTTATCTATGTCTATCGTTTTCTCTATTGATTCACTCATGTTTGCTAAAACTTATATAAGTTAGTGCAAAAGTAACTCAACTTTTTCAAATACGTGCCATTTTTTCCAAAAAAATAGCAAAAAAGCGAAAATTTATTAGTTTTTTTAAACTATCACGACAAATCGAGCCCATTTTGCACGTATTTTTGCAAAAACATCACACTTGATGAGACCAAAAAGGCGATGCCCGAAACTGAAAGGTGAAGTTGACCAAAAACAACTTTTTCATTAAGTTTTATAAATTTTGTGGGAAAATGTAAGGCTATATGGAGATTTTTATGTACCTTTGAACCCAAATTTATACATTAATAAGTACGCACGCAATATTATAACGCGATAAGACAGCAAAAAGATATATGATAAAGACAGCAGAAACATATCACGTACCGGTGCTCCTCAAGGAGAGCGTTGACGGGTTGAACATACAGCCAGGAGGCATCTATGTAGACGTAACCTTCGGTGGTGGCGGACATTCCAGAGAGATTCTGTCGCGCCTGACTGAGGGAGCGCACCTGTACAGTTTCGACCAGGATGCCGATGCAGAGCGCAACGTGGTGGCAAACGAGAACTTCACCTTCGTATGCTCCAACTTCAGATTCCTGAAAAACTGGATGCGCTACTACGGGGTAGACGGACTCGACGGACTGTTAGCCGACCTGGGCGTATCGAGCCACCACTTCGATGACGAGACCCGCGGTTTCTCCTTCCGTTTCGACTCCCCACTCGACATGCGCATGAACAAGCGTGCAGGCAAGACTGCTGCCGACATCGTAAACGAATATGACGAAGGTGCCCTTGCCGACATCTTCTACCTATACGGTGAGCTGAAGAACTCGCGCCGCATCGCCTCGGCACTCGTCAAGGCAAGAACCGAGAAGCCCATCCTTACCACCAAAGACTTCATGGCAGCCGTAGAGCCCCTCTTCAAGCGGGAACGCGAGAAGAAAGACATGGCAAAACTCTTCCAGGCGCTGCGCATAGAAGTGAACCACGAGATGGACGCCCTGAAAGAGATGCTCCGCTCAGCCACGGAACTTCTGAAACCGGGAGGCCGACTCAGCGTCATCACCTATCACTCGCTGGAAGACAGAATCGTAAAGAACATGATGAAAGCGGGCAATGCAGAAGGCAAGATAGAGCAGGACTTCTTCGGAAGAATAGAAACCCCTTTCAAACTCGTGAACAACAAGGTAATCGTTCCCGATGCCGACGAGCAGGAAAGGAACCCTAGGAGCAGAAGCGCCAAACTAAGAATAGCAGAAAAGAAATGATAAACGATAAAGACATAAACATCAGTGAGAAGCCTATAGCCGAAGAAAAGGCACTGGCATCACAGGAACCGCCGAAGCAGGAAACTCCGCAGCAGGAGCCACAGCAGCAAGAGGCTCCACAGGCTTCGCTCAAGGAAGTGATTGCCAAGCAAGCCATTGAGGAAGAGGCTTCAGAATCATCGAGCTTTACGCTGCGAAAGATTCTGGGTGGAGACATTCTTACCGCACAAATCATGCGCCGGCAGATATGGCTCGTTATCCTCATCGTGTTTTTTGTCATTATCTACATATCCAACCGATACAATATCCAGAACGATATCATCGAGTTGGACAAACTGCAGAAAGAACTGCAAGACACCAAATACAAAGCACTGTCTACAAGCAGCCAGATAACAGAGAAGAGTCGTGAAAGTAATGTGCTCGACATGCTGAAGAACAACAAAGACA
>ERZ1027032.499-NODE-499-length-14361-cov-8.032015_pt1 | contig 14361 bp, 12 predicted proteins | sample MGYA00519445_ERZ1027032 | MGnify/ENA primary metagenome ERZ1027032 (study PRJEB26926, sample SAMN06164888) | human gut metagenome | biome: ENVO:00009003; feature: ENVO:2100002; material: ENVO:00002003 | host: Homo sapiens | place: USA | collected 2012 ... | reverse complement strand
TACGGTCTCGTGGGCTCGGAGATGTGTATAAGAGACAGGAATATATATTCTCGATGAGCCAGAAGCAGCTTTGTCTCCACAAAGGTTGATGACACTAATTGTTGCTATTGATGAACTTGTCAAAAATAATTCTCAGTTTATTATCGCTACTCATTCACCTATTCTCATGTCATATCCTCGTTCTGAAATTATGCAACTCAGTGATTCGGGCATAGAGAAGGTTTCTTTCAAGGAAACAGATCATTATAAAATTACAAAGCAATTTATTGATAGACCTGAGCAAATGCTTAGATACCTATTGAATGAATAACAAGAAAGGATGCCGGAGCATGAAGCAAAAAACTTATATCGCAATCGATCTCAAGAGCTTCTACGCTTCGGTTGAGTGTCGGGAGCGTGACTTGGATCCACTGGACACAAACCTTGTCGTAGCGGATGAAAGTCGAACGGATAAGACCATATGCCTCGCCGTCACGCCCTCCCTCAAGAGCTATGGCATCTCAGGACGCGGACGGCTATTTGAGGTCAAGCAGCGCGTCAAGGAGGCAAATGCCGGACGGCAGCACGACGCACCGGGGCGAAAGTTGGAAGGCTCATCATATTCGTTTTCCGAGCTGCAAGCAAAACCGGAGCTTGCGATTGACTTTATCATCGCCCCTCCGAGAATGGCGTACTACATGGAGTACAGCACTCGCATCTATGAAGTCTACATGAAGTATGTCGCACCGGAGGACATTGTGGTGTACTCCATCGACGAGGTATTCATGGATGTCACGGATTATCTGAACACCTACAAGCTGTCTCCCCATGACCTTGCCATGAAGATCATCCTGGATGTCCTTGAGACAACCGGCATCACAGCAACAGCCGGTATCGGAACGAATCTCTTTCTCTGCAAGGTGGCAATGGACATTGTGGCGAAGCATATCCCGGCAGATAAAAACGGCGTTCGCATCGCAGAGCTGGATGAGATGAAATACCGGCGTGAACTATGGTCACATCAGCCTCTCACTGACTTCTGGCGCGTGGGACGCGGCTATGCAAAGAAGCTCGAAGAAAACGGGATGTTTACAATGGGCGATGTTGCAAGAATGTCTGAGAAGAATGAAGATTTGCTGTATAAGCTCTTCGGAAAAAACGCAGAGCTGCTGATCGACCATGCGTGGGGCTGGGAGCCTACTACGATTGAAGCGATTAAGGCATACAGACCGAGTACCAACAGCTTGGGTTCCGGACAAGTGCTGCACTGCCCCTATAATGCAGACAAAGCAAAGCTCGTCCTCCGGGAAATGGCAGATATGCTCGTGCTGGACTTGGTGGATAAAGGACTTGTTACAGATCAAATCGTCATCACGATTGGCTATGACATTGAAAACCTCACCGATCCGGAGCGAAGCCGAAAGTATCACGGTCCGGTTGTGAAAGACCATTACGGCAGAGCTATCCCGAAACACGCTCACGGCACTGCCAATCTTGACAGCTACACATCATCTACAAGGAAAATAATGTGTGCTGTGTCCGAGCTGTTTGACCGGATCGTTGATAAAAACCTTCTCATCCGAAGGCTTAACATCACGGCAAATCATGTTCTCCCGGAAGCAGACGCGCCAAAGAAGAACGACAGTTTTGAACAGCTTGATCTCTTCACGGACTACGCAGCTCGTGACGCAAAGCAGGAGCAGGAGCAAGCCGAACTTGAACGCGAAAAGAAAATGCAGCAAGCCATGTTGACCATCAAAAAGAAGTTTGGTAAGAACGCTATCCTCAAGGGCATGAACTTGGAGGAAGGAGCTACAGCGAAGGATCGCAATGAGCAGATTGGCGGTCATAAAGCATAATATCATACGCGAAAATTACAATGGCTATTGTGGTCATTAGTTGACACATAAACTCATATGGGAGGCATATAGAAATGGCAAATAACGATATGATTGCCTTAAACGAGCTTGCTGCATCCGGCAACACATTAAGACCAAGCATACAGGTCGAACACGCACTTGATGAAATCAAGGACACCTATCAAACATCACCGATTGCAAAGATTCCTTTTACGGAGATTGCTGCACTCGGAGGGTCTTTTGCTGGTGTGGTAGAAACAATGGCAACTCCGGCAGCGGAGGGCTTGTATCGCTGCGTTTTCCCTAAAGGTGTAACGGGGACATTAGCAATGGCGAAGGATGGCTCGGGCGCACTGGGTACTATTATGAACAATGGCATTGCTGGTCAGGCAAGATGGATTCCGGTTGATAAAGCAATCGGTCCGGCTTGCCTTAAAGCTACACTGGTTGCGGTTGCCGTTCTTGCCGTTGTGAAGCAAGTTCAGGATATTAAAGATGGGCAAAAAGAAATCATCGGTATCCTTGAAAGAGATAAAAAATCTCAGCTTCTTGCTGACTATGATTTGCTTGCATCCTACATGGATGAGTACAGATTCTATTGGGAGAATGATACAAGCCTCGTGGCAAATCTCAATCAGGTGAAGGATATAAAGCGTAATGCTATGAAAGACATTCGCTCCTATACTGAACAGATCGAGGGCTATCTAACAGCAAAGAAGAGCCTTTTGAAGATGAAAACGGCATCGTATAAGATCGGGCAAATCCTTGACCGCTTTGTTCATTACAAATTAGCTCTCCATGTATTTGCTTTGTCAGAGTATATGGAGGTCATGCTGTCCAAGAACTTCCAAGCAGAGTACCTAAGCAAAATCGAAGACGAAATTAGAGAACACGCCATGAAGTTCCGTAATTTATACACCGCTTGCTTTGACAAGATCGAACTGCTCAAGAAAGAGGCAATGACCACTCAGGCAGCAAACAAGTTGGCAGATGTTTCTCGTTCGGTGGGGAGCTTCATTGGAAAAATTCCTTTGGTAAAAGAAGGTCCCGTTGATGAGTTCCTGATTGGTGTTGGTGATTCTATTAGCGAGTCAGAGAAGAGGCAGTTGAAAAAAACTCTTGCTTTCTTCATCCAGTATAAGGACAGTGGGCTTGCGCCGATTGCTGATCACATTGCCATGATAAACCATCTCGCTAATAAGCCGGTTGTAATGCTCTACGACAAAAAGATTCTCAGCTTCCACGAGCTTAAAGATGCCGTGTGATTGACAAAACGATGGAAGGAGATGAGCTGTATGGAAGGCTACAAAGATATAATCAATCTGCCGCACCATGTATCAAAGACAAGACCGCAGATGTCTATGCTGGATCGTGCCGCTCAGTTCTCTCCCTTCGCAGCCCTCACTGGCTATGATGCAGCCATCAAAGAAACCGGGCGGCTGACGGATGAGAAGATTGAATTGAGCGAGGAAGCGAAGGCATCTCTCGACAGAAAGCAAGCCTACCTCATCGAGATGATCGACGAGCTTCCGGAAATAACCGTCACCTACTTCCTGCCCGATACAAAAAAATCTGGCGGTGCATATGTGACTGTAACCGGAAATCTCAAACGCTTCGACGAATACGAGCGGCTACTGATCCTGACGGACAGCAGAAAAATACCGATGGATGACATCGCAAATATTGAATGCGATCTATTTAAGAGAATGCTTTAATTGTCGCTTGCCATGCGACCAAACAGAACACGATTTTTCTTATAATATGACTGCAAGGTAGGAACCAAGCAGTCATATTTCTTTTATATACGGAGGTATTGAACATGAAAAAGAACTTAACCGAGATCGTATTTATCCTTGATCGCAGCGGCTCCATGAGTGGGCTTGAGGCAGACACCATCGGAGGCTTTAATTCCATGATCGAGAAGCAGAAAAAAGCGGAGGGTGAAGCCCTCATCTCTACCGTTCTCTTCGACAATACCAGCGAGGTTATTCATGATCGCGTCGATATCCAGAGCATCAAGCCTATGACTGATGCAGATTATACCGCAAGGGGCTGTACTGCTCTTCTGGATGCAATCGGCGGTGCAATCCATCACATCGGCAATGTCCATAAATACGCACGGGCTGAGGATGTTCCTGAGCATACCATGTTTGTCATCACGACAGACGGAATGGAAAACGCAAGCCGCCACTATGACAGCGAAAAGGTCAAGAAGATGATCGAGCGGCAGAAGGAAAAGCACGGCTGGGAGTTCCTGTTTCTCGGTGCCAACATCGACGCTGTTGAGACAGCAAGACACTTCGGTATCAGCGAGGATCGTGCCGTGAACTACCACTCTGACAGCGAAGGAACACAGCTCAATTATGAGGTGTTGAGTGAGGCTATCTGCGCTGTTCGTTGCAGTGCGCCGCTCGGTGCCGATTGGAAAAAGCGAATTGATGAGGACTTCGAGAAGCGTGGAAAGAGCCGGAAGAAGTAAGTAAACTATGGAGTAAGTGTGCTTCATAACCTGTTTTTTGTAGCGCATACTTAAAAAATGCGAATAATATGTCCGTTGTAAAGTGAAGGGGTATTTTACGGGGAGTCCCTACGGGGGAATACGATTTTAGAGAATAGCAAGCACAGCAAGTGTAGCCACACTTGCGATTTTCGATTAAGGAAGCCCTCCCCTTAATCCTAAAAACTGCTTGTTGGGATGTCTCCCAAACCCTCTATCTTTACGAAAGGACAGATTGCCTATGGCTAAGAGGACAAGACCGATTATCATGCGGCTTGCAGTGACGGAATACGAAAAAGAGCTTATCAAAAGGAAGATGGAACAACTCGGAACAAAGAACTTTGGAGCGTATGCGAGGAAGATGCTTATTGACGGCTACATCATCAAAGTGGACTATACCCAGCAGAAAAAACTTGCCGCAGCCGTCAGTCGTGCCGCAGCGAATATCAATCATATTTGCCGACGCATTAACTCAACAGGACACTTCTATGAGGACGATGTTGCCGAGCTGAAAGAGAGGCAGAAGGAAATATGGCAGTTACTAAAATCAAACCAATCCGAGGAACTGTGAATAAGGCAATCGCCTACATCATTGATCCGAAGAAGACGGATGATGAGCTGCTTGTTTCCTCTTTTGGCTGTGCTGCCAGCGATTCTGCCGCAAAAGAATTTGAGTGGACACGCAATCTGGCGGCGCAACAAGGAGCGCAGATTCCTACCGTCATTGCTCGTCACCTGATACAGTCTTTTGATGTCGGTGAGGTCACGCCAGAAGTTGCGCACGAGATTGGGAAACAGTTTGCAGACGAATGGCTCAAGGGAAAATATGAGTATGTGATTGCCACACACATTGATAAAGGGCATTGCCATAATCACATCATTTTCAATGCTGTGAACTTTGTCGATTACCATGCGTACCGAAGCAATAAGCGGACATACCGAGAGCTGAGACAGCTCAGTGATTCCATCTGCAAAGAGCATGGGCTATCCGTGATTCCGCCGTCTCAAAGCAAGGGCATGGACTACAAAGAATACACGGAGGCAAAGCGAGGTACAAGCTGGAAGCAGAAACTCAAGCAGACCATTGATCGTTGTGTCATTACCGCAAAGGACTACGACGAGTTTCTGAAAATGATGCAGGAAGCCGGTTACGAAATCAAAACCGGCAAGTACATTTCCTTCCGCGCCGAGGGGCAGGAACGGTTTACTCGTGCAAAAACCATCGGAGAAAACTACACCGAAGAACGCATTAAGGAACGCATTCAGGGACGCAATCCCCGCAAGCGTCAAATGCAGACCGGACGCAAAGGCGTTTCTCTCATTATCGACATTCAGAACTGCATCAAGGCTCAGGAAAGCAAAGGCTATGAACACTGGGCAAAGATCAATAACCTCAAGGAAGCTGCCCGCACTCTCAACTTCCTCACGGAGAATAATCTTCTCCAATACTCTGATCTTGAAGCGAAGGTCGAGGACATTCACAGCTCCTATGCTCGTACCGGCGAAGAGCTGAAAAGCGTCGAAGCGCGTCTGCGGGAAGTGCAGCCTCTCATCAAAAACATCAGCAACTATCAGAGGCTCAAACCGGTATACGATGCTTTCCAGAAGGCGAAGGACAAGACCACATTCAGAGCAAAACACGAGGCAGAGTTGGTCATCTTTGATGCAGCAAGGAGCAACCTTCTGGCGATGCAAGGAGACGGTAAACTGCCCAGCTTGAAGTCTCTCCAAGCCGAGCATGAACGGCTCTCTCAGGAGCAGCAAAGGCTCTATGAGGAACGCGCAAGCCTCAAGAAGCAAGCGAAGCAGATCGATACCATCAAGTCGAATGTTGATATGTTCCTCAGTCTGGGACACGAACAGGAAATCATACAAAGGCGCAGCACTCAGCTCGAATAAAGAAGATGTGCGTAGGGACTGCTTGTAAGGCAGTCCCTATTTTATGGCTATACTATGGATAATCGAATTACTCCAAGAAGTTGCATCTTTTTTGTTAATCCTTGGATGAACAGATTGAAAAAATCGACCTATTCTGCTATAATATGATTTAAGTATACCTATTAACGCGAGAATTTGATTGAAAGAGGTGCTTTCATGAAGATTAGCTACAAAAAACTATGGGTGCTGCTTATTCAAAGAGACATCACCAAAGTAACTATGAAAAGAGATTTAGGTCTCGCAGCCGGTACAATGAGCAAACTAAATAAAGGCGAGGATGTTGCTCTATCTGTGTTGCTGAGAATTTGTGAATACCTGAATTGTGACATTGGAGATATATGTGAAGCTGTCCGAGTTGAGTAAAAACCACGACACACCGAAGGGAGAGTTTCATGGATCATCAATACACGGCGATGCCCGAAAGAGACAACAGAGATATGATCTCCGCTGGTTTCTCTGACGAAGAAAAGGCTACATACAAAGACAGTACATACGAAATTGTATCAAAAGTAGCCTATCTCATCGGTGTTCCTCATCGTATCTTTGAAAATGAGCATGAGGCACCGAAAATGGAAATATATGCGCGTCTTGAGCAAGATAAGACCGCAAGGATTATCCGACATCTTTGCATAGTTCGGACATCCATAGAGCGCAACTTCAAGAATATAAATGAGAAAATGCGGATGGAATACCGCACCATATTGTCCATGCCGGAATATATCCCATCAGAAAGTCTGAATCAATTAAACACGGATGGAGTCAACTTCATAAAAAAATCAAGTACAAAGCTGTGCCATCATATTATCGAGCTAAACAGATTGATTTCAGATCGTATCAATAATTGCAAGAGACTCTTTCCGCTCTGGATCAACTGGGATTACATTAAAGAACTTTTCATTATGCCTGACGGCTTGAAGGAAGATGGAACGAAAACCGCAGCGGATGTTTATTATGCAAACCTGTCACTCTATCCGTACCAAATGTATATCAACTGGATTCCTCAAGAGGAAGGGAACATTCTTTACAACGACAAGAAATTTGTTTCGCTTCTCTATCAATGGCACAATGATTACTTCTCGGAGTATAGCAAGGTTTCTGATGCCGGAAGCTATATAAAAGGCAGCATTTATGAGTTCATCGAAAGCAGTGAAAAAGTCGTAGTAGTTGTGGACTGTGAGAACTCAGATCCGTATAAGCTGTGTGCCACGCTGAAGAACCTTGATTATCAGTATACGAAGAAAATTACCACGATCATTCTGTTTGACGATGTGCATACCGCATCCGCATGGAGTATCTTGGAAAACTTCACGAAGATACCCGTCGAACACATGATGATTGAGCGAGTAAAGTCAAATAAATCCCTCGTTGATATAAAATTGACGGCAAGAGCCTGTCAGGAACATTACAGAAATAATGTGGACTCCTTTATCATCGTGTCCCGCGATTCTGATTATTGGGGACTGATTTCCTCTTTGCCGGATTCCCGTTTTCTTGTCATGATTGAACATGAAAACTGCGGACCGGATTTGAAAAATGCCCTTGTTAATGCGGGAATCTTCTACTGCTACATAGATGATTTTTACTCTGGCAATACAGAGGATATTAAGCAGGGCGCACTTTTCAAGGAGATGTACCGATATATTGATAGTGCTGTCCGGCTGAATGTAAATGAAATGTTTGCGGAAGCTCTTCGGTCTACCCGTATTGAGATGAGCGAAGCAGAAAAGAAACAGTTTATGGCTCAGTATGTAAAGACCATGCAAATGCGAATCAGCGATGAAGGCGATGTCATCCTTGAGTTCAAAAGAAAAGCAAATGCGTAACTAAAATCGCTATCTGGAATACCCTCAAATAAAAATATCCTCAAGTATTGGAGATGAAGATATGGCATACCAAAGTGAAGCTGCTCTTGAGCAACAATTCATAGAGCAATTAAACAAACAGGGTTACAGCACCGTTTCTATACCGGACTACGATGCTTTAGTGGCAAACTTCAAAGTTCAGTTTGAAACCTTCAATGCTGCAAAACTTGATACGCCTCTTACTGACAAGGAATGGGAGCGTATCTTTAATCTCATGCTCGGAAAGTCCGTTTTCCAGAGTGCAAAAATTCTACGCGATAAGTTTGTATTGGAGCGTGAGGATGGAACGAAAGTTTACCTTTCGTTCTTTGATACTGACCACACAAAAAACATCTTTCAGGTCACAAACCAGACAACCGTAGTTGGCAAGTATGTCAATCGCTATGATGTGACGCTGCTCGTAAATGGATTGCCTTTGATTCAGGTAGAGTTAAAGCGTCGCGGAATTGATATACGCGAAGCGGTCAATCAGGTGATGAGGTACAAAAAGCACTCTTATAATGGGCTGTATCATTTCATCCAGATTTTCGTTGTCTCAAATGGTGTTGATACTAAATACTTTGCGAACTCCGACAGGGATTTGCTTTACAGCCTTGCATTTTTCTGGACGGACTTCAACAATGTCCGCATTACCAACTTGAAGGATTTTTCGATTTCCTTCCTTGCCCGTGATCACATTATTAAGATGCTGACGCGGTATACAATCCTGAATGACACGGACAAGCTGCTGATGGTTATGCGTCCTTATCAGGTATATGCTGTTGAGGCTCTTGTGCGTCAAGCTACCCTGACCAACAGGAATGCTTATGTGTGGCACACGACCGGAGCTGGCAAGACGCTGACATCGTTCAAAACTGCGCAGATTCTCGCTGCCAATCCGAATATCAAAAAGGTTATTTTCCTTGTTGACCGCAAAGACTTGGACTCTCAGACCACCGAAGAGTTCAACAAATTTGAAGCCGGTTCCGTGGATGCTACGGATCGCACCGATGTTCTTGTGAAGCAGATGCAGGACAAAAACCGGCAGCTCATCGTTACTACCATGCAGAAAATGGCGAATGCGGTCAAGCGTCCTCAGTATGCAAAAATCATGGACGCATACAAGGATGAAAAGGTTGTATTTATCATCGACGAGTGCCACCGCAGCCAGTTCGGTGATATGCACAAGGATATTGTCCGTCATTTTCAGAAAGCACAGTTCTTTGGTTTTACCGGAACGCCGCGCTTTGAAGTGAACGGAAAAACTGAGGGTAAGATCACGCAGACAACCGAAATGCTCTTCGGTGAGTGCGTACATAACTATCTGATCAAGGATGCCATCTTTGACAACAATGTTCTTGGCTTCCATATCGAATACATCAAGACAATGGAGGGCGATTTTGATTGGGATGATCCCACCCTTGCAGATGCCATTGATGTCGGAGAACTCTACCTCTCCGAAGAGAGAATGTCCCTGATTGCAAACCACATCGTCCAGAATCACAAGGCTAAGACAAGAAACGGGCAGTACACCGCCATCTTTGCCGTTTCTTCGATTGAAGCTCTCGTGAAATACTACGACATCTTCAAGAAGATAAAGCACGACCTCAACATTACCGGCATTTTCTCTTATGGGCAGAATGAGGATGCAGAGGGCAAGGACGAGCATAGCCGTGACTCGCTTGAGAGAATTATTGCTGACTACAATGAGATGTACGGAACGAACTTCTCAACAGATACCTTCTCTGCGTACCACAAGGATATTTCTGACCGCGTAAAGGGTAAGAAAACAAAATCCTTGGACATTCTGATTGTTGTCAATATGTTCCTCACCGGCTTTGACAGTAAACAGCTCTCCGTCCTCTATGTGGACAAGGATTTGAAGTATCACGATTTGCTGCAAGCCTACTCCCGCACAAACCGTGTTGAAAAGGAAACAAAGCCCTTTGGCATTATTATCTGCTACCGCAACCTCAAGAAGAGAACGGATGATGCGCTGACGCTCTTCTCGAAGAGTCATGATACCTCCGGTATCGTTGTTCCGGGCTATCAGTATTTTGTAGAGAAGTTCAACGAGATGGTGATGAAGCTCAAGGAAATTGCATTGTTCCCTGAGTCTGTCGATACCATGCAGAGCGAGGATGATCAGAAACGCTTTGTCATTACTTTCCGTGAGCTGACAAAGTACCTTCAATCGCTGCAAACCTTTATTGAGTTCAGCTTCGATCAGGATGCTCTTATCATGTCTGAGCAGGAATACCAGGACTACAAGAGTAAATATCTGATGCTGTACGCAAGGCAAAAGACAGATCGTGAAGTCGTTTCCGTTCTCAATGATGTTGACTTCTGCATTGAGCTGATGGAGAGCGACAGAATCAATGTTGCCTACATCATGAACCTCATCCGCAACATCCACTTTGATGATGCAAAACAGAAAGACTATGACATCAAGCACATCAAGGAAGAGCTGGGCAGAACGGATAACCCGCAGTTGCTTCGCAAGGTTGAGATTCTGCAAGCCTTCTTGGATCGTGTCGTTGTCGGGCTGGAAAGTGCCGATGAAATTGATGCAGCCTATAATGACTTTGAAAACGAAGCAAAGCGCGAGGAAATCATTGCATTTGCGACGGCTGAGGACATTGACTCTTCTATGCTGACTGACATTATTTCGGAGTATGAGTTTTCCGGCACGATGGATGCCGGTAACATCCGAGATCGCATAGAAAAACCGATGCCGCTTTTGAAAAAGCGTTCACTGGTCAATCGTATTGTTGACTTCATCCGGCAACACACAGAGAAATACCAATAAGGAGACAGAGAGATGGATAATTCGATTCAGGCTCATCAGAAAGAGCTATGCAACAAATTGTGGGCAATGGCAAATGCCCTGAGAGGAAATATGGAAGCATACGAGTTCAAGAACTATATCTTGGGCATGATCTTCTACTACTACCTCTCCGACAGAACTGAGAAATACATGGTCAATCTTTTGAAGGATGACGGTATCAGCTACGAAGAAGCATGGGCAGACGAGGAATACAAAGCCGCCGTTATCGAAGAAGCACTCCGAGATCTCGGCTATATCATTGAGCCTCAATATCTGTTCCGTAAGATGGTAAAGATGGTTGAAAACCGTTCCTTCGATATTGAGTTCCTGCAAAAAGCGATCAACGCTCTGATGGAGTCTACCATTGGCAACGACTCTCAGGAAGACTTTGACGGTTTGTTCTCTGATATGCAGCTCGACTCCACGAAGCTCGGACATACCGTTAAAGATCGCAGCGCAGTTATGGCAAAAATTATTGCCTCACTGGATGAGATCAACTTTAGTGTTGAAGATACAAAGATTGATGTTCTCGGCAATGCCTATGAGTATTTGATCGGTCAGTTTGCCGCAACTGCCGGTAAGAAAGCCGGTGAGTTCTATACGCCTTCAGGTCCTGCCGAACTGCTCTGCCGTCTGGCTTGCCTCGGATTAACGGATGTCAAGGATGCAGCCGATCCGACTTGTGGCTCTGGTTCCTTGCTGCTTCGGCTCAAGAATTACGCGAATGTCCGCAACTACTACGGTCAGGAATTAACCTCCACCACATACAACCTTGCCCGAATGAACATGATTCTGCGTGGAATCCCTTATCGCAACTTCAACATCTACAACGGGGACACCTTGGAACATGATTACTTCGGAGATAAGAAGTTCCGCGTTCAGGTTGCTAATCCTCCGTACTCTGCAAATTGGTCTGCCGATATGCGCTTCATGGAAGATGAGCGTTTCAATGAGTACGGAAAACTTGCGCCGAAGAGCAAAGCCGACTTCGCATTCGTTCAGCACATGGTATATCACATGGATGAGGACGGACGCGCTGTTGTTCTGCTGCCGCACGGTGTTCTGTTCCGTGGAGCGGCTGAGGAAACGATTCGCAAACATCTCATTCAGAAATTAAATGTTCTGGATGCCGTCATCGGACTTCCTGCTAACCTTTTCTTTGGCACCGGCATTCCTGTTTGTGTTCTCGTCCTCAAGAGAGAACGCAACGGCAACTCTGACAACATCCTTTTCATCGACGCTTCCAATGATTTTGAGGCTGGCAAAAATCAGAACATTCTCCGAGAATGCGACATTGATAAGATTGTCGAGACATACGAGCGGCGTGAGGATGTGGACAAGTATGCCCATGTTGCAACCATGCAGGAAATTGAAGAAAACGGCTTTAACCTTAACATCCCCCGTTATGTGGACACCTTTGAGCCGGAAGAAGAAATTGACCTGAATGAAGTTGCCGCCGAGATCCGCAAGCTGCAAGCTGAGATCAAGGATATTGATGCTGAACTAAAACCTTTCTTTGATGAGCTGGGACTGGATTTCCCGTTTGATGTGGAGGGCAAATAATTATGGCAAATGTATCCTCAAGTAACGGTCTCGAAAAGCGTCCGAAACTCCGGTTTCCGGGCTTTGACGAGCCATATAGAACAACTCATTTGGGAGAAATCGCCACATTGGTTAATCGAACCGATCCAAAGTCAAATGCGCCCATAATGATGCTAAGTGCTGGAAACGGCTTCATTATGCAGTCTGTAAAGTATTCCAGAGACAATGCCGGACAGAGTCTCAAAAAATACATTCTGCTAAAGCAAGGTGAATTAGCATATAATCATGGAGCGTCCAAGGCAAAACAATTTGGATGCTGCTATGAGTTGACAGAGCCAGAAGCTCGAATCCCCTATGTATACCACTGCTTCAAGGTCAGTGATACAGAATACACGCCCTTTGTTGCTGCAACACTCAATAATCCGAAGATGGACAAGCAGCTCAAACGACTTGTTTCTTCAAGCGTTCGGATGGATGGCTTGCTAAATATCTCGTTCGATGATTACATGAGCGTTTCTTTGCATCTGCCATCTTTTGCAGAGCAGAAAAAAATAGCGGATTTTCTCAAAAAATTAGACGAGCGCATCACCGCACAGGAGATGCTTGTGGCATCCCTCAAGAAGTATAAAAGAGGACTCATTAAGACTTTAATATCAGGATCAAGGACTTTTCCTGATGGTGATTGCAAAAGCTGGGAGACAGTAAGTTTGGCAGAGATATTCACTATTTCTGCTGGTGGAGACATTGATCGTCAAAATAGTTCTCCCTCATATTCCCCAAACTATCCATACCCGGTATATGCAAATGCCTTGACCAATAAAGGGTTATATGGTTATGCAAACTACTTTAAGGTTGAAGGAGATTCTATTACTGTCTCTGGGAGAGGCGAAGTAGGTCATGCGATTGCTCGTCATTGTAAATATGTACCGATTGTTCGTCTTCTTTCATTAGTTCCCAAATACGAAGATGATGTGGATTTCTTTGCTTATATGATCAATGCGACTTCCATATACATCGAATCAACGGGTGTTCCTCAGCTAACAAGCCCTCAGCTCGGAGCAGTAAAGGTTTTGCGCCCTCCCTTACATGAGCAGAAGCGGCTTTCTTCCCTGATGCTTAAAATAGAAGAGAAGATAGAAAATGCAGAACACATAACACTTCATCTGGAAGAAATCAGAAAAGCTATGTTGCAGCAGCTCTTCATATAAAGAGCTGTTGCAGTAAAGCTGCTCTCATTGCGCAAGATTTCTCATAGATTGCTTGATAAAAAGCAATCTGGCGATCAATAGTATTCATTACACGAACTAATTTTTCTTGATTTGACTGTTCAGGTACGGGAATTGTGAAGTTTCTGATGCGCTCAAGCGCCAGCTTTGGTTGACCATTTTTTGTTTTTGAGGCTTCAATTTGAGCTTGTATTAAATCTGACGAAAGAACATAGTAAAGATACTCTGGATTGATCCGTCTAAAGTTTGTAAAACGATCACAATTTTCCGTTAGATTTACCCCCTCCAAGTCTGAGGTGATAATGTTCAGCTTGCCAAGCGTACCGGCAACAGAAATAATAATGTCCCCGTCCTTGACTTTATAGCGTGAAATCTGCTTTTCTGTGTGCGGAGTGATGTACTGCAAGGTGTCGGAGCAAACATATTTTTCGCCCATATCTGATACCGTTATGTACCGGTACTCCGTAGGCTGAGAGCTGAATGTTTCACCTTTAGGTATGCGTTTCCCACTCAACACATCACACACTTCTTCGATTTTAAGATTGTCAGCGGTTTCTAATAGTGCGAGAGCAGACTTTTCAAGAAATATAGTCCGCAACAGTCCTCTTTTATACTTCTTGAGGTTATCGACCAAAGCGCGTTGTTTGTCGAT
>ERZ1027032.495-NODE-495-length-14395-cov-16.868131_pt1 | contig 14395 bp, 7 predicted proteins | sample MGYA00519445_ERZ1027032 | MGnify/ENA primary metagenome ERZ1027032 (study PRJEB26926, sample SAMN06164888) | human gut metagenome | biome: ENVO:00009003; feature: ENVO:2100002; material: ENVO:00002003 | host: Homo sapiens | place: USA | collected 2012 ... | reverse complement strand
AGCTGATTGAGCTACTTGCGTTAGCTGATTGAACCACTTGCGTCAGCTGATAAAATACGTTCCGATGCAGTAAAAAATGCGTCCCGATGTAGCATTTGCTACGTCCCGACGCAGCAAAAGATACGTCCGGACGTAGTACAAGCTACGTCGGGACGTAATTTCAGCTTTATGAAAACGGCTGCATAGAAATAAAAAAAGTATGTATTGAACTTGTTTTTGCAAACTGTAATCGGATGTGACAAAAAATCGACAATTAACTAAATTTATGAGCAAATATGCTAAAAAACATAGATATTTCATATCAAACATTTAAATTTTAAGCGATAATCTTGGGCAAATAAGAAAATATTCGTAATTTTGCACCGATTTAAGTTAAATAGGTATTTCCATGCGTGCATATTAGTGAAAGAATGTATAAATGGAGGGGCGAAGTGTCGCCCTGAGTGCTCTCGGCTTTTACCAAACGAGAAAAAAATAAGAAAAAAATTATAATTATTAATTAATAAACTTGAAACAAACAAGGATGAGAAGATTAACTCTTTTACTTGTCTCACTTGTATTGTTGTCTATCCAATCGGTCTTGGCGCAGAGTTTCAGCGTCAAGGGTACAGTCGTGTCTGCTGAAGACAACGAACCGATGATTGGTGTGACCATTATGCAAGAGGGAACATCAAATGGCGTAGTGACCGATATTGACGGTAACTATACCATCGAAATTAAGGGTGCTTCGAAGGCTACGCTTGTCTACTCTTATGTGGGTTGCGTTACGCAGAAGCACGTTGTGAAAGCGCAGACAAATACGCTCAACATCACCCTTGCTTCGGATTCCAAGATGATGGATGAAGTGGTTGTGGTGGCGTATGGCGTGAGAAAGAAGGGAACCATTGCGGGTTCCGTGTCTGCCGTAAAGTCTGAAAAGATAGAAAATGTGCCGGCGGCAAGCTTCGACCAAGCTTTGCAGGGACAGAGTACTGGTTTGCAGGTCATCTCTTCTTCGGGTGAACCTAGCAAGGCGGCTACCTTCCAAATCCGTGGTACCAACTCTATCAACTCCGGAAAGTCGCCACTCTTTATCCTCGACGGCGTGCCAATCTCAAGTTCTGATTTCAATACTTTGAGTCCTAACGACATCGAAAGTATCTCTGTATTGAAAGATGCCTCTTCTACCTCTATCTATGGTGCACGTGCTGCCAATGGTGTGGTTGTCATCACTTCCAAGCGAGGCTTGGCAATGGACAAGGCGAAGATTACGCTCCGTGCACAGTATGGTTTCTCTGAGTTGGCACAGACCAACTGGAAAATGATGAATACCGATGAGCGTATCCAGTTTGAGAAAGAAGTAGGTCTGGATACAGGTAAGGATTACAATCTCCTTTCAAGAGTAAACGTAAACTGGCTGGACGAGGTGTTTAACGACCGCGCTCCGCTGCAGAGCTACGAACTCTCTATCAACCGTGCTACCGACCGCTTGAACTACTATGTTTCTGGTGGTTTCTACGATCAGGACGGTATCGCACAGAATTCAACCTTCCGCCGTTACAACATCCGCACCAATGCAGATGTAAAGGCTAGCAAGTGGTTGAAGGTAGGTACCAACACCATGGCTGCCTATGAGGAGGCTCAGCAGGCTGACGACGGTAGCTATACTACCGTTACTCCTATCTCAGCATGCCGATTCATGCTGCCTTACTGGAATCCATACGCAAAGGATGGCAGTCTGGCTTCACTTTCAGCAGGCAACTGGGCTGGAACCAGCGAGAACCCTATCGTTTACATGGGCTTGAATCCTATCAAGAACAAGAAATATAAGGTGCTCTCTACCATGTATGCTGAAATCTATCCGATAGAGAATCTGACTATCCGTACTCAGTTTGGTGTCGATTTCACCCATTCTACAGCATTCCTCCAGTCGTTCCCAAGTCTCTCTTCAAATCACGGACAGGGTACTGCGGCACGCCAGAGCAGCGATGCCATCAACCTGACAGAGACTACTACGGCTAACTACCGTTTCACTCTGAACGATATCCATTCGTTCAACGTGATGCTGGGTCAGGAGGCTGTCAATTTCCACTCAGATGGTTTCCAGGTATATTCCAAGGGTCAGACCAGCGATCTCCTGACCAACGTATCATCAGGTACACGTGCCAGCCGCTGGGCAGATTCATCTTCTGATTATTCTTACCTGTCATTCTTCATGCGTGGCGAGTATAACTATAAGGAGCTCTACTATGCCGATTTCTCTCTGCGTACTGATGCTTCTTCACGTTTCGGTAAGGATCATCGCTGGGGTACATTCTGGTCGCTCGGTTTCATGTACAACGTGAAGTCGACCGACTGGCTGAAGGATATGAAGTGGCTCAGCACAGCCCAGATTGCCGTAAGTACCGGTACATCGGGTAACTCTGAGATTCCTAACTATTATCACCTGGCTCTGGTATCGGGTGGTGCCAACTACGATAATACTGCCGGTTTCTATCCATCACAGAGTGGTAACGAGGAATTGGGTTGGGAGTCAACATGGGCAAACAACTTCGCCCTCCGTTTGGGCTTCCTCGACAGAATCAACTTCAGCTTCGAGGCTTACTACAAGCGTACCTCTAATATGCTGATGCGCGTTCCTGAGTCTTATACCGTAACCGGCGAGGGCTATCGCTGGAAGAACGTAGGTGTGATGGCTAACAAGGGTATCGAGCTGAGTGCTGACGGTGATGTAATCCGCACACGCGACTTCACCTGGAATGTAAGTGCCAACGTATCTTACAACCAGAACCGATTGAAGGAACTCTATAACAGTGTAACCGAGTATGTAAACTCAACCACCGGTTTGAAGTATGTGGTAGGTCACTCAGTAAGCGAGTTCTTCCTGAACCGTTATGCCGGTGTGAACCCAGCGAATGGTGAGCAGCTCTGGTATGACAAGAACGGCAACGTGACCAACGAGTTCCGTGAGAGCGACAAGGTGATGACAGGCAAGACCTATGATGCACCTTGGATGGGCGGTTTCGGTACAAGCTTCCGTTGGAAGGGCTTGCAGCTTTCTGCCCAGTTCAGCTGGATTGGTACACGCTACGTGATTAACAACGACCGTTACTTCGAGGAGAGCGGTATAACCTTCGGTACTGCTTACAACCAGTCAAACCGTCTGTTGTACGACCGCTGGAAGCAGCCAGGCGACATTACCGATATCCCACGTTGGGGCGAGGTAACCCAGCTCGACGATCGCTTCTTGGAGAATGCATCGTTCCTCCGTCTGAAGAATCTCAGTCTGTCCTATTCATTGCCACAGAGTCTGTTGCGCAAGACCAACTTCTTCTCTATGGTCAGAATCTATGGTCAGGCACAGAACCTCTTCACCGTAACCGGTTTCAACGGTCTGGATCCTGAGGTTTCATCCAATATTTACCAGGCACAGTATCCGGCATCACGCCAGTTTACTCTGGGTGTTGAATTGCAATTCTAACCAAGAAAGGAAAAAAAATGAATATCAAAAATATAAAGACATACATCCTGTCGGGAATCCTAGCCCTCTCCATGTCTTCCTGTCTTGATAAGTATCCTGAGGATTCTATCCTCATGGACCAGGCTATCAACACGGTGGACGACATGGACAAGCTGGTGTACGGTATCTACGACAGTTTCAAGAGCAGCGCCCTCTATTCGGGCAATCTGACAATCCTGCCAGATCTGCAGGCAGACTTCGTGTACTGCGTGAAGGGCTACTCTAATGCCTATGGCGATATCTACCGTTGGAAAGATATCAAGGCTACCAACACCGACATCAAGGCGGTATATGCCGACCTTTATGATGTGATCAACCGATGCAATTTCCTGCTCGATAATGTTGAAAAGGTAAAGGCTGCAACCAATGATGATAAGCAGCTTGATAAGTTGGAGCAGTATGAGGGCGAGGCTTACTTCGCCCGTGCCCTGGCTTACTCAGAACTGATCAAGTGTTTCTGCAAGGCTTACGATAGCGATGAGCAGGCTGCGAAGGAACTCGGCGTTGTACTCACAGAGCACTATTACGGCAATGAGCCACAGAAGAGAGCCACTCTGAAGGAATCATACGATTTCGTATTGAGAGATCTTGACAAGGCTGCTGAATATCTGAAAGTAGACGAAGACTTCACAGGAAGTCTCTACAACGAGATTTACTTCAACGAGTATACCTGTCATGCCTTGCGTGCGCGCGTATCCTTATATATGCACAAGTATGATGATGCCATCAAGTATGCATCTAAGGTAATCGGCAGTAAGTATTATACATTAGAGAAGGCTTCTTCCAACACCTATTCAAACCAGGTGAACGATTATAAGTATATCTGGACCTATGGTGATTCGCGTGAGGCTATCTGGAAGGTAGGTTTTACCGTGAACAGCTATGGCGGTGCTCTGGGTACCATCTTCGATAACTACAACTTCGTAACTTATCGTCCAGACTATGTGCCTGAGACATGGGTCATCAACTCATTCGACAGCAAGGACCTCCGTGCTGCAGCCATCTTCACAACCCGTGTAACAGGTTATGAGCATGGTTTGCAGTGGCCTTTGCTGAGCAAGTATTTCGGCGATGCAGAATTCCTGAACAACAATATCCTGCATGTTCACCAGCCAATGGTATTCCGTCTCTCAGAGCAGTATCTGATTCGTGCTGAGGCTTACGCCATGAAGGAGGACTATGGTAAGGCAGGTAAGGACATCTCTACCTTGCGTACAGCCCGCTACTCTTCATATGGTGGTAACACCTCGATGAGCGAGAACAACGCCATGAAGATAATCGAGGCAGAGCGCGTGAAGGAACTCTATATGGAAGGCTTCCGTCTGAACGACCTCAAGCGCTGGCACAAGGGATTTGAGCGTAAGGCTGCCGACCAGCCTGCTGCCAACTTCGTGCAGAGCAGTCTGAAGGTTGAAAAGGATGACCCTCTCTTTGTCTGGCCAATTCCTCAGCATGAGCTTGAGGCACCAGGTTCTGAGATTCAGCCTAATGAAAGTAACAAATAAAATAAAGAGAAGATCATGAAGAAAATAATGATGGGATGTTTGGCAGCCGTAGCTGCACTCATCGCTCTTGTGAGTTGTTCACAGGATTATACCACTTATGCTGGTTCAAGTCATATCATGTTCTCTGATACGCTCTATCAGTATGCTGTACAGGAAAGCAATGAGGTTTTCAATGTGCCTGTATCTGCAACCGAAAAAGCTGACTACGACCGCACCTTCGGCGTAGAGGTAGTAGACAAGCAGAGCAATGCCATCGAGGGTAAGCATTACCGCATCCTCAACAACACCGTTACAATCAAGGCGGGCGAGATGGTAGGAAATGTGAAGGTTCAGGGTATCTATGATAACATCGGCAAGACCGACTCGCTCGGCTTCACCCTGAAACTGGTGATTCCGGAAAAGTATAACTGGACAGATCTCTATAAGGACTATACCCACGTGGTAATGCAGAAGTCTTGTCCTTTCGATATCCACAACTTCTCTGGCTGGTGCATGGTTACATCTACCTTCTACAGTCAGTATCTGAACAACGTAACCAACCGTCTGATCAAGACTGAGGTAGTGGAAGGCGAGGAGAATACCGTTCTCTTGAAGGATGTTTACTATAAGGGCTACAACCTGAAGTTGAAGTTCAATACCAAGAACATTCTTGAGCCAAAGGTAGAGATGGACGACCAGATAGCTGGTGAAACCGGCGAGGCGTTCGGTACCATCTATGGAGACGGCAAGTTGCGCATCAGCCAGCCTTCTCTCTATACCTCTTATTATAACACCTGCCAGAACTATGTATTGCAGTATGTTGTTATGAGTGTAAACAACAAAGATGGTTCATTATTCGGCAACGTAGGAACCTTCATCACCATGTATGAATGGATCAGCGATGCAGAGGCAGAGAAATTGAAAGAACAAGGATATTAATCGTAGAATAAAAAGAAAATGAAAACATTGATTTCAAAATATTGGCTCGTATTGATGGCGCTGGTATCAGTGACTCTGTTCACAGCTTGTTCCAGCGATGACGATGCCGTAACTCCTGTGTTCCCACAGGTACAGACTATCGCCGGTGAAGCTGGTGCTGAGTTGGACTTCACCTTCGATGCCAACGAGAGCTGGAGCCTTTCTTCAGACAAAATCTGGTGTAAACTGGTGCAGGGCGAGAAAACAGACGCCTTCGTACTCAATGGTACTGCAGGCAAGCAGACCATCAAGGTTAAGATTACTGATGATGATGCCAGCAAGGATATGAGCGTGGCTCAGCTCTTCCTGAACATGGGTGGTCAGAAGGTTGCCATCGCTGAGGTTAAGCGTTCGGCTGCCGGCTATAAGTTGCAGGTATTCGATGCGGCTGGCAACGATATCACCGAGACAGGTATCACTGTAGGTTACAATGTATACACCAAGTTTACCGTAAAGTCAAACTTCCGTTTTGCTGTTACCAATACTCCAGCTTGGGTAGACTTGGAAGGCGGCTTCCTGGTAGGTACACCTAACAAGGATGCTGTAGGCGGAGTTTCCTTCAAGGAGAATCAGGGCGTAAGTGCTAAGTATGCCATCGCTAAGGACCGCAACTACACCATAACCTTCACTTCTGAGGATGGCAAGGCTGCTGTAACCATACCTGTTATCTATAATGGTATGACCACCAGCACCATGGATGTTACTTATCCAACCTCTTCACAGTGGGCAGTATGGAATGTATCTCTCGATGGTAAGGTGTTCACTCAGAATGGTTCTAGCCTGAATGGTGGTGATACCAACGATTTCACCTTCTACAACTTTGTTCCTTTCACCCTCAAGACCTTGGGTGATGCTTACCAGCTGGTAGTTTTCGAGAAAAAGGAAGCTGGTCTGTTCGAGGATACATCTGGTGCTGTGAAACTGCAGGGTGAGAAGGGTGATGTGAAGCTCACAGTCGCTCCATTAGGCAGCGGAAGCCGTGAGTTCATGGTCTATGCATTGCCACAGAGCGTATTCGAGAGTCTGGAGAATGGACCCGACGGAATGCTGGAGGAAGACTTCATGACTGTGAAGAGCGATTACGACCGCTACTTCCTGATGGATGTCGTACAGAAGGAGGCCAACTCTTCTGCTGATGATCAGTCTGCAGCGCCTACAATCTTGGAGATGAACTACTTGCCAGTAGAGTGCAAGAAGGATAAATCAACGTATGGTTCTATCATATCAGAAAAATTTGGCTACAATGGTGACGAAATATATGTCGCTCAGTCAGGAGTAGGAAGCTCTCTTACAGTTAATCCTAATATCAAGGATTGGGACCCTAACACTATGATGGAGACAGGCTATCTTACAGTTAAGGATAACAACGGAAATGATGTTTATGCAGAGCTTAGTATGGATATGAATAATAACAGTATATTCTTCGTAGATGTTCCTGCTGCTACTCCAATGTTTATGGTATTCAAGGACAACGGAACTCCTGTAAAGGTTCTTGTTGTTGAATCTCCTGGTGAGGGAATGAGTAAGAAACATACTTCTATCAGAAAAATTAGAAAGTAATGAACAGAATGAAAATATTTTCAAAGGCACTCTTGTTGCTCTTGGTCTCTCTCCTGACCTTTGCAGCAACAAGTTGCTCGGATGATGAAACTGGAGGCTGGGACGGCACATACGGATATGTGCAGTTCAAGCTCAGCAAGAAGGTTTCTTCAAGAGCTACCCGTGCTGCTGCCCTTGACAAACTTGAGAAACTGGATGATGCCAAGAAAATCAAGGTGGTCATGGAGCACAACGGTACAACTGTCTCTCAGACACTGGTGCTCAATTCTTATAATTCAGAGAATGCAGAGTATGGTCTGAGAAGTGAAAAACTGCAACTCGCTTCGGGTACTTACACCGTTATCGGTTTCTATCTCTATGATGCGGTAGACGAGGAGTTGCTGGCTTCTTCTGCCGGCGAAACATTCACTGTAGTAGGTGGCGGTCTGGAAGTACAGAACCTTATGGTGGAGACTGTGGAGCGTGGTAAGGTGAAGTTCAATCTCGTGAAGGAGTGGGAGAAGACCCGTGCCGGTGGTACTGAGTATCTCTTCTCTAACATCCGTCTCGTTGACGTCAGCGTAACCAACCTCTTTACCCGTGAGACCTATACCTTTCCTGAACTGAAGGTGAAATATAAGGAGTCTAGCGAAGAGCATCAGAATCCTGACAATGAGAACGATAAGTATATGGATACAGGTACAGCTTACTGCGATTCTACCGTATGGTTGCCTGCCGGTACTTATCAGGTTACCTCTTATACCACCTACGGGAAGACAGGTGCGGTGAAGACCAAGTACGAAACCCAGCCTGTAAAGGGTGAGGCGTTTATCGTAGAGGATAATCAACTGAATGATACGGCTCAGGTGCCTATCCTCCTTTCCAAGACAAAGGAGTATATCAAGGACTATGAGGCTTTGAAGGCTATCTGGGAATCTCTCCATGGTAAGGAGTGGAGCTTCTATGGCGATGCTACCTTCAAGGGAGCTAACTGGAACTTCAACAAGGAACTCGATATGTGGGGCGAACAGCCGGGCGTAACGCTCAACAGCAACGGCCGTGTCATCGGTCTCGTTATCGCCGGTTTCGGTGCAAAGGGAATCGTACCTGATGCCATCGGACAGCTGACAGAACTCCAGGTGCTCAACCTCGGTTCTCACGATGAGAAGATTGGTGCCAACATCTTCAATAATTATGATGCCAACAGTCTGACTGCAGCAAAGAAGAGCAGCATGCGTCACGACTATGAGAACAAGTTTCTGAAGTATGACCCACGTGCCAACATGTCGGATATGATTGTAGAAAGCTACAACTCTGATCCTAAGGTGGCACCGAAGAACAGAATTAAGAAGGACAGTCGCATCAACCTGAAGGATGCGCAGATCGGTACATTGACCAACAAGATTACAGGTGTATCTAAGGCCATCTATCGCCTGACTAAGCTGCAGCAGTTCTACATCGGTAACTCTTCTATCACATCCAACTCGGTTTGTGCGAAGTTCTACAAGCCTGACGATCCTGTTTATGGTAAGTTTGCACAGGAGTTTAAGGAAGAGGATTGGGACAAGATGGAAAACCTGACCGATATCGAACTTTACAACTGTCCGAAGATCAGTTGCATTCCAGACTTCTACTATAAGCTCCCTAAATTGCAGGCGATGAACCTGGCACGATGCAAGGGAATCCCTGCTAATCAGTTGAGAAAAGATTGGACTCGCTTAGCTGAGGAGAAGACAGGTAAGACACTCCAGATTCTCTATATGAGTTACAATAACCTGGAGGAGTTCCCTGAGTCTTCTGCATTGAGAAAGATGGTAAATCTCGGTTTGCTCGACCTGGCTTACAATAATATCAAGAAGGTACATCCGTTTGGTTCTGAGGTAGCTCTCTCTTCTCTCTATCTGAACAACAACCAGATTGAAGAGATTCCTGCTAATCTCTGTGCCTTTACAGATGATGTGGAAAGTCTGACTTTCGCTCATAACAAGTTGAAGAAGATTCCGAATATCTTCGATGCAAGTTCTGTTCGCGAGATGGGTTCTGTAGACTTCTCTTACAACGAGATTACAGGTGTAGATAATAGTGATGGTACCTACAGGGGTATTAATGCAGCTTCAGTCAGTCTGTCAAACAATAAGATAGAGAAGTTCCCTTCAGAGCTGTTTACTGCCGGTTCGCCAATCACAACCATCGATTTGAGCGGCAACCAGATGCGCACCATCCCTAAGGGTTCCATCAAGGGCAAGAAGGCTTATCTGCTGCAGGTTATCGACTTCCGATTCAACAAGTTGACATCCCTCTCTGATGACTTCCTCTCAACCACATTGCCATACATTACCAATATGGACTTGAGCTACAACTGCTTCACCGAGGTGCCAACCCAGCCATTGAACAGTGCCGTGCTCCGTGCCTTTGCTATCAACCACCAGCGTGATGAGAAGACCGACCAGCGTTGCCTGCGTACATGGCCTACAGGAATCACAACCTGTCCGAGCCTGATCCAGTTCCAGATTGGTTCCAACGATATCCGTAAGGTAGAAGAGACACTGACCTCTCACCTTTATATCCTGAATATCGCAGACAACCCTAACATCTCTATCGATGTAACGAGCGTCTGCGCATACATCAAGGCAGGTATGTATATGCTGTTCTACAACAAGAATCAGGACATCCGCGGTTGCGATGCTTTGGATCTCGAAAATTAAACCCTATAAGAAAGTAGTAATATGAAATATATGAATAAACTGACATTAGGTATCGTTCTCGCTGCCGGGCTTTTCACAGCCTGCAGCGATAAGGATGATGTCGATATCCCAGGAGGACTGGCGCTCGATAAAAAGGAGATAGCCATAGGCCCTCAGGGTGGAACAGAGCAGATTGCCATCGCTGCCTCACAGGACTGGGTAGCTAATACCTCTGAGCCTTGGCTGACGCTTTCGCCTGCCAACGGCGTGGGTTCTGTTGAGGGTACCATCAAGGTGGATTCTACTCTTTCCAACACGCTCCGCAGCACAGAACTCAGTTTCCAGGGTGCCAACGGACAGAGTCGCAAGCTTACCATCACCCAGTTCGGTTATGGCAAGCAGATCTTCCTGAAGGATTCTGTTGTAGAAATCGAAAACTCCGATTCTTACGATAACCGTGCTTTCGAGAGTCTGATTTCTGCCAACGTGGAATGCAAGATTGGTAAGATAGAGTATTCTTTTGAGGGTGATCTGACCGATGCCGAGAAGGCAGAGAACGAGAGCGAGCGTGAGGGCTGGCTCCTGAACAGTAAGGATGAAGATAAGCTGACAGGTACTAACCTGGGTATCGTGCTGGACAGAAAGTACCGTCCTCGCACCGTGAACTTCAAGTTCCGCTGGGCGATGAACGTGGTTCCTGCCGTTCGTGTGGCTAAGGTTCATCTCGTGCCAATCAAGGCTGAAGACCAGCTGGTAGATGCAGATGGCAATCCTACAGATGATGTTATCCTGACCGTTCGTCAGAAGGCAGCACCAAAGATTGAGGACAACCGTGCCGGTGACTCTCTCTCTGTCATCATGATCAACCAGAAACTGGGTAGCATTGCTACCTTCGATTCCAGCGATAACATGCGCAACTGGAGCGGCGTAACGCTCTGGGAAGCTACTGATGATTTAGTGAAAAAACATCCTGAGGCTTTAGGACGTGTACGTTCTGTCAAGTTCAGCATGTTCAACCTCAAGAGTGGCGAAACTCTTCCTAAGGAAGTGGGCAACCTCAAGTTCCTGGAGTCATTCTCTGTTACTTCCAACGAGAACAACCAGATTCGTGAGGTGAACCTCGGTGATGAAATCTGCTCGCTGAAGTATCTGAAGAATCTTACCGTTCAGGCTTACGGTCTGACTCAGTTGCCTGCTAACTTTATTAATCTGGGCAAGAGTCTTGAATCGCTCAACCTGGTAAGTAACAACTTCAACAAGTTGTCAGATATCACCGATATCGTCAACGAGAAGAACTTCCCTAAGTTGCGTAATCTCATTCTCTACGCACAGCGCCGTACGGATGTTCTCTTCGACATCGCTTCGCTGGGCGAAAAGAATGCATCAGGCGTCTATGTTTATAATAACTATCCTATCGGACTGTATGGTAAGGTAAATGCCGGAACCCCAGACCGCCAGGCGCTTCTCAAGCTCCTGACATGGGATAAGTTGAATACACTGGAGTTGTCTTACTGCTTCCTGGAGGGTGAACTTCCTACCGATGAAGAGATGACTGAGGCACTGGAGGCTGCCGGCAAGGCTACCCGATACACCAAGTCTGACTTCTCTACCAACAAGGAAGATTATCTCGACAAGCTGGTAGGCGATACCTGCAAGTGGTTGCTCTCAGGCTGGGATAATCCTGTAACCTGCAAACACAAGGATGGTTCTGTAGTTAGTGCGGATGTTTATCCTCTTCAGGTGCCACGTGTATTGCCAAACTGCCGTCAGTTGTCACTCAACCTGAACTTCTTTACAGGAAAGGTGCCAAACTGGATTCTCTTCCATCCACACCTGGTAGAATGGAATGCACCAACGATGGTGTTCAACCAGCAGCCTAAGGGTAAGAATAGCGATGGCGCTGCCGTTGGTTTCTCTAATATGACAGACGACAGCTACAGCTACGACTACTATTACGGAACCAGCGACCCAGGCAGCAACTGGGAGGTTCCGGGTGTAGCTTATCCGCTCTACTACCGCACATACGTGGCAGCAGGCGATATTGATGAAGCTGCGCTGATGGCTAAGTACAGGAGAACTAAGAAAAAGTAAGATAAACATAAAAACAATATAGAAGCAAACAATGAAGAAAAAGTTTTTCTATATAGCAATGGTCGCATTGGCATTGACGGGCTGTTCTGACAGCCTGTCAACCATCGGCTCTTCTGACGGCAATTCAGAAATCACCATTCCTGCAGATGCTGAGGCGGGTGAGCTGCTGATTAAGTTCAGTCCGGAGATGAGCGATATCCTCGACCAGGCACAACTGAGCAAGACCCGCGCCGGAAAGGCTACCCGTTCGGGTATTCCTTCTACCGATGAGGTGCTCGACATCCTGGGAAGCTACAGCTTCGAGCGTGTGTTCCCGGTAGATGCAAATACTGAGGCAAGAACCCGCGAGGCGGGACTCCACCTCTGGTATACGGTGAAGTTTAATAAGGGAACCGATCTGAAGACGGCTGCCGAGCGCCTGAAGCAGTTGGGCGAAATCTCAAAGGTTCAGACCAACGGCCGCATCAAGCGTGCTTACAATACCGACAGCAAGCGCATCTATCTCAGCGATAAGGCACTTCAGCAGAAGTCTACCCGCTCAGCAGCCAATAGCGAGCCAAACGATCCGGGCTTTACCAGCCAGTGGCATTACCGTAACCTGGGCGAGGGCAACTATGATTTTGAGAACCTCAACAACAACAAGGTAGGCGCTAAGGCAGGATGTGATGTGAATGCACTTGAGGCATGGAAGACCTGTACAGGCGATCCTTCTATCATCGTGGCTATTCTTGATGAGGGCGTGATGTATACGCACCCTGATCTGGCAGCCAACATGTGGTGCAACCCGGGCGAAAGTGTTCAGGGTGCCCAGACTGACGGCGACGGAAACGGTTATGAGGGCGACCTTCATGGCTACAACTTCGTTACTGAGAGCGGCGATATTACCTGGACTGATGCCAATGACACCGGTCATGGTACTCACGTAGCTGGTACCATTGCAGCCGTAAATAATAATGGTATCGGTGTATCTGGTGTTGCCGGTGGTGACGGAACTCCTAACTCTGGTGTCAAGATTATGTCTTGTCAGGTATTCTCCGGTCAGAACAGTGTAACCTTGGCAGGCGAGGCGAGAGCCATCAAGTATGCTGCCGATAATGGTGCAGTCATCCTGCAGTGCAGTTGGGGTTACAACTCTTCAGAGTCTAGTATCATCAACGGTTATACTCCGGGCCCTGCTACCGAGAAGGAATGGGCTGAGACCTATCCGCTGGAGAAGGAAGCTCTGGATTACTTCATCAACAATGCCGGTTCGCCTAATGGTGTCATCGACGGTGGTATTCCAGTCTTCGCAGCCGGTAACGAGTATGCTGGCAATCCTGCTTTCCCAGGTGCTTACTCTAAGTGCGTCTGCGTATCTTCATTAGCTGCCGACTTTACTCCAGCCTGCTACACCGATTTCGGTTCGCTCGTAACCCTGAGCGCTCCTGGTGGCGACTTGGAATATTACAGCAAGATTGGCGAGCAGGAAGATGAATACTGGGCAGAGACCACCGAGCAGAAAGGTGCTGTGCTCTCTACGATGATCAAGAACGGTCAGCCTGCTTACGGCTACATGGAGGGAACCTCTATGGCTTGTCCTCATGTTTCGGGTGTGGCTGCCTTGGGTCTCGCTTATGCTGCCAAGACGAACCGTCATTATCGTGCTGCCGACTTCGTAGCCCTGATGAAGAAATCTGTGAAGGATTTGGATAGTCATTATCAGAATGGTGCAACTAAGACCTACTATATGAACCATACTACCGTAGGTGCTTCGCCAGAGATTGTACAGCTCTCTAAGTACATCGGCAAGATGGGTGCTGGTCTGATTGATGCAGCTCAGCTCTTGAATAACATCACGAACAAGGAATTCAGTTCTGATATGAAGTTGCCTAACGTGTATGTGGGCATCGAGAAGACTGTTTCTCTTAACCTCGCTGCATATTTCGCAGGTCAGACAGGGGGATTTTCTTGCTCTGTAGCGAAGAACGGCGTAGCTTCTGCTTCGGTAGATGGCAAGACGCTCATCGTGAAGGGACTCGCTGCCGGAAGTACATCGCTCACCGTAACAGCTGCCGATGGTACCAGCCAGACCGTAGTTGTGACCGTTAGAAAGAGTGCCGGTAACAATGGTTGGATGTAAT
>ERZ1027032.490-NODE-490-length-14452-cov-5.492672_pt1 | contig 14452 bp, 13 predicted proteins | sample MGYA00519445_ERZ1027032 | MGnify/ENA primary metagenome ERZ1027032 (study PRJEB26926, sample SAMN06164888) | human gut metagenome | biome: ENVO:00009003; feature: ENVO:2100002; material: ENVO:00002003 | host: Homo sapiens | place: USA | collected 2012 ... | reverse complement strand
GAGATCTAGTACGGTCTCGTGGGCTCGGAGATGTGTATAAGAGACAGCGCACACCCTGCGCGCCTGCCAGACGGGACCTGCCGGAAGGGAGCGCATCGTGCGTTTTGAATGGACGGCCGACGCGACCTTCGGACAACTGCTCGAACACCTGGGGCGTATTCCGATCCCGCCCTACCTCAACCGCGAAAGCGAAGCCATCGACAACGACCGCTACCAAACCGTTTATGCCCGTTTCGAGGGTTCGGTGGCCGCTCCGACAGCCGGGCTGCACTTCACCCCGGCGCTGATCGACGAGATGAAATCACGGGGTTTCGACTTCGGGGAGGTGACCCTGCACGTCGGCGCAGGCACCTTTCTGCCCGTCAAGGACGAGGACGCCGCCCGGCACCCGATGCACACCGAGCATTTTGAAATCCGCCGTCAGACCGTCGAGACGCTGCTGAGCAAATGGGGCTCCGTCGTGGCCGTCGGCACCACGTCGGTGCGCACGCTCGAATCCCTGCCGGCCCTCGCTTGGCGCATCCGCACCGGCGGGACGCCCGCAGCCGAGCGTCCCGTGGGGCAATGGGAACTCTATGACCTTCCCGAAGATTTCGCAGGCGACGAGGCCCTGCGCATCCTGCTCACTTATATGGAGGAGCAGGGGCTGGAGCGGATCAAGGCGGCCACGCAGATTATGATTACCCCACTGGGATACCGGTTCCGGATCGTCAGGCACATCGTCACCAACTTCCACCAGCCCCGTTCCACGCTTCTGCTGCTCGTCTCGGCCTACGTGGGATCGGACTGGCGGCGCATCTACGACTATGCGCTCGGTCACGATTTCCGCTTCCTGAGCTACGGCGACTCGTCGCTGCTGATGCGCTGACCGAAACGGGACGGATCACCTGATGAAATCCGTCCCGCCGATTAACCTTTGATCGATAATCGCGACTGCATTTAATCGATCAAAAATTATACTGTACCATCAAATTCACACGGTTCGCATGGTTTTTGATTCCAATAGTGTTTTTCCGTGTACCGTAAAGAAATTCGCCAGCGATCTTACAGCTTGGGGTGAGCATATAGGAAACATTACCGAACATATATTCACCCCGTTTATATAAACCCAACACTTCATTGCTTCGTTCATGCTCCACTCGGACATCCGAATAACCTCCGCAAATAAATAAGCGTCCTACCGGATTAACCTGCACGGCTGCTTGCCAGCCCCACATAGGCACCGCCCGCACCTTATCTCTGTCCAACCCTTCATAAGCCAAATCGAGATTCGAGCCTGTCAGGTCTTGAATATAGGGGGTAATGCCCTCGCCGTAAACTCCGCTCATAAACAATACAACCGGACGAGCGATCCGAATACGTCCGCTAACCTGAGCGCCCCAACCGAACAGTGATATTCCCTTATCCTTATATTTGTCATGGAAATACATTGTGCGCAAGACCCCCGATGCACGGATATGGCTATCCCGATTCTTACCCCATGCAAACTGAACGTATGCCGGTACATCGGGCACACGCTGGAGCTGTTTGTAACCCATAAGATCATTGATTGTATTAACTGACGGCATCTCGGCGGCTATACCCACAGTAAAATGGTTGCGTGCAAATCTCTTTTCATACCGAATCATCGTCGCAAAATTGAAATTATACGAATTCGGTCCGCGGAAATCCACTGTCGAAGGCCCGGCCTGCAGGTCGCAAAATGTCGTGATGTCGCGCCCGAAGGTAAAACCCAGAAATGACACATAGGCAGATCGCAGCCGAGGCGTATAGCTGCCCTCGGAACCGCCGCGGAAATCCATATCCATAAAAAGTTGGATACGTCCCAATCCACGTGTGTTGGCAATGGACTTCACGAATATGCGAGATGTCGAAACATCCATCATAAGTTTCTGCTTCGCATTACTCTCATCGTACCCCGGCATATAGTTCAGTATATCGTTCGGTATATCGTAGGGAACAAAATCGATATTATCAGAAATCCCATTAAAATCATAACCTGCACGCAAAGCAACCATTCCTCCTACCGCGAGTGAATATTTGTTGTTTTTCGAGGTCAGGACAAACTGCGGCTTTTCGAGTTGCTGGAAGCCGGTACGATGCGTTTCCGCATAATCCATCATTGCATTTTCTTTCGCCATGCGCTCTAATGCCGCTGCCTCGCGCATGGATTGAATTGCAGCAGAAAGGTCTTCTGTCTCTTCGGTATCCTGCACAGAAATTAAGTACAGCATAGGCGAATACTCCTCTTTCGGAGCAGTGTCTTTTCGTGAATACCGCTGCGCGGATGCAGCATGCATACCGGCGAAAAGCATAAAACCAGCAACCAAAACATAAAAATTCTTCATATTCAAGAATTGGGCACACCCCGGCTCCTGCGGTGCGGTTGGCAAAAGAAAGTACAGAGCCGTTCATTCCTCCTATCGGAAAAATCCGGAATATCCGAGCAATTCCAATGCCCCACGCCTGGAACGACCACCCTGCAAAACCGAGCAAGAAAGCGTTTTCGATCACCTGTCCCCTCAAAACACGGAATTTCCGTCGAAAAAACGAAATACTTTCATCGGCAGGTTCTTTTACCCTGCAACGTGATATTAAAGATAGACAAAAATTTGCAAAATGCAGTCCGAACGGTCGTTTCCCGAACTCCGACCGGGTCATACAATGGCAACAATCGCTTAACGGAGAACGGACGTCACACCGCCTCTGCCGGGGAGCACGATTTCAGGGCAAGGTGCTTCACCCAGACCACGAAACCGCCCGTGAGGATCAGGTTGAGCGCAAGGGTCAGCACCGAGATGACGAGCGCGGGACCGCCGAGGTTGTAGCCGAGCGCAATGAAAATCACGCCTGCGCCCACCTCGCCACGGGTGAACATGCCGATCGAGAGCGCCAGCCGCTCGCTTAGCTTGCGGTCGCGGTAGAAGCACATCGGCACGAGTTTGCCCAGATTCGAGAGCAGCGACACGACCACCACATGCAGGGCCACCATTCCCCACGACATCATGGGCTGGGAGCCCGTGACCGAGTGGGCCCCCGCATGGCTCTCGGCAAAAGCGGTGCCGATGAACAGTGGCATGCTCAGGCCGACCAGAAACATGAAGAGGAACGACACGCCCGAGGCGGCCCGCCGCTCGGCAGGGGTGTCGATATGCCGCTTTTTCAGCAGCATTCCCAATACGAAGGCGGGGAGCAGCACCTCGATATGGATGCTTCCCTGGTCGCCCCACAGGTTTTTCGAGAGGTAATAGACGGTCTGCGTCACGGCGAACACCAACGCGGAATAGCCCAGGATGGCTTTCCAGTGCTGGGGCAGGTCGTATCGGCCCAGCTTCTGCCAGCCCAGCACCAGCAGCACCACCACGATCAGCACCACCACGAACATCTGCCACCGCAGCCCGATCATCAGGATTTGCAGCGGGATCATCAGCAGGATGGTATCCAGGTCGTCGAAGATGGCGAGCACCTGGATTTTCCGGTAGATCCAGCTCGAGCGCAGCCCGAGGGCGGCGAGCATCGTGAAGAGGATACCCGCCGAGGTCGGGGCCGCAAAACGACTCAGGAGCAGGTTTTCCTTCCACGCCTCGGCGCTGCCCCACAACTCCGGCGGCAGCAGCACCAGCACATAATAGACGGCAATGACGATCCAGGGCATCGCAGCCGTGGCCATCGCAATGAAATAGTCCCCGGCATAGGATTTCCAGCGCGACTTGTCGATCTCGAACTCCCGTCCGACGTTGATCATGATAAAGCCGAGACAAACGTAGAGCAGCGTATCCGTAATGGCCTTGAATTTGGGGTAGTCGGCTCCGAAAACGCCCGGAAGCAGTTGCGAAGCGACGAGCCCGAAGATCAGGAACAGGGAAAAGGAGAGCACTTTTCTCATCGGATCAGGGATATCTTTGGTTATGAGAGGTCAAAAGTAAACTTTTTTCGGCAGAATCCAAAATAATTCGGGCGATTCGCCGCTTTGCCTCTGTGCATACCGCGTACCGGAATGTACGAAACCGGAAAGTCGTCCGGCGAAAGATTTCGGAAACGCACCGCGCCGAATTAATAAAAAATTTGTATTTTTGCAGCCGGAAGGGAAAACAGGTTATCCGTATTCATAAAAATAAAAAAATCCGAATTATGCAGATTGTTGAGATCCATGCCCGTGAGATTCTCGATTCGCGGGGCAACCCCACGATCGAGGTGGAAGTCAGAACCGTTTCAGGCGCCTTCGGTCGCGCAGCCGTTCCCAGCGGCGCCTCGACCGGCGAACACGAAGCCCTCGAGTTGCGCGACGGCGACAAGGGACGCTACCTGGGCAAGGGCGTGCAGAAAGCCGTCGAAAATGTAAACAACATCATCGCTCCGGCCATCATCGGCATGAACGTCTCCGATCAGGTCGGCATCGACCGCGCCATGATCGAACTGGACGGCACGCCGACCAAATCGAAGCTGGGCGCCAACGCCATCCTGGGCGTGTCGCTCGCCGCAGCCCGCTGTGCGGCCGACTACTTTGGGATGCCGCTCTACCGCTATATCGGCGGAGCGAACGCCAAGACGCTGCCCGTGCCGATGATGAACATCATCAACGGGGGTTCGCACTCCGACGCACCGATCGCTTTCCAGGAGTTTATGATCCGTCCCGTCGGCGCGACCTCGTTCCACGAAGGGCTGCGCATGGGCGCCGAGGTGTTCCACAACCTCAAGAAAGTACTCCACAAACGCGGTCTCTCGACGGCCGTAGGCGACGAAGGCGGTTTCGCCCCTGCGCTCAACGGCACGGAGGACGCCATCGAATCGATCCTCGAGGCGATCAAGGCAGCCGGCTACAAACCGGGCCGCAAGGCGGAAGGCGGCGACGTGTCGATCGGCATGGACTGCGCCTCGTCGGAGTTCTTTGCAGACGGCATCTACGACTACACCAAATTCGAGGGGGAGAAAGGCGCCCGCCGCTCGTCGAAAGAGCAGGTAGCCTACCTCAAGGAGCTGGTTGCCAAATACCCCATCGACTCGATCGAGGACGGCATGTCCGAAAACGACTGGGAGGGCTGGCGACTGCTGACGGCCGAGCTCGGCGATCGCTGCCAGCTCGTCGGCGACGACCTGTTCGTGACCAACGTGGATTTCCTGCGCAAGGGCATCGAGATGGGCTACGCCAACTCGATTCTCATTAAGGTAAACCAGATCGGCACGCTCACCGAGACGCTCGACGCCATCGAGATGGCCCACCGCGCCGGCTACACCTCCGTCACTTCCCACCGCTCGGGCGAGACCGAGGACTCGACCATCGCCGACATCGCCGTGGCAACCAACTCGGGCCAGATCAAGACCGGCTCGATGTCCCGCTCGGACCGCATGGCCAAGTACAACCAGTTGCTCCGCATCGAGGAAGAGCTGGGCGACGAAGCGATCTACGGCTACACGAAGATTTACCGCAGCAAATAAATCGCGCACGCGACAAGGCAGAAGCCCCGGTAAAACCGGGGCTTTTTTAGTGTGTCCGCCCTCCCTGTTTGCGTTAGTATGCCATGCCCGACTGCAAAGCCCACAGACCGAACAGACTGAACAGGCGCACAGACCGAACAGAGCGCACAGACTGAACAGACCGAACAGAGCAGGCAGAGCAACCGGAAGGAGGTTCGATCTCGGGATAACCTCAAAGAGGCAACCTGAAGGGGACAACCTGAAAGGCGCGTCAATAGGGGCCGGATAAATAGGACGGCCAATAACATGATTACGACAATATGTCAGGACACAAAGGTAAAAAAAGCCCCGTGATCGAATCACGGGGCTTCGTAAAACCGGTAAGTTGCCTATTCGTACTCGAATGCAACCGTCTCGCCGACGGGGCAGCTAACCACGTTGTTCGTGTAGAACTTGGCCGAGCCTTCCACATCGGGCGTGTTGATCATCACCACGACGGTCATATTGTCGGTCACGTAGGTATCCTTCAGGGGCAGCGAAATAACGTGCTTCAGCGTGTTGCCGGCCTTGAATTCGCCGCTCAGCGCGAGGTACTGACCCATCACGTCGTTGGTGCTCTTGATATTGCCGGTACGGAGCGCATGGTCGTGCGTGCCGTAATCGCCAGGAGCGCCGTTGTTGACCTGCGCAGCCTTGATCCCGCTCTCGAGCAGCCAGGCGCCGACCTTATACCTTGCATCCTTACCAACCTTTGCGCCGATGGTCACGATGATTTCGTTGCCGACCTTCTTCGTGGCAACGCTCAACCCGGCGACAGCCTCGGCATCTTCCAGTTCGTTGTCGATGTAGGTCTTCATCTGCGTCGCATTGCCCTGGATGGAGCCGGTATTGGAGGTCTTGACGTTCTTGCGAAGGTCATACGACACCCAGGGGTAACCGGTCACACCCATCGCCTGTGCGAGGTACTGCGCCTCGATGGTGTACATCGGGTCGGAAGAGTTGTAGCTGTGACCTGCAACGAACACCACCTTGTCGGCGTAATCGCTTTGCTCGATCTCCCGGAGGGCACCGATAACGAAAGGACAGTAGCCGCAGCCGGTACCCGTGTGATCGATGGCCAGAATACGACGTTTGAAGCCGTTGTATTTGTCCGGCTGAGCATCGGCGGGAAGCGCAGGAATCTCGGTAACGGCACGAATGGTGATTTTTTCCGAAATCTTGGCATCCTTGGAGGCGTAAAGTACATAGTCGCCCGTCTGCGTTGCCGTAAAGCTGGCACTCGTCAGCGGGGTCTCGGGAGCGCTCTCCAGATAGATGGACGCCTGCGAGGTGATGTCCGCGCCGTCGAGCCATACCGTAAGCGTCGCGGCATCGGTGCCGTCAGCCTGGATGAAATTCGTGCTGGGCACGAGTTGAATATCACCCGTTGCGGGAGGAGTCGGGGTAGGTTCGGGATCGTCGCTGCTGGAGCAGGATATGCCGAGGAAAGCGATCGCGCTTAACCCGAGCAGGATGTTTGAAATTTTCATAGTTGTTTGCTGAATTAAAATGAGAAAGATGGTTGTGCTGTTATGTTAGAAAGACGAAGTGAGCAGCAGGCTTACCCCCGTGAAAGCGGGTTGCTCGCGGCAGACCCCGCCGGAGCAGACGAATCCCTTGCGGTTGCGGCCGAAGCTGAGCTGGATGCGCGTGCGGCTCTTGGTGAAGCTGAAGCCGCCCGAAGGGTAGTGGACGGTTTTTTCCACTGCCGTTTCACCGTCCTCCTGGTAGGCGCGGTTGAAATTCATCATATCGCTGAAAAAGAAACTCCACTTCGGGGCGATGTTGAACTCCAGCAGGAACGCCAGCCAGTCCGTGCCGGCATCATCCGCCAACACACGGTATTCCGGCCTTACATAGTCGGAGTAGAGGTACTGCAACTCGGCGCGCAGCGAATAACGGGGATTGAACTTGTAGGTGACGTCGCCCACGATGATATTGGAAGCGAAGGTGATGCCGTCGAAATCACCCGAGCCGTGCGTGGGGCTCCACTCCTGACGGGAGAGCAACAACGAGGTCTTGAGCGAGCGGTTCCACTGCCGCTCCACATCGACATTGATATCGCGCCACAGCAGGTTGGCCTTGTTATTCTGGGTATTCTCTTTGAGGGTATAATACGTCGAGAAGTTTGCGTGCAGGTTCCAGTACTTGTAGCGTGCGCTCTTGTTGCGCAGCGAATAGTACACGTCCACTTGACCGCCGAGCTCCCCGTCCGGATTCACCTGGTAGGGGTTGAGGTTGGTCAGCAGGTAGGTGTACTGGCGCGTCAGGGCCGGAATATAGTTGATCAGGTTGCCCGTCCCCTCCCCATAAATCGAGAGCAGGGTGGCCATGTGTTCCAACCGGCGGAACGATCCCAGTACGCTGAACCCTTTGTGGCTGTATCCGAGCTCGGCCAGATAGACGTTGCCCTTGGCGACGTTGCCCTTGGCACCGACCGAAAAGAGGTCGTCCTCGCCCTTGGTCACATACTCGAAGCGGGCCGTGATGCCCTTCCAGTCGAGGTTCAACCGACCGGAATACATATTCAGGTTGGGTCGCACCTGATCGGAAACACCCTGGTGGAGACTCTTCTCTTCGTCGATCTTCTGGAACCGGTTCACATAGCTTCCCTCGAGGGTGAACATCGCATCCCGCAGTCCGAAGATATCGGCCAGCGAAACGCTCAGGTCAGCGCCGCGAATCCAGGAATCCTCGTAATCCATGTAAAGACGCGGACGCCCATAGAGTCCCTTGAACTGTACGTAGTTGCCGAAATTATAGGTACCCCGGACACCTTCGAGCGAATTGTTGAAACCCAGCGCACGATCCTCGTAGCTGCGGAAGATCAGTCCGTTGCCGAACTGGTCGTAAATGTCGCCGACCAGAATCCCGAAGTTCTCGTCCTGCCACTGCACATACTTGGAGGCGAGCTTGAAGCCGTGGAACGCATCGGGAATTTCATTGAATCCCAGCAGCATCGGCATGTAGGCCTCCATCTGGATGCCGGCCGAGAAACGGCCGTAATTGTAGTCGAGTTTGAGGTAGTTGTTCGATCCGAACCGGTCCTCCGGAACGGCGTAGCCGGCCACATCCGTCATCTTGGCGTCGTCCACGTAATAGATGGAGTTGGTCTCGAAGCTGCCCGAGAGCTGTCCGTCGCCGAGACGGATCTGAGCGCCTGCCGAGAGCGCGCATGTCGCGCCCAAAAGCAGCAGCGTAATTTTTTTCATCACTTCTGAAGCTCTTTGATTTTCTGGAAAAGCTCGTATTCGCTGCCGGGCGTGTAGCCGGAATGCGAGTAAACCACCCTACCCTCGCCGTCGATGATGTAGGATTGCGGCGTAGTCGAAACATTCATGGCACGCTTGAAGTCCTGGTTCTTGTCAAACAGCAGCACGAAGTCGTCCCAACCGAAGCCGTTGGCCATCGCGCGGGCCTTGGAAACCGAGCGGCTGTCGTCGATGGCGACGGCCACTACGTTGAATTTGGCCACCTGGCTCCATTCGTCGAGGTGTTCGTTGATGGCGTTGAGCTCCATAATACAGGGCTTGCAGGTCGTGGACCAGAACGATACGATCATCGGCGTGCCGGCCACAAGCGACGAGGTGGTGATCGTCTCGCCCTTTTCGTTTTCGATCTTCACGTTCGGAAGGTTCTGGGCCAGGCAGGCCGAAACCGTCAATCCGACAGCGAAGAGCAGACAGATGAATTTTTTCATGGCAAAAGAGGTTTACTTTTAATCAAGGTATATATCGTTTCAAAACTCCAGGGGATCTTCCGTAAAGGAAGATCCCATAGAGTTTTTCATTCATGCATTGCCTATCGGTTTGCGCGTGCGAGCTTCTCGGCCAGTGCTTTCGCATTCTGGCTGAGCCGCTCTCCGGCCAGCGGCGCGGCGCTCATATCGACGCGCTTGGCCGTCAACCTGGGCGAACCGAGGTCGAGTTTAATCATCTTGCCGAGCACGGGCGCCTTCACGTTGGTGCGCAGCTCGTCCGTACGGTAACTCCGGCGGGCCTTCATGTTGGCAGTCACCTCAGGCTCATCATAGCCCTTGGTCAGCACGATCGGGGCATTGCCGCGGAAGAGTGCCGTCATGTACCCGTTCTGGCTGTAGAACACCGACGGATAGAAGGTCTTGTCCCCGTCCACGAAAGGATTGATCGTGATGGTCTCCTTGTCCTCGGATACGGTTACCGGGAAATCGGGGGTGTTCGTCTCGGAAGTGTAGCTGCCGGTCGAACGGTATCCCATCAGGTACATCGGATCGCTCCAGTTGTTGAGGATCGGAATACGGATCGGGTCGGTCGGAACCGTCACCACGTCGCCGTCGGCGATCTGCAGGAACCACTTGGGACCGTAATCGACGAACAGGTTCTTGGTGGCTACGGCCGAGTAATTCTCGTGAATGAACAGATCCCAGGGACTCAGGTAATCCATACGATCGTAGTAGGAAGCATAAGGATCGACCTGGAAGCCGCGGCAAACCAGCCGGTTCTTGCCTTTGTACTTCGCATTGGTGGTAATCACCATCGCTTTATACTCGGCAAACAGAGCCTGTACCTCCTCGCGGGTCTTGTTCGGATAGAGTGCGTAAACCTCCTCCGGGCAGGTCTCGGGACCGGGCTCCACGCCGTCGGCGATAGTCACCTTGAAGACGAACTCCTTACCCGCGGTGTCGGTAGCGGTAGCCGTCCAGTCGCCGAGCAGGTCCGTGAAGAGCGACGAGCTGACCGGAGCGTCGGGCGTATCCGAAAGCGACGTTGCTTCGCAATGACCCTCGCCCATGGTCTCCTCCGAGTTGACCAGACCGACTACGAGCACGAACTCAGTCTCCTCCTCCGTATCGAAAGCGATGTTGAGTCCTTCGCTGCTGTTGACCATGTCCGCACCGGCAGAACCGAGATCCTGGCCGTACTGATCGAGCACATCCGCGTAAGTCGCGCCCTGGTTGAGAATCTTCGTCCACTCGGACTTGGTGTTGAACACATAGAGGGCCTTGTCGGCATCCCCGTTGGGGGCCTTGATGTTGAACCAGGTCTTGAATGCGGAGTTCTCGCCCTCCGGATTGTCGATATGCGTGACGACAACCACAGGGGCGGGCATCGTCGCCTGGATCGGAGTGAAGTCCGTACGAACCATGATCTGCTTGGTGATATCCTCCTCCAGACCGACGGTGATAAACGAGTACTCGATGCCTTCGAGCAGCACCTTGTCCCATGCATACAGTCCGGGCTCCACGCCGGAAAGCGTGTTGAGCTGGCCGTTCAACGCCATGGCCTGCATACCCTTCTCACCGACCTCTTCGATATAGGAATCGATCTCGGGCTTGGTGCCGAACAGGCAGCCGTAACCGGCGATCTCCTCGTCGGGCTCGATATAGATTTCGACCGAACGGGTCGTCAGAGAGGCCAGCTCCACGTTGACACTGTACTGCGAAGGAATGGCGTCGCCGGCATTGACCTTCTCGGTCTGCTGGAAACCGTACCATTTGATGCGGTTGTCCTCGTCGGCTTCATAGTCCACTTCGCCATAATTGCCCTCTTCATCGCACTCGGCGATCATCAGGCGGAAGCACTGACCGGGCATGATCTCCCAGTTGTAAGCCCATTCGGGATCCTCGTCGGGATCGACGACCTCGCCGTGTTTGTACGTAATCGTCTGCGGACCCTTATACATGAGGCCGGTAGAGATAAAGTCGAAATCGCCCGTTCCGAACTGCTCGGACATCGATTTGGCAATCATCCAGTCGCTTATGGCGATCTTATAGTACGTATCCGCCGAAACTTCGATATGGAACGAGATGTAATCGGGTCCCAGGTCGGTGATGGTGAACAGCTCCGTGTAATTCGTCGTGGTGAAATCCAGGTCCACCACATCGGCGAACTGGTCCTCCACCTTGTAAGCGAAGTAAACCGTGTATTCCGTAACGGCCTCGAGGCCGGTGATGTTGAGCTTGTTCACACCGTCGGTGAGGGACTCTACCTTACCGGTGGCATAAATCGTCGTTGCGGAGGGAGCCTGCGCATCGGCCTCGGCGACAATGTACGCATACTCGGGGATGGCAGCCGTGGTGAGCGTTATCTCCGCATCGTTGATGCTGACCGTACCCAATTTGACCTCGAAAGAGGGTTCAACCACAGGGGGGGGGAGAATCTCATCTTCAACTTTGTCATCAGAACATCCGGTGAATCCGACCCCGGTCAAAGCCAGAGCGAACGCAACGAAAAAACCAAAAAGATGTTTCATGTAAAAAATTTTAAATTAAGTAAGTGTTAAAATGGTGTTTCGTAAAAACTCGGCATAAATATAGACAAAAAATATGGAATATCGATCATTTTTTTAAGAGAAAACCACCGTTTCCTTTATAAACTGTAAGCAATCGCCCCACTCAACCCACTTGCTGTCAATCGGATAAAGCACCTGACGAAGCACGTGTGAAATCGCAAATTTTTTTATCTATTTTTCTAATTGCGACCCGATTATCCGTCTGCGGCTCCGGCGACGGGCTGTCCCCGGACGATATGGCACACAACGAAGTCCGAGCGTTGCATGACAGACCGGACAGCGCAGCCCGGCCGGAAGCGGATTCGGGCCGGGCTGCGAGGTCGCACGCCGCGTTCACACCGTCATGATCTCCTTCTCCTTCCGATCGAGCGATGCGTCGATGAGCTTCGAGAATTTCTCGGTCATCTTCTGCGCCTGCGTCTCCCCGTCCTTCGCCTCGTCCTCGGGCATCCCCTCTTTCTGGGCCTTCTTGAAGGACTCGACCGCATCGCGTCGTGCATTGCGCAGGCTGATGCGGGCCGTTTCGGCCTCCTGCCGCACCTGTTTCACCAGGTCGCGGCGGCGCTCCTCCGTCAGGGGCGGAATGGAGAGCCGGATCTGCTCGCCGTTGTTGGAGGGGGTAAGACCGATATTGGAGTCGAGAATCGCTTTCTCGATCAACCGGATCATATTCCTGTCCCACGGCTGGATAAGAATGGTTTTCGCATCGGGCACCGTCACGCTCGCGACGCCCGACACGGGGGTCTGGGAACCATAGTAGTCCACCATCACGCCGTTGAGCGCATGGGGGGACGCTTTGCCGGCCCGCACGTTGAGCAACTCTTCCTCGAGGTGGTCCAAAGCCCGCTGCATTCGGTCAGAGGCTTCGTTCATAATGCTTTTGGTATCCATATATGATGCGTTTATTGTTGCTTGTCAAGGCTCTTCCGGATGGTTTCCACCAATGCGTCGAACTCCTCCGGTTCGTATCCGGTGGTCGCGACGATCACCCGACCGTCGGGGCCCACCAGGAAATTGCGGGGAATGAAGTTGGTCGCATACATTTTATATATGGTCTGCTCGGGATCGAGCCCCATCGGGAAGCGGTAACCCGTCTGTTCGCGGAAACGGGCTACCGTCTCGCGCGTCTCACCCCGGGATACGGGCAGAAAGACGAAGTCGCGTCCCTCGAAGCGGTCGATCAGCTCCGCCTGTACGCGGGTGAGCTCCTCGCGGCACGGCGGACACCAGGTGGCCCAGAAATTTACCAGCACCGTTTTGCCGCGCAAATCCGAAAGCCGCACGCTGCCGCCGTCGAAAAGCGACACCGTGAAATCGGGGGCTGCATCGCCGGCCCGCACCAGCGTTGCGGCGGCAGCTTGTGCCGCCTCGTCCAGCGGGTCGGATTCGGCCGTGGCGTCGGGCAGCACCTCGGGCTGCGGCTCCGCAAGTTCCGTGTCGGCGACGGCGCGGGCTTCGCGGCGCTGCTCCCCGTCGGGCAGCAACCAGACGAGCAGGGCCACGCCCACCGCCAGGACGAGCAGAATCCATAATGTTCCGTTGCGTTTTTTTGCTGTCATGCTATTCCATTTTTACACGTGTGCCGATCCGTTCGCCCGCCAGCACCCGTTCCAGGTTGCCGGGGGTATCCATATCGAAGACGACGATCTCCAGGCCGTTTTCGCGGCAGAGGGTGAAAGCCGTCATATCCATCACCTTCAAATTAAGACGATAGACCTCGCCGAAAGTAATCTCGTCGAACCTGACGGCCGCGGGGTCCTTTTCGGGATCGGCCGTATAGACCCCGTCCACGCGGGTGCCCTTGAGCAGCACGTCCGCCTCGATCTCGATGCCGCGCAGGGCCGACGCCGAGTCGGTGGAGAAATAGGGGTTCGACGTCCCGCCGCCGATGATGACCACCTCGCCCGCCTCCAGGCACTCGAGCGCACGCGCCTTGGAGTAATACTCCCCGATGGGCTCCATGCGGATCGAGGTGAGCACCCGCGCACGCACACCCTGCTGCTCGAGGGCCGACTGCAGGGCCAGTGAATTGATTACGGTGGCCAGCATGCCCATCTGGTCCCCCCTTACGCGGTCGAAACCCCGGCCGGCCCCCTGCAATCCGCGGAAGATGTTTCCGCCGCCGATCACGATGCCCACCTGCACGCCCGACCGGACGGCCGCGGCGATCTGGGCGGCATAGGAGCGCAGTACGTCGGTCGAAAGACCGTAGCCGCAGGAGCCCTGTAACGACTCTCCACTGAGCTTGAGCAGTATTCTTTGGTATTTGGTCATGGAACAAAAAGTGTCAATCGGGTTTGTTTTGCGAAGATACGCATTTTTTGTCAAATATTGATGGATAATCGCTATCTTTGCGTAACTATGGTGCTGACGGAATACACGCTGCTCGGGCGGATCGATTCGCCCGACGACCTGAAAAAGCTCTCGCTGGAGGAGCTGCGCGCCTACTGCGACGAACTGCGCGGCTACATCATCCAGCAGTGTGCGACCAACCCCGGACACCTGGCCTCGAGCCTGGGGACGGTGGAGCTTTCGGCCGCGCTGCATTACGTATTCCGTACGCCCGACGACAAGATCGTTTGGGATGTGGGTCACCAGACTTACGCCCACAAGATCATCACCGGCCGCCGCGAGGCTTTCGCCTCCAAACGCCGGCTGGGGGGCATCAGCGGATTCCCCCGTATGGACGAAAGCCCCTACCTGTCTCTTATACACATCTGACGCTGCC
>ERZ1027032.484-NODE-484-length-14532-cov-7.705395_pt1 | contig 14532 bp, 8 predicted proteins | sample MGYA00519445_ERZ1027032 | MGnify/ENA primary metagenome ERZ1027032 (study PRJEB26926, sample SAMN06164888) | human gut metagenome | biome: ENVO:00009003; feature: ENVO:2100002; material: ENVO:00002003 | host: Homo sapiens | place: USA | collected 2012 ... | reverse complement strand
ATCTACACCTATTAAGTCGTCGGCAGCGTCAGATGTGTATAAGAGACAGTACCAGAAGAACCCAATAAGGAACAGGCCAGAATACTGAGAGAGGAATTTTTTGACAAGCTCAATAAGGACCAACTCAGAGATGCTCTTATAAAAGAACAACACGGACTGTGCGTATATTGTATGTCCCGCATAGAGAATACAGCGGAAAGCACAGTGATAGAGCATTGGTATCCTCTGAGTAAGAGCAAGGAAAAGGCTCTCCAATACGAAAATCTGTTCGCTTCGTGCTACGGCGGCCAAAAAGAGACCGTGAAGGGAGTACATAGAATCTGCTGTTGTGGTGCTAAGAAACATGATGCGTCTATTAAAGTTGACCCACGCAATGAGCGGATGATGGGAAATATTGTATACTATTCGGATGGACGGATTGATTTCTCGGAAAGCTATGCAACTGCTAAAATCCGGAATACGCTTCGTGGAGACTTGTGGTATCATCTTGGACTGAACGGCAGTGTCAAAAATGATGGAGCCATGCTGGCAGATACCACGACAGAACTCGTGAAGAAGCGGAAGGATGCGTATGAAGCGGCAGAGGATATGCTGATGGTTCTGGATGAGGATAATGAATTATCCCCGGAAAGAGTGGAAGAAATCATTGCCGACATGCAGGCTCAGGACATTTGGGATGAGTACATAGGTGTGACAATGTTTGTTCTTCGGCAGGGAATTTGATAAAATGACGTATCATCGTTGTTCTGAATGCTCTGTAATTTTGGCACCCGCCCAGGCTGCAATTAAGTCTCCCCGGAAATAAAATCTGGTAGGACAAAGAAGATAAAAGCTCTTGGCTTCTGTAATGGAGGCCAAGAGCTTTTTGCATCTTGTTTTGTAAGCGGAAAGAGGTTACAATAATAGAAAAGAAAGCGTATATCAGTCGAATAAGGTGGTAGGCCTATGAAGTTTTTCGAAGTGGTTCCCAGTGAACTTTTCTCGCCGTTGGCTTCGCCCAACCGTATTTTATATGCGGATGCACTGGACGTACTGTACGCAACATACCAAGAAAACCTGAAAATACGGGAAGATGTTTTGTATTCTATGCTGCGCGGCAGGCTGGAGCAGGAACTGGCGGATGCTACGTTTGAAGATGAAGACATTAACGAAGAGGAACTGAGGGATATCTCTGGCCGCGCCCGTTTTTTGATCCGCAAGCTGTGTAGTAAGGGGTGGTTTGAGAAGGAACGTGGGGATGATTTTGAAGAGTATATCACGATTCCTAATTACAGCAGCCGCTTGCTGGAATTATTCCACCAACTCCGCGATGATAGCCCGGCTCGTGGATATTCCTATGTGTTCGGAACGTTCTCTGCATTAAAGGTCGCTGACGATAGCGACAATGCTTACGAAAAAATGACGGCGCTTTACAGCGCCTACGATAACACAACGGCACTGATTAGTTTGTTGCAAATGGTCTATCATAACGTAAAGCATTACTTTCAGATGCAGATCGATATGCAGGATGTCAACCAGGTGCTGGCTGCACACTTCAATGACTTCGGACAAAAAGTTGTGGAGGCATACATCCGTCCGCTGAAAATCAAAGACTCAGTGCCGAAGTATCGTGTCCCAATTCAATCTATACTGAGACGGTGGGAAGAAGATGACGCGCTGCTGATGACGATGGCAAATGAAGCATTGCGTGATAAGCGGGGCAAGACATTGGAAGACTGCCGTGCCGATCTGCTGAGGAAAATTTTCTGGATCGAAGAACGCTATGACAATTTAGAGAAGGACTATCTTGAAGAAATTGATACGCAGGTCCGGCGCTATACCAGGGCAGCAACACAGAAAATCGAGAACCTGACGAACCGAGATCAAAGCGTGCGCGGCAATTTGAATGTTTTGCTGACGGCACTGTCCAGAAACCGCAGGGCGTCTGAGCTGGTGGACCAGATACAACCGGCATTTCAATTGTATGAGCAGTCTTTTTTGTCAGAAAAAAGTCTGTGGTACCGTAAGCGCCCCGAAAAACGGACAAAAACCGCGTCGGTGCCGATACAAGATGATCAGGCACCGAATACGGAAGAACAGGTCAGAGCGGCACAGTTGCTGCAATCGAAATATGGCCGGGCAGCAGTAAATGCTTACGTGCAGGGATGGCTGGGAGACGCTGACATTCGTTGCTCGGAGGAGCTCTCGCTTGAAGAGGACAAGGATTATATCATGAGTTTGCTGGCAATCCTTGGAAGCAAGGATGCATCTGCCGGTTATGTGGTCCAGGAACTCGATGGCATTTTTTGCAAAAATGGCTATTCGATCCCGCAAATGCAGATCCGGAGGAAGGAGAAGAAGCCGTGAATTTTGATTTTGTTACCAATGCAACGGCAAAAGAACTGGAACAATTCAAATCTGTCTGCAATCAGCTGCTCAGCCGCACATACATTGTGCGAACCATCTACCAGCCGGGAAAAGGCAGGGTGGATAACCCAGACTATCTTTTTCTATCACGGCACTATGAGGCTGTACAGGAGTACCTGAGCCTGCTGGACTGGGATTTGCGCAGGGATGAACTGAACGGATACTTTTATGTGTTGAACACAGACGAGGCTAACCGTTGCAACCTCAATAAAAAAGAAACGGCGATTTTGCTGGCATTACGGCTGATTTACGAAGAAAATATGGAGCGTTTGGGTTTGGAGCAGGATGCCGTGTGTACTGTGCGGGATGTGCTGGAAAAAGTGGTGACCGACTATCCCGTTTTTCCGGCTAAGCCGAATATGGAAGAGGTCAAACGCGCGTTTACGGTACTGGAAAACCATTCTGTGATTCAAAGACTGGAAGGAAAATTCAACCAGGGCAGCTGCAGGATCGCAATACTGCCCACCATTCTCTCTGCGGTCTCCAGCGAAAAGCTGAACTTGGTGGTGTCTGTTTTAAAAAAGGAGGAAACAGATGAAGAAGCTGAAGAAGATCCTGCTGATCAACTGGCTCTATTTCAGTAAGGAACTGATTGAAGTGGGCGACATCAATTTCCTGACTGGCAAGAACGGCGCCGGAAAGTCAACGGTCATCGATGCACTGCAGATCGTACTGCTGGGCGAGACAAATTCCCGCAATTTTAATCAGGCAGCCAACGAAAAATCGCAGCGCACATTGGAAGGCTATCTGCGCGCCGACATGGATGATAACAGCCCGTATTCCCGCCGTGGTAAGGACTTTTCTACCTATATTGTCTGCGAATTTCAGGATGAGATGGAGGGCAGCAGCTTTGTGACGGGCGTTACCTTTGACTGCCGCAGCGATGGAAGTTACCGTGATACATTCTTTATTTACACGGGGACACTGCCGGAAAATTGCTTTATTGAACAGGGCGAGGCAATGGAGACTTCTGCACTTCGCCGTTTTTTGAAGCAGAACTATGCACGGGCAGAATTTTACGATACCCAAAAAGAGTATCGCCGCAACATGCTTGCAAAGTGGAACGTCCACAACGAGCAGGTCTTACGGATGATGAAGAAGGCTGTTTCGTTCCGGCCAATTGTGGATATCCAAAAATTTATTACGGAGAACATCTGCGATATTCCGGATAAACCCAATATTGAGCTGATGCAGCAAAACATCCGGGATTATAAACGGCACGAATTGCTGGCGCAGCGTCAGCAGGAAAAGCTGGATGCACTGCAGCAAATCAGCAGGCTGTATCAGGAGATGAACCAAGCCATAGACCGCTGCCAGATCCAGAAGTTTCTGGTACGGTGGGCCGAAAAAGAAGCTGCGCAGACAGAGATCGACCAGAGGGAATTGGAACGAACTGAATGCAAGGAGAACCTTGCAAATGTGAATGAGCAACGGGAGGAGCTTGAGCGGCAGATCGAACAGAAAGAAACGCGCCGCAGTGAGCTGGAGCTGGCCTGCAGGCAGAGCAACGTTTTCCAGGAGGAAGAGCGTCTGCTCAACATGGAAAAGGCTCTGAGAGATGAGCAGAAAAAGCTGGAACAGGGTCTGCAAAATCTTGAAGTGGAGATTAAGCGGGAAGCACGGCATTTGCAGAGATTCTGTGGGGAGATACAAGAACTGGAACCGGAAGAACTTCTCATACCGGTGCAGGAAGCGGCGAACACGGCGCAGAAAGCATATGCTGTATTTACTGGTGACGAGAAGGGATTGTTTGCCCGGCCTGTGGAGTTGTTTGAAACGGGGCAGCAGGCAGCGGCCGAATTGTCGGATGCTGTCCGCAGTGCGGCTCATAAAACAGAGGATCGCATTGCAGAGCTGAAGAAGCAAGCCGACCAGAAAAGTGCGGTGCTTGCAAATCTGCGCAGGAACATCAAAGATTATCCCCATGGGCTTCTGCTGTTCAAAGACCGGCTGGAAAAGGATCTGGCGGATAAAACAGGGCATGCGGTTCCCATTTATATTCTGGCTGATGTGCTGGAAATGGCAGATGAGCGCTGGCGTGGAGCGGTAGAAGGCTACCTAAATAACCAGAAATATTATCTGCTGGTGGAGCCGGGACGTTATCAGGATGCACTTAACATTTACGACCGGCTGAAGCAGGAAGCAGAGTACCGTGCGTTTGGTCTGGTAGATATCGGAAAACTGCGGGAAAAAGAAACACTTCGACCGCTGCCCGGCAGTCTGGCAGAAAAGGTGGAGACAGAAAACAAGCTGGCACGCAGCTATGTGGACTATCTTCTGGGGCGGGTGATATGCTGCGACACGGCAGAACAGTTGCGCTGCTATAAGACGGCAATCACGGCGGAAGGAATGCTGTATCAGGGCTATGTGGCCCGCGCACTTCGGAAGGGATGGATGGAAGACGCCTTCATCGGGCGGCGTGCGGTGCAGCTCCGCATCGACCATCTGGAAAAGGAACTGGCCTGTCTGCAGGAAGAGCTGCGGCATTGGCAGCCGCTCCAGAAGCAGCTGACCGGCCTGAAGGAGCTGCTTTTTACCCAAAGATTCGTCCGAATCGATGTGGCGCAAAAGCAGGAGGACTACCAGCGCGTCCAGACGATCACCAAGGAAATCGCAGAAGTCAAAAATCAGCTTTCCCAGCTGAATCTGTTCTGGTTGGATGAGCAGCGGCGCATCATTGAACAGTTGAAAGAAGAGATCCTTGCATTCAATAAGGAAAAAGATGCGAAAAATGTGCAAAAAGGGAAGTTGGAAAGCCGCATCCATCAGCTGGAATATGAGATCTTGCCGGAAAAATACCAACGGTATGAGGCCATCGAAGATGTTTTGAACGAGGAGTTCACGAAGGAATACCGAGAAACCATCGGCGTTCCCCGCTATCGGCAGGAGCTTGTCCGCTTGAAAAAGGCAGATGTCATCCGCAAGAACTTTGGCGACAGTTTGGCGCAGAGCACAAAGGCGATGGACGGGGCTCAGAAGAAACTGTTTGCAGCACGCAGAGAATATGCAGAACGGTTCAAACCCTGTGCATTCCAGATCGAGGTGATGGATAACACCGAATACGAGGAAGAACGGCGTACTCTGCAGGAAAGCGAGCTGCCCCGATACAAAGAAAAAATTCGGGCGGCACGGGAAAGCGCAATGGAGCAATTCCAGAACGATTTCCTTGCCAAACTGAAATCCAGCATCGACCAGGTGCAAGACCAGGTGCACAATCTGAACAAGGCCCTGCGCCAGGCACAATTTGGCACAGACAAGTACCAATTCCGTGTAGGGCCAAACCCGGATTATCTGGATTACTATAACATGATCACGGCAGATGAATTGATGGGAGGCGAATCCGGTCTATTCGCACTGCCCTTTCAGCAAAAATACGGCCCATTGATCGAAAAACTGTTCAGCCAGATCACAACGGCCGATGATACGCAGCTCAATGCCCGCAAACAGAGCGAACTGCAGGAGAATATCGTCCGCTATACAGACTTCCGGACGTATCTGAAGTTTGATTTGGAAACGACCGATCAGAACGGTTCCAAGCAGCTGCTTTCTCAAACACTGAATATGAAGTCCGGTGGCGAAACACAAACGCCATTCTATATTGCGGTGCTGGCCTCGTTTGCCCAGCTGTACCGCGTCAACGATGCTACCCGTTTTGGTAATACGGTGCGTCTGGTGGTGTTCGATGAAGCTTTCAATAAAATGGATAGTGACCGGATCACGGAGAGTGTACTCCTTCTCCGAAAGATGGGGCTGCAGGCGATCATCTGTACGCCGCCGGATAAGGTTTCGGACATTATGCCCATTGCAGACCGTACATTATTAGTGGACAAATCCGGATACCGGATGCATATCATTCCATTTGGAAAGGAGATGCAGAATGAGGGAAGCACAGGTGATCCTGAATCGTCTGCTGGATAAGTTTGAAAACAGTAAGCATCTTTCTGAACCCAACACATCCAGACGTCGGGTAATGCTGCGCATTGATAAAAGGGAGTTGCCAGAGTATCAATACGAAGATGCGGTGGTTCGGGATGCTTACAATATTGCAGCGCGGGAGCTGGAGCAGCAGGCTTTGGTGCGTCTGGAATGGGCGAGAAAGCAGAGCGTTCTCTCCTGCATTGTGCTGGATCTGGAACGGGTCGCACAGTGCTATGAATGCGCCGACAGAGTGCATCCGCGAAAAAAGGCAGAAGAGGTTGCAAACATCATCATGCAGAAGCTGGCAGACAATCCTGTTCCATGGATCGCGGCATGGAGGAATGCTGTATGTGCTCAGGTGCGGAACAGCATGAAAGTGCCGACGTATTGCAGGGAAAACGACGGTCTGCTGCAGGAGCTTTTGCTCACGTTTCAACGGTATGCGGAGCTGTCCGGCAGTGTGACGATGCGTGCATTCAGCAGCCAGTGTTTTCACGATACCAAGTATTTTGAGCGAAATGTACGGGAGCTGTTTCTTACCATTGCACGAAAGTACAATACCCAACTGGCGGCGGCCTGTACAGAAGCGGAACTTGGTGAGCGGGATCAGCTTGCATTTCTGGGAATCTATGCCCGCCCGGAGCTTTACGAACTCTCGGGCGATTGCGCAATCTGCTTGAAGAAGGGAGAACTACGGCTCAGCGCAGCAGAACCTTATGGATTGGCTTTGCCCAGTACACTTGTGTCAGAGATTGTGGACATTGAACTGAAAAACATCTGCTGCATTACCTTTATCGAAAATAAAACGAACTATGATGAATATTTGCTGGCGGAAAAACAGCCGGAAGAACTTGTTGTTTATCACGGCGGCTTTCTGAGCCCGCGGAAGAAAAAACTTTTTGAAAAACTGGCTGCTGCGGCAGGGGAAACCATGCAAATTCGATTCTGGGCAGATATTGATCTGGGCGGTTTTTGTATGTTTGAAAACCTGCAAACGGTGTTCCCACAGCTTGAACCCATGCGTATGGAAGGGCGCTTTGTGGAACAGTACCACAAAAATGGCCTGAAGCGGCCGGAGCAGTATCTGAAGAAGCTGAAGAAAGAGCGGAATGCGGGAAGATATACGCTGTTTGTTGATGCAATTGATAAGATTTTGCAATATGGGGTCACAATCGAACAAGAAACATTTCTGGAGTAGAATTCATACGAAGATAAGAACGTACTATCATTCTTCCCAAATGCCCTGAATTTTGCCACTTGCTCAGGCTGCTATCAAGAACCCCCGCAAGTGATGGTGTGAGCGCTTGAAAAGCGCGAATAAAAACCCATAAAGCAAACGAACCGCCCCGGTTTCCGAAGCAGGAAGCCGGGGCGGTTTTTTGCACAAAGAAGAAAGCTCTTTTTCGGAACTTTGATGAATTTGAGTGGTGCCGTTGACAGCAGAAAGGCAGAGGCGTATCTTTGAAACGGAAATCAGAGTATGGCAGGATGGAAATGCCGACCGGATGAGAATGGAACGGACGGGCTGTTTTTCATTTCCGGAGATAAAGCCATGAAAGTACGGATTATGGGACATGTCGTCTGCTATGCTTACTACATGGGATACACGACCCATCAGGAAAGGAGCAAAAATGAGACGGATGCTGGATCAATCACGGTTTCTGGCCGGAAAAACGGACCCGGAAAATAGCAATCTGTGGCTGCCGCTCTGGATGCACCTGCGGGATACGGCAGAGATCATGGAGCTTCTGGTGCGGAAATGGCTGCCCGACAGCGTAAAAAGGGCATCCGGATTGGAAGAGGAAGAATTGGTGCAGCTGGCCCGCTTTTTGGGCTGGGTGCATGATCAGGGTAAGATTATTCCAACCTTCCAGAGCACGATCATGCAGTGTTTGCCCGAAGCGAAACAACGGCTGGAACGCCTGACACCGCTGAACTGCCAGACACTGAATCGGCGCGAAACGCCCCATGCCCGGGCGAGTGAAGCAATCTTGAGAAAATTGGGGTGCCCTGACGGGATCGCTTCGGTTGCGGGTGCCCATCATGGCAAGCCGCAGGACGGCACAGAAGTTGACAAACAGTTTACATGCTGGGAAGTCAACTACTACCCGGAAGAGCAAAAGGGCGTCTGGGAGGGCTTTTGGAACGAATTGCTTCAAGAGGCACTGCAGGATAGCGGCTATTCCGGGGTGGACGCGCTGCCGGTGCTCAACCAGCCCGAAGAGATTTTGCTGACGGGGCTTTTGATCATGGCGGACTGGATCGCCAGCAACACGGATTATTTCCCGCTGATCCCTGTGGAAGAGACGGGCAGTGAGGAGGTTTATCCGGAACGTGCGGATCGGGCGTGGCGCGAATGGGATAAACAGGAGACGGCTTCACCCTGGGCGGCGCAGACCACCATTGCAGAGCCGGAGGAATTTGCAAAGCGGTTTGGCTTTGCCCCAAATGCGGTGCAGCAGGCGGCTATGGAAGCCGCCAACACCATGGATGCACCGGGCATTTTGATCCTGGAAGCTCAGATGGGCGTGGGCAAGACCGAGGCGGCGCTGGCGGCAGCGGAAATTCTGGCGGCACGCTTTGGAGCGGGCGGCATCTTCTTTGGTCTGCCCACGCAGGCAACGGCAAACGGGCTTTTTCCGCGTTTGCTGCAATGGGCAGAAAATCAGCCTGATGACCTGCCCAGATCGATCCGGCTTGCGCACGGCATGGCGGAACTGAACGAAGAGTATATCCGCCTGCAGCAACGGCCGGTGCGGGTGCAGGACGACTGGGACGACCCGGAAGCAGAAGAGCAGCGGGTGCAGGTGCATCAGTGGTTCCGGGGCAGCAAGCAGGCGCTGCTGGCAAACTTTGTCATCGGCACGGTAGACCAGCTGTTGATGGCGGCACTGTGCCAGAAGCATGTGATGCTGCGCCATCTGGGCCTTGCGGGCAAGGTGGTGATCGTGGACGAATGTCATGCTTACAATGCGTACATGAACCGCTATCTGGACCGTGCGCTGGAATGGCTGGGCTGGTATCGGGTGCCGGTAATCCTGCTGTCGGCCACTCTGCCCGCCCGGCGGCGTGCAGAGCTGATCGAAGCTTACCAGCAAAAGCGCCGCCCCGGCCCGGATGCGCCGTGGAAAACCAGCTGCGGCTATCCGCTGCTGACATGGACGGACGGTGCACAGGTGCAGCAAAAGACCATCCCGCTGGATACGGCCGCCCGGAATGTGCAGACGGTGCGCCTGACAACGGAAGAACTGCCCGATTTCCTGTCCCAGAAAATGCAGGCTGGCGGCTGCGCGGGCGTCATCGTCAATACGGTGCGCAAAGCGCAGGAGGCGGCGCAGCGGTTGCGTCAGGTGCTGCCCGAAAAGGAAGTGCAGGTGTTCCATGCGCAGTTCCTGATGCCAGACCGTGCCGCGCGGGAACAGGAGCTGATGCGGCGCATCGGTAAGCGCTCCACCGCTGCAGAGCGTGATGGGCTGATCGTGGTAGGTACGCAGGTATTAGAGCAGTCGTTGGATGTGGATTTCGATGTGATGGTTACAGAGCTTTGCCCGATGGATCTGCTCTTACAGCGCATCGGCCGTCTGCAGCGCCACCCAAATCGGTCTCGTCCGCAGCCGCTGCAAACAGCGGTCTGTGCTGTGCTGGACACGGGCACAGAGGAATTTGACAGGGGCAGCGAGGCAGTGTACGGTCAGTGGCTGCTCTGGCGCACCCGGGCATGCCTTCCGGAGAGCATCTGCCTGCCGGAGGATATCTCTCCGCTGGTGCAGAAAGTCTACGGCTGGGGACAGGCCGATGCCCTGCCTGAAACGGAACGGAGTGAGGGTATGTGCAAAGCCTACGAGTTTGCGCAGGCCCAGAGCAAAGAGCGGGCGCAGGCGTATCTTGTGCTGCAGCCTGAGGTCGATGAGGACTTTCAGGAACTCAATACATTGGATGGCTGGATGCAGAATGTGAGTGCACATTCTGATGCAGCTGCCCGGGCAGCGGTGCGGGACGGCGACCCTTCGGTGGAGGTGCTGGTGATGCAGCGCCGGGCAGACGGAAGCATCCACTTCCTGCCGTGGCAGGAAAACGGCAGAGCGGTCGCATCCGACCAGCCGCCGCAGCCCGAAGATGCTTTGCAGATCGCCCGGCAGAAGCTGCGGCTCCCGGCGGTGTTCGGCAAAGCGTGGAAGGTGGACGAGGTCATCCGGGAGCTGGAAGCGGACAACCGCAGCTGCCTTGCGGCGTGGCAGTTGTCGCCGCTGCTGCACGGAGAGCTGGTGTTGCTGCTGGACGAAAACCTGACCGCCCATCTTGCGGGCATGGAGCTTTGTTATGACCGTGAAAACGGCCTGACCTACCAAAAGGAGGAAACGGATGAAGGAAATCGAATTTAACCTGTTGACGGAGCCGTGGGTCCGGGTCCGGCTGCCGGACAATACGGTGCAGGAAGTTTCTTTGACCGACGCACTGCTCCATGCGCAGGATTATGTGGATCTGGCAGGCGAAATGCCCACGCAGGATGCCGCCATGCTGCGGCTGCTGCTGGCGGTGCTGTTTACCGTGTTTTCCCGCGTGAATGTGGAAGGTGAGCCAGAACCTTTGGAAAAAAGAGGTCAGGCGTTGCGGCGCTGGGGAGATCTGTGGCAGCTGGGGCATTTCCCGGAGCAGCCGCTGCGGGACTATCTGGAACAGTGGAAAGACCGCTTCTGGCTGTTCCACCCGACACATCCCTTCTGGCAGGTGCCGACCCTTAGCAATGGCATTGCATTTGATGGAAAAAAGCTGAACGGGGAACGCGCGGAGAGTGGCAATAAAACGCCGTTGTTCCAGAACGTTTCAAAAGAAGCCTGTGAAGCGCTTACCTATGCACAGGCTGCTCGATGGCTGATCTATCAAAATGGATACGATGAACGCGGCGGCCGCCCGAAGGCTGGCAATAAACCGAGGCATGGTGTCGGCTGGTTGGGACAGATCGGATTTGTGGCCGTCAAGGGGAAAAATCTGTACGAGACCTTACTGCGGAATATGGCGTTTCCGACAGAGCAGGACGCCTTGCAGGAAAAACAGGCACCTTGCTGGGAGCAGGAGTGCGCAAAGGCAGAACAGAGCGTTGAGATCGTGATGCCGAAAAATCAGGCAGAGCTTTTGACGTTACAATCCAGACGCATTCTGTTGAAACGTTCAGAAACAGTGCCCGGCGTGGTCGGGTACGAGGTGCTGGGCGGTGACTATTGGAACAGCGAAAATGCGTTTGGGGAGCAGATGACCCTTTGGCGCAGAACATCGAAGGAAAACGAAAAGGTGACCTACGAACCGCAGCAGCATGAGATGGGAAAGCAGCTGTGGAGAGAGCTTCCTTCCATGCTGGAACCGGAGGGCCGTAAACCGGGTGTTCTGATATGGAACCAGACGCTGCAAAGTCTGCGTATCCTGAGCGGAAAAGAACAGATCGTAATTCGTGTGGTTGGAATACGGTATGACGATCAGGGAGCATCTGTTAAGGATGTGTATACCGATCAGCTAAAAATGCAGCTTGCCACGCTAAACGATCTTGGCAGAAAATGGACGGTGCGTATAAACCGGGAAGTACAGCGCTGTGAAGATACTGCAAAAAACATTGGAACACTCTGCATGGAGCTGAAGCTTGCCGGGGGATTGGACTACAATAAGGTGAAAGGGTTCAAGGATAAGCAGAAGGTGACGGAGGACGCCCGTGCACAATTCTACTTTGCAGTGGATCAGCCTTTCCGCCAGTGGCTGCAGGCAATCGAACTGGAAAAGGACGACCCGGACGAGACCGTTCTGCGCTGGCAGGCGCAGGCGCGCAGCATCGCGGAAAAGCTGGGGGAACAGATGGTGATGGAGGCCGGAAATGCCGCCCTGAAAGGGCACCGCATTGTGGTGGACAAGGGCAAAAAAACGGAGCGCACCATCCTGTATACCTCGCCAAGGGCCTATAACATTTTTCGCGCAAAGCTTTGGGAGATCTATCCCAAAACAGAATCATAAAGGGGGAATTGGATGAAAACACAGGACGTCAGAATCTATACGGCGCAGCGGCTGCACTGGCTTTGGGCCCTGCCGGACAACCAGCGGCGGGCTGAGCTGGCAAAGCTGCGGCGGGGCGTTGGACACGCACCCGGCGATCTGCCGGAGCTGTGGGGGAGTTTTCTGCGGGGAATGCCGGAAAGCTTTCAGGGCCGCAGCGGCCCTTCCCACGCAGAGTGGGCGGTCTACCTTGCCCTGACCCTGTACGCTGTGCATCAGCAGGGAAACGACCAGCCCATGAACCGCCCGGGCAATACGCTGGGCCGGGCGGTGCGGCAGCTGGCAGAGCGGAACACCCCTGCCGGACAGGACTGGACCGAAGCCAGCGTGCTGCGGCGGTTCAATGCGCTGACCACCGCAGAAGAGATCACCGAGATCAGCCACCATCTGCGGGGGATGATCCAGCTGCTGAGCGCCGCAAAGGATGGCGGCATCCCGCTGGACTATCCGCAGCTTGCGGCAGACCTGTATGAATTGCAATGCACCGACCCGCGGTATGCGCAGATCCCCGCCAACGTCCGTCTGCGGTGGGGACAGGACCTGTACCGTGACTCTAAGACTGCACCGGAAGAGAACGAAAAGGAGAATTGACCATGAACAAGCGCCTGTATGTTGATTTCCACATTTTGCAGACCGTACCGCCCAGCTGCATCAACCGGGACGATACGGGCAGCCCCAAAACGGCCGTGTACGGCGGTGTGACCCGTGCCCGGGTATCCTCGCAGGCGTGGAAGCACGCCATGCGCGCTGCCTTTGCGGAGAACGCCCGGCTGGATGTGGGCAAGCGCACCAAAAAGGTTGCAGAACTGGTGAAGGAGCAGATCCTTGCACTGGTTCCGGATGCGGATGCGGACAAGCTGGCAAAGAAAGCGCTGGAGAATGCGGGCATCAAGTTCGATGAAAAGAGCAAGAGCGATGATAAGGTCACCAAGGCTCTGTTCTTCATGAGCACTGCGCAGGCAAAGGCATTGGCAGAGCTGGCTGTGGCGGGCAGCACCGACAAAAAAGAATACCAGAAGGCCCTGAAAGCAGCCCCTTCAATGGATATGGCACTGTTTGGCCGCATGGTGGCAGATGACCCCTCCCTGAACTATGACGCCGCTGCGCAGGTGGCCCACAGCATCTCCACCCATGCCGTGCAGAACGAGTACGATTACTTTACCGCAGTGGACGATTGTCAGGCAGAGGACAATGCCGGTGCAGGTCATCTGGGCACAGTGGAGTACAACTCCTCCACCCTGTACCGCTATGCCACGGTGAACGTGATGGAGCTGGCCGGGAAGCTGGGTGCAGAGCAGGCAGCGGAAACGGTGCGGGCCTTTGGCGAGGCGTTTTTGTTCTCCATGCCCACCGGCAAACAGAACAGCTTTGCAAACCGCACTCTGCCGGATGCAGTCTATGTGACCATCCGGGAAGATCAGCCGGTGAACCTGTGCGGTGCATTCGAGCGTGCCGTGCCCCGCAGTATGCAGGGCTATGCCGAACCTTCCAAGGCGGCGCTGGCACAGTATGCGCAGCAGATGTACAGCAGCTTTGCCGAGGCCCCGGCCCAGAGCTTTACCGTGGGCAGCGGTCTGGAGGCGCTGGCTCCGGCACAGACGGCAAAGGCCATGCTGGACGCGCTGGAAAAGGCTGTCCGGGACGCGCTTGCCGGAAATGAGGTGGGGTAATGGCAACGCTGTTGCTTCGGCTGGCGGCACCTTTGCAGGCGTGGGGCGCGGACTCCAAATTTGAGACCCGCAAAACCAATCGGGAACCCACCAAGAGCGGCGTCATCGGCCTTTTGGCGGCGGCTCTGGGGCTGCGGCGGGACGAGAGTGAAGCGCTGGCCCGGCTGGCACAGCTGCGGTTCGGCGTCCGCGTGGAGCGGGAAGGGCAGCTGCTGGTGGACTACCACATCGCAAAGACGCAGGACCAAAAGACCTCTTATGTGACCTACCGCCACTATCTGCAGGATGCCGTGTTTCTGGCTGGGATCGAAAGCGAAGACACCGCCCTTTTGCAGCAGCTGCAGCAGGCGCTGCTGCACCCGGCCTTTCCGCTGTATCTGGGCCGCCGTTCCTGCCCGCCCACCCTGCCGCTTTGTCTGGGACTGCGGCAATGTTCTTTGCAGGAAGCACTGCAGACAGAACCGCCGCTGTGTCCGGGGCGGCATTGGCGGCTGGTGCTGGA
>ERZ1027032.477-NODE-477-length-14650-cov-5.152998_pt1 | contig 14650 bp, 20 predicted proteins | sample MGYA00519445_ERZ1027032 | MGnify/ENA primary metagenome ERZ1027032 (study PRJEB26926, sample SAMN06164888) | human gut metagenome | biome: ENVO:00009003; feature: ENVO:2100002; material: ENVO:00002003 | host: Homo sapiens | place: USA | collected 2012 ... | reverse complement strand
GATCTAGTACGGTCTCGTGGGCTCGGAGATGTGTATAAGAGACAGGGGTACGGATATGGTGCGATACTCATAATTCTTCAGCAGGTATTCCGCACCTGCCACCCAGCGGTTGGCTTTCTTCGTGTATCCCGATACCGCGAATCCGGTATAATAATTCAAAGGCCCTTTAGAACCGCCCGCAAAACCGCCACGAAGTTCCACACCCATCATTCCGGGAAGATACCGTTGGGCGTATGCCTGCCCTGAAAACAGGGCAAGCGATACGACTGCAACACACAGATAAATTACCTTACGCATAACTATTTCACTTTAAGTTTATTGATGACTTTAGCTCTCACGATGTCCTCACCCTCCACGGTGAAGGACTGATGGCGTCCGCCGCTTTTCTCGTTCAGTTCCACCACCAATACCTTGTCGGCAGGGATGGTGAACTTGTCAAACGCAAATACGGTGCGTTCCTCCTTGTTTCCTGCAACCACAGTGGCATAGTTGTAAGCCCTGAGAGGAAAAATAATATTCTCCTGAATGGCTGTACGCTTCATCACCTTCTTATCCACGATTTTGAAAGTCACGAAATCCACCTCGAAAGGCACATTGGACGAGTTCCTGATCTGCGTGTGGAAATAGAGCAGCCCGTTATGGGTATAAAGCCCGCGCAAGAGGTATTGGATGCCGAAAGCCTTGCTTCCGATATGCTTGACATGGCGTCTGTTCTCCTTGTGGATGCTCCTGTTAATCAACTGCACGAGTTTGGGCGATTCGCAACCCAACTCCTGCAAATAGATGTCAAGGGCGTTGTTCGGACGGTTCACCTTGCTGCCGTCATGGATAAAGTCTTTCATCTCCACATTGAGCAATAGCGGCTCATCAGAATATTTGACATTGAAGGTGTAAAAACTGCCGCTTTCGGTGATGACCGACATATTCGTCTCGTCACGGAAATTTTTAACCGTGGCCTTCACGCGGATAACATTCTCCGCACCGTCCGCCTTGCCTGCTATAAGGTTGGCAGAGCCGAGGTCCACATACCGCACCGCTGAGGGGAAGATGATATGCGTCGTCTTGTCATAAGTCACTTCCAGACCGTATGGCGGTATCATGCGGTCAAAGGTCAGTTTCCTGGTAAGGCCGTGATAGAGGTCACCGTCCTCCTGCCGCGGATATACATCCGCCGTCAGTGTGACACCGTTGGTAACTGTTGCCGTTGAATCACCGGCATTCTGTGCGAAAGCACTCACTGCGCCCGTCATAAGGGCAAGCATTACAAAAATCTGTTTCATGTTCTTTGAATTTTAATTGGGTTATTGATTGTCATTCTGATAAAGCATCAGGGTATGGCCGGACTTGAGGTGTACCTTCTCCTCGCGTAGTTTCTTGGAGATGTACTGCGACACTCCCTGGATGGCTCCGCGCCCGAGTTCGGAGAGCAGCTGGTCCTTGGCCGACTGGTTGGTGATGGAGATGCTCGTGCCGAGGTTCTGTCCCATGTTGGCCGCCACCTCCTTGACCGCGCTCGCTTCCATAGACCCGGGAATGAAGATTCCGTCCTGTCCGTCGTTGTCATACACGGTGAGTTCCACCGGAATGATGATACCGTCATATTCCACCTGCACAATCCCGATATTGAGCCGCTCTCCCTGTATGCGGCTCTCTCCCGTGAGCAGGGTGTTTTTCGGAAGGACATGCTTCCCGACACGCATCGGTTCCAGCAGGCGCATCCTCACTCCCTGTCCGCTGATGACGGTCTGGTCGCCGTGGATACAGGCACGGACGGTATTCCTCATGCTCCCGGCTTCCGTGTTCCCGATTGCCGTATGAAACCGCCCCGGTTGCGACAGCCTTGCAAACAGCACGGAATCGCTGACGGGCTGCGGCAGGGACGATACCACCGGAGTGGAAACCAGCCCCACGGGAACGGCTTTCGCCTTCCCGTTCCGCGTGACCGCCTCGTTCCCCGCCTGCTTTCCGGTATTTGCACCGCCACCTCCCGGCGTGTACTTGGCGGCAAACTCGTAGGATTTCTCCAACAGGGTCACCTGCTCCTCGTAAGTCATCTGCGCGGGCTGCTGTACGGCGGCTGCCTGCTTCAGCTGCTCCACCTCGGCTTTCAACGCCTCCTTTTCGGGGTCTTCCTCCGGCTCTTGGTAGAAACTGCCCAAAGTGGCGTTGATGTCGTTATAGGCGGAGGCGGAGGATGCAAAGGCATTGCCGCGATTTCCACCGCCACGATAGGATGTGCCGCCACCCTTATACTCCGAATCCGGCACAATCTCCACAGCCACAGCCTGCGGATTCTCCTGCCTTTTTTCGTCGGCAAGGGAAGAGAAGTCTTCCAGCGTGCGCATCTTCTCTTCCTGCCTGCGCCTCATGTCAGCCTGCTCGTAGGCGGCAATCTTGTCGCCCTCTATGCCCGCACCCCTCGGGTCGGGCAGTTCGGTGTTGAAACCTGCTTTCTTAGTTTCTTCCTGCCTGTCCTCTTTCGACGGGGCGAAAATCCACCACATGCAGCCGATGAACAGCAGGAACATCCCGGCATAAACCAAGTATTTCTTGATTTCCTGCCTCTTTTTCAATGTGTTTGCGTCGTTACTCATTGCCTTGATTGTTGAATTGGTTAAAAAACTCTTCCATGTCACGCACTTTCTCATCGGAGAGCGTGTCGGCAGGAACGAAATCCGGAATATCCAGCGGGGCAATTTCGATTACCTCCTGCCGGGCATCCTCCCGTCCGATGTCGTATATGGCACGGAATATCATATAGAAATTGACTGCCGCGAATACGGTGCACAGTCCGATGACAACCGCCTTTCTCCTTTCGGGAGTCAGGCTGTCGCACAAGTCCCGCAGCTTGGCTTCTGCCAGACTTCTGATTTTCAAGATTCTCTTTCTCATACATTCAAAATTTTAACGGTCATACACTCTTATATCCTTGTTCTCCACCACGCGGAACGCCTCCATGATGAAGCCGTGCGGGTTGTTGTCGCTGCGTGTGGAGTTCAGCAGCCTGCCCCGTGTGACGAGGCTGCGCTCGGTCACGCTCTTCTCCCGGATGATGGAGAGCTTCGCGTAGGTCACAACCTCGTAAGGATAGGTGTTGAAGTCGCATTTCACGCTGTCTATCCCGATACGCTGGTTCACGTTCCCCGAAATGATCCGGTTGTAGTACCCCTGCTCCGCCAGGTCCACATAGTGGGCATACGCGGAACGGTCGCCGAGGAACATGGCCCGCTGGATATTGCTCTCAATCGCACTCTTGTCGGGAGCGAGCGTGAAGAACAGCTCGTGGAAGCGTTTTACATGCTCCCTTGCCTCCACGGGGCGGTTCTGTTCCAAGTCCTGCGAGAGGGCCAGCATCAGTGACTTACCCTCGTCCAGCACATAGATTTTCTCCCGCTGCGCCTCCGCGAAGCTGTAGGCCTTCCACACGGAGAATCCCACGAGCAGGGTACATACGCAGAGATAGGCTATCCCGAACAGGCGGAGCTGCCTGAAACTGGTCTCGATATTTTTCAATGATTTGAATTCCATTCCAATGTCGTTTTAATGTTATTACTTGATAAGTCTTCCGGCCACATTGCCCACCGCTGCACCGGCAGTACCGGCCACGACAGAGCCTGTCTTGGATGCCGTCTGGGTCACGTTCTTGCCGTAGTTGCCCGCACCGCCTCCTGCCTGGATGATCCAGTTCGCGACCGTCGGGATGGTGAAATACCCGATGATTCCGATAATAAGGAACGTGATGTACACGCCGTTGGAGCCGTCAGGGATGAAGTTCGGGTCGGCAAGCCGCTCGATGTCCTGCTGGAGCATCAGCACCTGAATCCTTGCCAGCACGCTGCTGAACAGGTCGCTGACCGGAAGCCACAGGTAGATGCTGATATAGCGGACGAACCACTGGCTGAGCGAGGCCTGGAATCCGTCCCAGCAGGAGATGGCGAAGGAGATAGGACCAAGTATCGAAAGGACTATCAGGAAGAAGGTCCTCAGTGTGTCGATAACGAGGGCGGCGGCGTTGAACATCAGCTCCAGCAGTTCGCGGAAGAAATTCTGCACCGCCTTCTTCATGTTGTACATCGCCCGGTCCACATACATCCCGCAGGCCTCAATCGCGTCCAGCGCACCAAGTTCGTCCAGCTTGTTGTCGAAGGCTTCCTTATCGACCAGATAGGCCGTTTCCGGATTGCGCTTCATCGCCTCGAACTCCAGCTTGTCCTTCTGCGCCCGGTACTCGTTCATGTCGAAGGTCTGAGACTCCAATATCGTGTGCGTACCCTTTACTATGGGCGACATGACACTGTTCAGCGTGCCCAGCACGAGTGTCGGGAAGAACATGATGCACAGCCCCAAAGCAAAGGGACGGAGAAGAGGAAAGACATCTACAGGCTCGGCTCTTGCCAATGACTGCCACACGCGGTAAGCCACGTAGAACAGGGCTCCCAATCCTGCAAGGCCCTTGGCGACACCGGTCATCTGCGAGCAGAGCGGCATCATGTCCGTGTACAGGTTCTGCAAAATCTGATGCAGGTTGTCGAAATTTATTGCCAGCAATACCATAAGCATTCGGATTCAGGATTACCAATAACGCTCATGGGGTGAGCCGTAAAGAGCCATCACACGATCAATGTCGTTCTGCTTCTTGGCACGCAGGTAGGACACGCCGATGTTCTTGTTGGTGTAATACTGCACCAGACTCCGGTACTGGAGCATGTCGGTGTAGCACCGGTCGATGATATCCATGCGCTCCTTGTCGTTCATCGACAGCCCGTTCTCGTTGACCACCGTCTTCAGGTCATTCAGCAGGTGTGCGCTCTCTTCCAGCAGCTTGGTGTAGCCGAGGGCTATCGCGCTCAGTTCCTCCGGCGTGAAGTACGGGTCGCTGAGCATCCGCTCGAAGCTGTTCACGTAGATGTCCGTGATGTCGCCCACCATCAGGATGGTCTGCTGCACCTTGCGGGCGTCGCGGACAAGGTTCTTCACCTTGCGGAGCCCGTCATAGAACTCCTTTCCCTGCTGGTAGATCTTGACGGTTTCCTGAAAATTTTTCACCATATTCGTGGCCGTCGTAGATGTCTGCACGATGTTTTTCGCGGCATTGATGATGCCCTGTGCGAGATTGGTCGGGTCTGTCACGACCCACTGCGCCTTTGCCGTGAGGCTGAAGAAGAAGCAGCCCATACACAGCACTAAAACTTTTACTTTCATAAATCTACTTTTTTAATGATGAATAATCTGATTGTTGTTTCGATGGGAAATCAAAGTCCCATTTTCCGCCCTTTGGACAGCGGGTTACGGAGGATTGTCCGATGGGACTGTTTCGGGCGGTTCTCCTTCGCCACATCTTCCGTTTTGCGTTTGAGAGAAGCGAACAGCTCGTCGGCATACGGCCTTCGACCTGTCATCCTGACGAAACGGGCATCCAGTTCACGGTACGCCTTTTCCGCCTGACGGGAGCATTCCTCCGGGGAATCCTTTTTGTCGATGCCGTACCTGACAAGAAAAGCGGGACTGATGTGAAGGATGTCATGGACTGCATCCGGCATGGCGGCTATCTGTCCCAACTTCTGCAAATCCTCGTTCAGCTTGTCAAGGTATTCTGCCGGAGGATGGGGACAGACCGTTTCAAAGACTTTCTCAACGGCATGTGTCAGCCTTGCATCCACTTCTAAAATATCGGGAACTTCCCCCGCTTCCCTTTTACGGTTATACACATCGGAGTCCATATCCTCAAGTTGATGATACAGCCGGTAATCTTCCGAGAATCCATAATAGTCCTGTATGGACTGCGGAATGTTCCAGTTCTGCATCAGGGACCAATAGAGGGCCGATATGACCTCCCTGCGTTTACCTTCGTCTGATTCCAAATTACTATACATGATTATTGGTGTTTAACGGTTGATAAAATGGATTACTTTTCACGCTTGCTTTCCGCCAGCTGCTTGATGGCAAGCTCGATATTGCCGCCGAGTTTCTCCGTAAGCCGCATAAGTTCAAGCTTTTCGGTCTCCTCTGTCGTGTAACAATAATACTCCTCAAGCGACACCTCGGTGGCATAGACCGCCGACTGCGAACCGCCCAGACCGACCCAGACTTCCTTATATTTTCGGGAAGGGTTGTTCGCCATGTTGATGGAGAGTATCTGCGCACGCTCCTTGTCGGTCAGGCCGAGCAACGCCTGTATCTCATCGAACTTGTTGACATATTTTCTCTGGTCGAGAAGAATCTTGCAGTCGGAATTGTTGATGATGGTCCCCTTGACAATGGAAGACGAGATGATGTCCTCGACCTCCTGAGTGACCACCACCGCCTCGCCGAAAAACTTGCGGACCGTCTTGAAGAGATAGCGTAAATACTCCGCCATGCCCTCCTTGCTGATGGCCTTCCAAGCTTCCTCCAACAATATCATCTTGCGGATGCCTTTCAATTTCCTCATCTTGTTGATGAAGGTTTCCATGATGATGATGGTGACAATCGGGAACAGTACCTTGTTGTCCTTGATGTTGTCCAACTCGAAGACAATGAATCGTTTATTCAACAAGTCAAGCTGTTTGTCCGAGTTGAGAAGGAAGTCATATTCCCCACCACGGTAATACGGTTCAAGCACATTCAGGAAACCCCACACGTCAAAATCCTTCTCACGGGTACGCTTCTCCCTCAGAATATCCTGGTACTCGTCACGGATGAACTCGTAGAAGGTGTTGAAGGAGGGCCTGATGCTGTTGTCCCTGCGGATATTCTCTAAAAAGAGGTTCACCGCGTTGGATAGCGCCACCTCCTCAGCCCTTGTCGGCGGCTCGTCGTCACGCTTCCACAAGGTGAGGATGAGCGTCTTGATGGACTCCTTCTTCTCGATGTCAAAAACACCGTCCTCCACATAGAATGGATTGAAGGCAATCGGATCGTTTTCCTCGTAAGTGAAATAAATCCCGTCCTCGCCGTGTGTCCGGGCATGGATAAGGTTGCAAAGCCCCTGATAGGAGTTTCCCGTATCCACCAATAGCACATGCGTTCCCTGCTCGTAATACTGGCGCACCATGTGGTTGGTAAAGAAAGACTTGCCTGAGCCGGACGGTCCGAGGATAAATTTATTCCGGTTCGTTATCGTGCCGTTCTTCATGGGCAAATCGGAAATATCCAGATGGACGGGCTTTCCGGTCAGCCTGTCAACCATGCGGATGCCGAACGGGGAAAGCGAATCCTTGTAAGAGGTCTCACCGATGAACAGACACAAGGCCTGCTCGATGAAGGTGTAGAAACTTTCCTCCGCAGGAAAATCACCTGCATTGCCGGGTATCGCCGCCCAGAACAATGTCGGCACATCCACCGTATTGTGTCGTGGCTTCGCCTCCATCAATGCCAACTGACTGCCGACATCATTCTTAATACGCTTGAGCTTTTCGCGGTCGTCACTCCAAGCCATCACATTGCAGTGGGCACGGATGGAGGTCAGTCCCTTGCTGTGCGCCTCGTTCAGATACTCCTCGATCCATTCCCGGTTTATCTGGTTGGAACGGCTGTAGCGGGAAAGCGAGTGCATGTTCCTCGCCGTCTGCTCGAACTTCCGCAGGTTCTCCGCCGAATCGTCGATGAAGAGGTACTGGTTCACCACATGGTTGCAGGTGAGCAGTATCCCTATCGGAGCGGCAAATGACAGGCGGCAGTCGCTTCGGTCGGTGGATAAACGCTCGTAGCGTGTGTCTGTCGCCACGCCCGACGGCAGGTCTTCCGGATCGGAAAGGGTATGCAGGCAGAGGTAGTTGTCGCCCACCTTCATTTCCCCCGCTCCGAGCGAGAGGTCCTGCAAGCAGGCGGTGTTCTCCTGCGAGAGCGAGAAATACTTCTCGATGATACCGGCCGAAGTGTCCGTCCCGGTTATCTCCTCATCCGTCAGGCGCGTGATGCGGAGCAGGCCGCTGTCGTTCACGATACGCTCGAACTGCCCGCAGCTTTCCAAAAAACGGGTGACGGTTTCCTTGTCCTGCATCTCCCTGGGGATGATGAATCCCCGTGTCAGGGCGTTGAAACTGCTGGTCGTGCGGCTGTGCTCCCTCGTGGTCTTGGTCAGGAACAGGTAGCAGGTGTGCTGCAAGTAAGGACGCTCGTTGAAATGCCGCTCGAAACTGCGGCTCAGGAAACTGAGGTCGTCCTTGCAGATGTCCGGCTTGTAGCTCTCCTCCACGAAGAAGTCCTGCTTGTGCACGATGCTGTAGTTCGGCAGCACCTTGACCGCTTTCGCCCATGTGGAATGGATGGCCTCGTACTCCGTCCTCGTGAGCGTGAAGAGTTCGGGCAGCTCCACCCTGTAGGCCGCGGTGATGTCCGCATCCTTGCTGATGATGCAGCCGTTCTCCACGGCGAGCAGCGGGAACTTGCTCTCCAGCGTGGCTGTCTTCATTACATTTCTCATACGCTTCTTTTTTTAGAGGTTAGGGAAAACAACCGAAGAAATCTTCTCCGGTTGATGATGTAGCGGGGATGCCTGCGCAACGCCTGGAGCTTCATCAGCCCCCATTCGCCGTACTTCGCGTTCATGCGGAAGGTCGCCCACACGAGCACCGAGGCGGCGATGACACCGAAACCGATGCAGACCCACTGGCCGATGCCTGCCATGTACATGATGACGAACACCACGAACAGGGCGAGCAGACCTCCGGCGAAAACGAACAGGTACTGGCTCTTGAGTCCCTTGAACTCCGGGCTGCGACCGATCCCCTTGTTAACAGGATATTCCGCCATACTACAGGAAGAATGAGCGTAAGATGGTGGCCGCGACAATCAGGAAAATACACGCCCCGAACCAGCTGGCGGCGGTCTTCGAGGTGTCCGGGTCGCCGGACGAGAACTTGGAATATACCTTCACGCCACCGATAAGGCCGACTACGGCACCGATAGCGTAAATCAACTTGGTGCCGGGGTCAAAATAGCTTGTGACCATATTGGTCGCTTCGGTGATACCGCCGATACCGTTACCCTGGGCGAAAGCCCCCACTGAAACCAGCAGCGTCATGACTGCCGAAAAGAATCTTTTTTTCATGTGTCGAAACATTTAATTAGTGAGACAAAAAATCATTTCGACAGCGAATATATAGCGTTTAATTTATTGATTTACAAACCTTACGACCTATGACACCGTATGTCATCACGTTACATCGGGAGAGGATTTTGAGCCAATCAAAAAAGGCTTTTTCCAGCAACGGGGACAAGAAAACGAGGATAAGGGGAAAAGCCGGCATTTCATTTCTTCCGGCAAAGGTCGTCCCGTGTCCTGACGGATCGGGCAAGGCGGCCCTGCGGGCTGGTTGCCGTGAAATAATCATCCTCGCTTCGCTTGCGGTATTTTTTCACGGCAAGCCTTGCGCAATCCCGGACCGGGACGGTAAGGCCTGCATGAAATAAAATACCGTTCGGATTGACGGTACAGGTCAAACATTAAATTTTCAATGGTATGGAAGCAAAAAACAATCTGGCAGTGGCATTCACGGGACACCGCAAGGAACGTATCCTGCAAGGAAACGGGAACAATCTCTTGACACTTGCACAAATCAAGGATGCAGTGGTGGAAATGGTAACGGAATTGTATGGTAAAGGATATAAGGCATATTATACCGGAATGGCCAATGGCTTTGACATGATAGCTGCGGAAGCGGTCTTGCAGGTCCGGGAAGAATACGGGGATATCGTGCTAATAGCGGCAGTACCCTTCAGGAAACAGCCCTTGTGGTTCGATGCGGAAGACCAGCTGCTGTATGCCCGTCTGCTGGAAAGGACGAACCGGGTGGTGATGGTTTCCGAGAACTACCATAAAGGCTGCTACCTTCGCAGGGACGAATACATGGTACGCAAGGCTGATATGATTATAGCGTACTGGGATCATGTTCCGGATGGAGGCACTTTCTACACGATGAACAAGGCACTGGAAAGCGGAAAACCGGTCATCAATCTTTATGAAAGGATGAAATAGCGGAAATCGGTCTGTCTGTATAGAACGGAAAAGCGCAGTCTGAAAGCCGGCGGCTTTCAGACTGCGCCTCATTCCATGCGCGATGCCTATTCCGCAGAATCGGAAGAGAGCGCACGCTGTTTTCTCCGTTCCTCCTTTTTCTCTTTTTGCAGCTTTTTCTTGGCTTCCATTTCCGCCATAATCTGTTTCAGAGGCTTGACCGTTTCCGGTTCCTCACGCTTGAACCGCTTGAAATAGATGCTTTCGATAAACTGCGGAAGCGGAGCTTTCCAGGACTCCTGTCTGTGGTTGTCTATCTTGCCGAGCTTGTCGGGATTCAGTCCCAATTCACGGGCCATCTGGACCTGTTTATCCGATAGCCGGTGACGCTTCTGCGCCACCATCCATTTTTCCAATATCGCTTTTGTCACTGCCATACTACATCGTTCATTTTTTTGCAAAGATAGGAAGCCTGCCATATAATAAAGGTATGGATACCTGAAATTTTCCGGTGGAATCTTCTGAAAGTGAAAAAGGCACACCGATATCACATCGGCATGCCTCCAAAAACTATGACTACAAAAAGAAACAATCAAACGAATTTGCCTATATCGAAAGCCTCCTTTTTCTTGGATGTGGACTTTCGTCTTGCCAACGGTCTGCCCGTATCATCCAGACATTCACTGAGCAATTGATTTACTTTTTCCTGATTGCTCAATTTGTCTGTAAGAAAAGAGAGTATAACCGTCTCCTGCATCTTATGGTGTATGGTCGAAGCTGCACGGATGGCTTTCTGTTCATCAGGATTTTCTGACATCAGCACCTCCGCCACATTGCTTATATCCTCGAATGTCATGGCCGTGACAAATTCCGGATCCGGTTCGGAGTCCACGGGAGCCATCAGTTCACGCTTATCCTCATCGGTCAGTCTTTTATCATCTTGCCGAAAATTATCCTCCACATCATCCGTGCGTATTTCCTCATCTTCCTCTATGGGTTCTTTTTTCAAAGGTTCTGAGCGTGTAGGGGTTTTCCTTGCCACTTCCGGATCTTCCAGATAGACAATCTTTGTTTTGCCTATTACATCATCGCCATTGGCAGGAGAAGATGCCTCCATTTCAGTTCCTTGCCCAACTGTATCCGGCAGCGGTTCCCGGAACTGTTTTTTGCTGTGCCTCGTCTTACGGCCGGCATTCCGTGCTTTTTCGGCCATACGCTTTTTACGATATTTCCATAACCAGATACGGACAATACGCATCCGATGATAAAGCCTGTCCCATACCTCGTACATTTTCTGACCGAAAATGAATGACCACAAATGCCACAATATAAAAATCGCACAGGCAATCTTTATTAGAAAATAGAGTGCTGCTTCCATAATTACAAAGGTTTATTGATACATTCCGTGTATAATGCCGACATCTCTTTCTCGTGTTTTTTCAGATGCTCATCTATAATCCTGCTTATAAAACCTGACATGGATGTATCCGGAGAAACAACAGACAAAAACCGTTTGATATAGGTATAACTGTCCCTGTTTATATATACCTGTATTCGATTACCGAGCGGATAAGTTATCAGATATGCAATCTGATACGATACCTTTTCTGAATTTTCTTTTGGAAGACTATCGGCATACTCTTCAATGACGGATGAAAAACTTCGTGCCGGCTCTATTGCAGGGTTTATCCGGTCTGAAGTTTCATACGAGGTGACCTGGACGGCTTTCGCTGTCTTGTTGTTCTTACGCAGTTTCTTGTAAATGAACAATCCCAATCTGTAGGCTGTGTAAATGCAGCAGCCTATGGCTGCGACTTGAAAAATAATCTGTGTCATGACTAAAACGGTTTTAATGGTTTATAATATTCTTTGTTGTACAATTCATTGATCTCCTCCCAATGCTGTTGGATATGCTCCACGAGGATATTGCTTATATACCCGGATATGCTCATATTCGGGGCAATGACCGGAAGGAAACGCTTGATACATTCGGCTACCTCACGATTTATATAGACATGGGAACGGTTGGATGCCGGAATATTGACCAGATACCTTTCCCTATAGCTACCCGTTTCCTCTTTCTTTTTCCGGGGCTTTGCAGCAACCGTTTTCTCTGAAGGGGCTTCGGCAGGTTCTGTAATGGGAGGCACTTCCGTTTCCGGCTGTTCCGTACTTTCTTCTTTGGGCTTCTCTCTGCCGAAGATGGGTATGTCCCCGACAATGATATTCTTGAGGACATCCTCATTCACTTCAACTTTTTTCTTTGTCATGACTGTACCAGTTTAAGTTTGACGATAAGTTCTTCCGCCAATTCCGCAATACCGCTTCCTTCCAGCTGCCTGGCAGGAGGCGGCAGCATGGTACAGCGGAAAAAGGCGCGTTTGCAATGGGTGATTTCTTTCTCGTAGCGGCACAAGTCGGGAAGCGTACTGTCAAGAACGGTCAGGTGCAGTTCCCGCATGACTTCCGAGTATGATTTGAAGACTTCCACGTTAGTACGCTTTTTCAGCCTGTTCCAAAAGAAGATGATATCCTTGAGCGGCACATCCTTCGTGTTTCTGACATAATCGAGTACCGTAGTGGAAAAAGCAAGCGTACTCTGCATGATGATAAGATCCGGCGTGGTAGGTGTCAGGACATAATCCATGTTGACGATAGTGCGGAATACCCCTGTGGATTCCACCGTACCGGGCAAGTCCACAAAAATCAGGTCATAATCTCCGTTTGCGGCAAGCTCGTCCGCCGCCTCTCTCGCTTTTTCCGCAGTGGCTCCTACAATAGGATAGGCTTTCTTCTTTACACGCTCCCATTGCTGGTTCAACAGCTGCTGGTAATAGGCATTGTTGGCGGCGGCTTTTTTGTCCCGTTCCCTCATGCGCACAAGGCTGTGCTGGGGAGAGTCACAATCAATGATTGCCACGTTCAGGTTTTTCTCGAAATGGAGGTAGCTGGAAAGCACCACTGTCAAGGCTGATTTTCCGACCCCTCCCTTTTGGTTGCTGACAGCAACGAATAAAGGTTCTTTGCTCATAATCTTAACTTTTTAGTTTGTTATTGAATAAATGTCTGTCTTATCCATCCGTCAATCCGTGAACGCTTCTTTCCAACCGACTGCCGGACACTGCATCCGTTATCGGATTTATCCATCATTCCAACCGATAGTGTATCCGTTATCGTATCCGACTTTCCGTCAATGGCCGGTCTGTTGGTCATGACATTCCGATAACCGTCATATCCGACATTGTTTCCACTATTCCGACCGCTAACGGAAGCATCCGACAATATGACCATTATTCCATTATCGGAAGCCCGGTTCCATCCGTTCACGCTGCAAATAAAAAGGTATTTTTTCATACCGTCACCATGTTTCAAGGGAGGTGACGACCTGTGTCACCATTTGTCATCACGTTACATATAACTTGCTATTTCACAGTAATATATACCGCCATAACTTTGCTGTCGAGAACGAAATGGATGTCGCGGAGGGGTAATCCCGAAGCCGAAGAATGAGGCTGAAGGTCAAAACACAATTTGACGAAGGAAAATTCATGTTCAAGTGAACATAGCAAGTTGTGTTTTGAGGCACCCGAAATGAATTCGGGCACTCAAAACAACTTGCCGCTCGCCTGCCGGCTCGGGGTGGGATTCACTCCAAAGTCGTGAATCCATGACGGAAGATCAGAAACAAAAAACATCAATGCGTATGGAAGAAAACAAGAACAGAAAAACAAGAAAAGGTGTAGGGCGGAAACCGAAAACCGACCCTGCCGTGTACCGTTATGTGGTGCGGCTAAACTCGGAAGAGAACGTAAAGTTCGATATCCAGTTTCAAAAATCGGGACTGAGGGAACGCTCCAAATTCATCAAGGCAATGATTTTCGGAAAGGAAATCAAGGTGGTCAGAATCGACAAGGCGACGATGGACTACTATGTCCGCCTTACCAATTTCTACCACCAGTTCCAGGCCATCGGCAACAACTACAACCAGACGGTCAAGGCAATCAAGAACAATTTCGGGGAGAAACGGGCGATGGCATTGCTCTATAAGTTGGAAAGATTGAGTCTTGAGCTGATGCTCGTCTGTAAAAAGGTCATGGCGCTAACCCAGGATTACGAGCGGAAATGGTTGCAAAAATAAGCCATGGCATGAGTCTTTACGGAACACTTGCTTATAACTATGAGAAGGTAGCGGCTGGTACGGCTAAGATCCTTTCCGGTAACCGTATGATTTCCGACCGGCTCGGATTGCCAAGCGAGGATATACGCCTGGCATTGCTCTCTTTTGAGAATTACCTGCTGGCAAACCGCAATACGGAGAAGCCCGTCCTGCACATTTCCCTTTCCCCAGCACCGGAAGACCGGCTGACCGACGGGCGGCTGGCAGAACTGGCGGAACGTTATATGCAGAAGATGGGGTATGGGAACCAGCCTTACATCACCTACAAACATGCCGATACCCACAATACCCATATCCATATTGTCAGTGTCTGTGTGAATGAACAGGGGAAAAAGATCAGCGATGCCTACGAGCATCGGCGTTCCATGACCGCCTGTCGGGAACTGGAAGTGGATTTCGGTCTGCGAAACGGAGCGGATGCGGAAAGGCGGAATCCAAAAGCGGAACTAAGAAAGGTGGACGCTTCCTTGGGAGATGTCCGCCATCACTGTCTCTTATACACATCTGACGCTGCCGACGACTTAATAGGTGTAGAT
>ERZ1027032.473-NODE-473-length-14701-cov-11.366994_pt1 | contig 14701 bp, 10 predicted proteins | sample MGYA00519445_ERZ1027032 | MGnify/ENA primary metagenome ERZ1027032 (study PRJEB26926, sample SAMN06164888) | human gut metagenome | biome: ENVO:00009003; feature: ENVO:2100002; material: ENVO:00002003 | host: Homo sapiens | place: USA | collected 2012 ... | reverse complement strand
TATCATTGCAGGACATTCCGATGTAAGTTTTTTACGGAAAGGCTCTGTATTGCCATGGCTTGACAAATCCATTATTGCCTCTGCTCCCATATTGACGGCACTCATTACTTTCTGAAGCTCTATGTCATAATCCTTGCAATCCCTTGACACGCCAAGGTTGACGTTTATCTTGGTTCTTAACATACTTCCTACGCCTTCGGGATTGATACACTGATGGTTAATGTTGGCAGGTATTACAACTTTACCTTCTGCCATATATCCCATAAGCTCTTCAAGCTGCATTTTTTCTTTTTCTGCCACAATTTTCATCTGTGGCGTTGCAATCCCTTTTCTAGCGGCATCCATCTGTGTTGTATATTCTCTCATATCTTTGCTTACCTTTCCGTAAAATAAAAGACAGAACTACATAAGGATAGTGTCTGTCTGTCAAAACAAAATATCTCCCTACGTTGGCATTATCCAAATCAGGTTATGGGTATAATCTCAGCCTCCAAGGGCACCCCGTTTTCTATAACATTATATCAAAGTAAAATTAAGTTGCAATAAAAAAATAAAATATTTATACTGATTACAGTATTTTTTATTAAAAAGGACAGGTTATGCTTTATTATTTTACGGATTTAAAAAATATAACAAAAGGACAGCTTGACAGTTTAATGTCTCTTCTTCCTCCTGAGCGGTTAAAGCGTGCTCTAAAATATAAGTTTCCTGAGGACAGGCTTGCCTGCGTAATTGCATACCTTCTTTTCCTGTACGGCTACCGCACTGAATACAGCCTGACAGACACTCCTGATTTTGATATTTCATCGGATGGCAAACCCTACCTGAAAAGCCATCCTGAAATTTATTTCAACATCAGTCATTGCAGCAAAGCCATTATGTGTATTTTTGATTCATCCCCTGTGGGTATCGATGTGGAAACCGTCCGCAGAGTCCCTGCTTCAATGCTTGCCAAAATCTGTTCTCCCGGTGAATTGAATACAATCCGGTCTTCGGATGCTCCGGAGGCTGACTTTTGCCGTATCTGGACTTACAAGGAAGCTGTTTCAAAACTTTCCGGTGACGGCGTATTCAAGAGTCTCCGTAAATCTCCTGCCAAATCGTTATTCACCCATCAGGATGCTTTACTACCCGATGTGTATTTCACAGTTGCATCGGGTAGTAAAATTAACTTAACTGCAAGGAAACTTACTTTAAGCGATTTTGAGCTGTTTGGGTAGAGATTTGCAGATGCCGTGGCGGAATGCACGGGTGTTGCATCCCACATCCCACGCATTTAATGACAGCAACCCACTCAATGCCTGCGCCTGCCCCGTGTTGCATCCCACATCCCACACGCTTTATTGCAATAAAAAAACTTTGGTTACACTTTTTAACTATGCGTAACCAAAGTTCTGTAATTTACTATTATTTTTCAACAAATGTAACAGGACATCCTAATCTGTAGTGACCTTTTATATATTCAGCGATTGCGTGTGAACAGTATACCGTTGTTGCCTCTGTATTGCTATCCATATCATTGTTACCACACATGATTGCATCCAATTCGTATACCAGATTGGTTCCCGGTGCAAAAGTAATGCTGTCAAGATGGTAGCAGCTATAGAAAGTCCTTCTCAAGCCCTGCATCGTTGATGGGAGAATGACTTTTTTAACAATCTGATTGCTTCTAAATGTGTTAAGTGCAGCTACAACCGGTTTGCCATTGATAGTATCAGGTACGATAACCTCCCTGTCCGTTCCGATATACTTCAACAGGCAATATCCCTTTGTCTTAATTCTGTTTTTAAAAGTTTCGGCTATATCGATTGTCTCTCTTTCGCCTTTTTTGTTGATAGAATCGCTTGTGAGGACATCATCTGACTTACAATATACCCATGTGCCATCAGTTATTACACTGTAATGCTCATCAACATTATAAGTCCAGTCATAATATGACTCGTTGTTGCGGAGGCCTTCTTCAGTGTCATCTTCTTCATCAAAAAATTCCACATCGGAGAAAGTTTCTCTTACAGGTGTTTCAACTGCAGCTGCAAAAGTTTCTTTTGCGGTTTCTGCTTCTGAACTAACATCATCATATTTACCTGCTGATACCGGACCATCTTCTTTTTCAAGCTCTGTAACCTTTTCTTCTGCCGGTTCAGCGGTAACATCATCGATTTCTATTTCCTGAACTTCGTCCGAAAAATCTTCATCATTTAATACAAAATTATCTCTCACCGGTTCTGCATCAACCGGTTCTGCAATAAATTCCCTGTCAAGTTTCTTATCAGATATATCAACAGGCTCGTCTTTAACTGACTCCCTGCCAACAACCACTGACTCAAATACAAACGTATCATCAGGTTCTGTTTCCGGCTCCCCGGCTACATCCTGCGCCTCTGCTGTTTCCGGCTCCTCAGCTACATCCTGCACATCTGATGTTTCCGGTTCCTCAGTTACATCCTGCGCTTCTGCTGCTTCCGGCTCCTCTGCTACATCCTGCACACCTGCTGCTTCCGGCTCCTCTGCTACATCCTGCACATCTGCTGTTTCCGGCTCCCTGACTACATCCTGCACATCTGCTGTTTCCGGTTCCTCAGTTACATCCTGCACATCTGCTGTTTCCGGCTCCTCTGCTACATCCTGCACATCTGTTGCTTCCGGCTCCCCGGCTGCATCCTGTGCCTCGGCAGGTTTCTCTGCTTCTTCGCGCTTTGGTTTGAAATCCACGATAGGCTTTGCCTTGGATACTGACTGGAATTCCTCATCTTCTTCGTAAGAAATGTCTTCATCGTAAAAAGATGTGGCTTTGTCATTCTGTGGTTCGTTGTCCTCATCCACAAAAATGTCGTCCTCGTCTGCTGCGCTTTTCTTAGCGTGGTGGGATTCGTTCTTACTAAAAAGCGGAAGTTTGACAAGTTCATCCTTCAGGAAACTGTTTAAACTCTGCTTTTTCTTCTTGCTCTTGCTGACTGCCACAATTGCTGTTGCAACTGCCGTAACTCCTAATACTATGGCACCGAAAGTACCAAATCCATGTTTGTCTTTATCTTTCATGTCTGACCCTCTCCGTTCAAATAGTCTCAAAATTAAGCTACCTCTATTATCGGATTTTTAGGGGGTATTTGTCAACTAAATTGAGTATTAAAATACCCTTTTTTCTTAAATTTTTTCATATAAATTATATAAGTAATAATAAGCGGTACGGCAGCACATACCCATGCAACCGGACCGGCAAAACATACACCGGAAAAACCTATCGCTTTTGGAAGCGTGTATGCGACTATAGACCTTGCTCCAAGTTCAAAAAATCCCGCAAGTAACGGCATTGTTGTCTTACCCATTGCCTGAAGAGCATTTCTGAAAATAAAAATCTGGAACAATGGGATATAGAAAAACATTGAAATATGGAGATAAGTCATTGCATAGGAAAGTATTAATTCATCCCCGCCTTTTATGAAAAGCCGGCTGATTGGTCTGCCGAAAATGAAAATAACACCCATACATAAAACTGCGCTTCCAACCGTAAAAAGACTCCATTTCAATATTCCGTTTTTAATCCTGTCATATCTGCCGGCACCTACATTCTGACCGACAAAATTTGCAACTGTTACGCCACCCGATATGCCAAACTGCATGATAAGCTGTTCCGTTTTACTGGAAGCCGTAAAAGCAGCAATGTAATTCTCACCAAATACATTTACGGCACCCTGTAGGATGATTGTTCCGATTGCCGTAACCGAAAACTGGAACGCCATCGGAAGTCCTATGGTAAGGTGTGTCTTTATAATTCCCGGATTAATTTTAAAATCTTCTTTCTTTATATGAAGAACAGGGAACTTAACGGAAATATATACGATACACGCAATTCCGGCAACAAGCTGTGCAAGCACTGTAGCAATGGCGGCACCTGCAACGCCCCAATTAAATACGACTATAAAAAGCAAATCCAGACCGATGTTAAGGAGTGCTGAAAAAATCAGGAAATAAAGCGGGGTTTTGCTGTCACCAAGAGCCCTTAGTATACACGAAACGGCATTGTATAGCATAGGTGCAGCTATTCCTGCAAAAATAATAACGATATAATTATAGGACATATCAAAAATACCGTCCGGTGTGTTAATAAGCCTTAGAACCGGCTTGGTTATCAGCACCGAAAGTAAAGTGATAAACAATGTGATTCCGGACCATAACATAATGGCATTACATACGGAATTACGCATCCTGTCATAATCTTTTGCCCCAAAGCATTGTGCTATATGGACCGAAAAACCGCTTGTTATTCCTATAACAAACCCATTGACAAGGAAAAACATTGACCCGGTATTACCTACGGCAGCCAATGTACTGTTTCCAAGACATTGTCCGACAATAATTGTGTCGGCAAAATTATATATCTGCTGTACAAGATTGCCAATCAGCACAGGGATTGCATATTTTATCATAAGGCTGATTGGTTTTCCTGTTGTTAAATCCTTTGCTTTTGACATTACATTCTCTCCGGTGCTTCGATACCAAGCAAGTCAACACATGTCTCTAACACATCTTTTGTAAGTTTTATAAGTGCAATATAACCTTTCTTTTTATTTTCATCTTCTTCTGAAAGAATCTTTGTTTCATGATAAAAATGGTTAAAAGCATTGGAAAGATCATATATGAATTTACAAATTTTGTGAGGTGCACTTTCTTCATATGCTGTCTTAATCATATCCTGCATGCCTGTGAGCACAAGCATAAGTGAACGTTCGCTCTCGCTCTCAGGGTTAGCAGTATGGATACCTGACACCATGCCTCCTGCATTTTCATATTTTTTAAGAATAGATTTAATTCGTACAATTGTGTAAAGGATATATGGACCTGTGTCTCCCTCAAAAGAGGTGAAACGATCAATATCAAATACATAATCCTTAGATGCCTGATTGGACAAATCACCATATTTTAATGCGGCAAGTCCTACCATCTTAGCTGTATTTCTGGCTTCACTCTCATCCACGGTACGGTTAGCCATGATTTTTTCGTATACCTTGTCTTCAATTTCTTTTATGAGGTATTCAAGACGCAGTACACCACCCTGTCTTGTCTTGAAAGGTTTGCCGTCACTGCCGTTCATCGTACCGAAACCGATGAACTTAAGTTCTGTATCAGGAGATACGATTCCTGCTTTTCTTGCCACACGGAAAAACTGTGTATAGTGAAGTTCCTGTCTCTTATCCGCAAGGTAAATGTATGACTTAGGTGCATATAATTTTTCCCTCTCGATAAGTGTCGCAAGGTCGGAGGTCTCGTAATTGGCTGCTCCGTCCGATTTCTGGATGATACATGGAGGAAGCTCCCTGCTGTCATTTTCCTCGGCTATGTCTACAACAATGGCACCCTGGCTTTCATGGGCTATCCCCCTGTCTACCATATCCTTAACCATATCAGCAATATATGGCTGGGCATCACTTTCACCCTTCCATAAATCGAAATGGACATTAAGGTTGTCATAATTTTTTTTCAAATCAGCAACCGACACATTGATAATGTGTTTCCAGAGGGCTGTGTATCCTCTGTGACCGTTCTGTAAAAGATATGTGGCATTCTGAGCCGATTTCTTATATTCGGCATCTTCTTTTGATTTGCCGCTGGCACATGGATAAATTTCCTCAAGTTCTGATATTGTAAAAGGTGCTTCCGCCGGATATTCACCTGTGAAATTATCATCAAAATATGGTAAATCCGGTTTACGTTCTTTGAGTTCTGTAATAATAAGTCCCATCTGGAGACCCCAGTCGCCAAGATGAACATCACCTATTGTCTTGTAACCTGCAAATTTGCAGATTCTTTTTACACTTTCGCCGATTACTGCCGAACGAAGATGTCCGATATGAAGAGGCTTGGCTACATTGGCTCCGCCGTAATCAACAAATACCGTCTCATCCTTAGGTTCACAGTCGCATCCAAACTTATCTTCCAAAGCCATTGCACGAACATAACCACCTATAAAATCTGCGCTCATTACCATATTGATAAAGCCCGGTTTGATACATTCAACCTTCTCAAAGGCACTGTTGTCCTGTAAAATTGCAACCACTTCATCACCAATCATAAATGGTGCTTTCTTATATTCCTTTGCTGCTGCCATTGCTCCGTTGCACTGATATTCACATAAATCAGGTCTGTTGGATATTCCTGTCTTTCCGTATTTATCATCATAGCCGCATTGTTTAAAAGCATTTCCGACTATTTCTGTAATCTGGTCTAATATTTTTTTCATAAAAATTATTCCTCCGTTGGTTATGTTCCATTATACTTTTCATATTTACGGTTGTAAAGAAATTTTAACGTTAAAACAGCTATGAGAGGATTCCGGTAATCCCAGATAAACTCATAGCTGTCATTAGAAATTCTTAATTATTCCATAACAATTAAATTGTTGCTATATCAATCGGTGTCATTGACTGTGTTGCCTGACATTCAAGACTTGTAAGCAATGCATTGGCTGTATCAAGTGATGTAAGAACGTTTACACCGGTCTCGATTGCATGTCTTCTGATAATGAAACCATCGTGGCTCTTTTCAATACCGTTCTCAGGTATATCGATAACAAGGTCAATCTTGTGGTCAAGAATAAGGTCAAGAAGTGTTGGTGATTCCTGTTCAACCTTATTGATCTTAATTGCCTCAACGCCGTTTTCATTGAAATAACGTGCTGTACCTCTTGTCGCATAAATTGTATATCCAAGAGCTGCAAAACGTTTTGCAACCGAAAGAGCATCTTTCTGCTCATGGTCATTAACTGTCATAATCATCTGTTTATGTTTTGGAAGATTAACGCCTGCACCTACAAAGGCTTTGTATAATGCTTCGTTAAAATCTTTTGCTATACCAAGACATTCACCTGTCGATTTCATTTCCGGTCCAAGGCTGATATCAGCGCCACGAATCTTTTCAAATGAGAATACAGGCATCTTGATAGCAATGTAGTCTGCTTTCTTCTGAAGTCCGGGTGTATAGCCAAGACCTTTGATTGTATTACCGATAATAACCTGTGTAGCAAGTTTTACAATAGGAATACCTGTAACTTTGCTTATATATGGAACAGTTCTTGAAGAACGTGGATTAACCTCTATTACATATACCTGGTCATTGTATACGATAAACTGGATATTAATAAGACCTTTTACATGTAAAGCTCTTGCAAGCTTAATTGTATAATCTTCAAGCATATCCACAATTTTCTGTGAAATACTCTGGGCAGGATATACTGAAATACTGTCTCCCGAATGGATACCGGCTCTTTCAATATGCTCCATAATACCGGGGATTAAAATATCTTCTCCGTCACAAACGGCATCAACTTCAATTTCCTTACCCATAAGGTATTTATCAACAAGGATTGGATGTTCCTGAACCTGTCTGTTAATGATTTCCATAAATTCAACAATATCTTTGTCGCTTATGGCAATCTGCATACCCTGTCCGCCAAGAACATAGGAAGGTCTTACAAGAACAGGATAACCTAATTCATTAGCTGCCTCAAGAGCTTCTTCTGTAGTAAAAACTGTCTTTCCTGCTGCTCTTGGAATTCCTGTCTGTTCAAGAATCTCATCAAAAAGCTCTCTGTCTTCTGCCGCATCAACATCTTCTGCGCTTGTACCGAGGATTGGAACGCCCATTTCCATTAATGCTTTTGTGAGCTTAATGGCTGTCTGTCCACCGAACTGTACAACAGCTCCGTCCGGATGTTCAAGTTCAACAATGCTTTCAACATCCTCAGGTGTCAATGGTTCAAAATAAAGTTTGTCAGCTATATCAAAGTCGGTACTTACTGTTTCAGGGTTATTATTGATAATGATTGTCTCATATCCTTCAGCCTTGAATGCCCATGTACTGTGAACCGAACAATAGTCAAATTCGATACCCTGTCCGATTCTTATAGGACCTGAACCGAGTACGAGGACTTTTTTCTCAGGCTTAGTCTCAATAACTTCATTTTCTGAGCTGTAGCATGAATAGTAGTAAGGTGTTGAAGCCTCAAATTCGGCAGCACAGGTATCAACCATCTTAAATGCCGCATGAATACCATATTCATCCCTTAAAGCCTTAATTTCTTTTTCTGTCCTGCCTGTAAGTCTTCCGATAACAACGTCAGGGAATTCAATTCTCTTTGCTTCAGCAAGAAGTTCTTTGGTAAGTTCCTCTGTCTTGAGGCGGTTTTCCATTTCAACGATAATGTGGAATTTATCGATAAACCACTTATCAATCATGGTAATATCATGGATTGTATCGTAAGAAATGCCTCTTCTTAAAGCCTCTGCAACAACATACATACGCTTATCATCAATGTTGTGAAGAAGTTCTATAATGTCATCATCAGAATATGATGAGTAATCATCGTTCATAAGCGAATCAACGTGCTGTTCAAGTGAACGGATAGCCTTCATAAGTGCACCTTCAAAGTTAGTGCAGATACTCATGACCTCACCGGTTGCCTTCATCTGTGTCGTAAGCTTTCTTGAAGCAGTAATAAATTTATCAAAAGGAAGTCTTGGAATCTTAACTACGCAATAGTCAAGAGCAGGCTCAAAACTTGCAAATGTCTTATGTGTAATTGCATTAGGTATCTCATCAAGGTTATAGCCGAGTGCTATCTTAGCCGCAACCTTGGCAATAGGATAACCTGTTGCTTTAGAAGCAAGGGCTGATGAACGGCTTACACGAGGATTAACTTCGATAACGCAATATTCAAAACTTGTTGGATGAAGTGCAAACTGTACATTACATCCGCCTGTTATTTTAAGTTCGTCAATAATATTAAGAGCTGATGAACGAAGCATCTGGTATTCCTTATCAGACAGTGTCTGTGAAGGTGCAACTACAATACTGTCACCTGTGTGTACTCCGACAGGGTCAATATTTTCCATATTACATACTGTAATACAGGTTCCGTTGGCATCACGCATTACTTCGTATTCGATTTCCTTCCATCCTGCGATACATCTTTCAACAAGTACCTGACCCACACGGCTTAATCTTAAGCCATTGGAAAGAATGTCGATAAGTTCTTCTTCGTTCTTAGCAATACCGCCGCCGCTTCCACCGAGTGTATATGCCGGGCGGAGAACTACAGGGTAACCAATCTGGTTGGCAAAAGCAATACCGTCTTCAACGTTCTCAACAACAAGAGAAGGTGCACAAGGCTCTCCGATTTTTTCCATTGTTGTCTTAAATTCAAGTCTGTCTTCTGCCTTCCTGATTGTCTCAGCAGTTGTACCGATTAATTTAACATTATGTTCTTCAAGGAAACCTGTCTCAGCAATTTCCATTGCAAGGTTAAGACCTGCCTGTCCACCGAGTGTAGGAAGAATACTGTCCGGTTTCTCCTTGAGAATAATCTGCTCAAGTGACTTAACTGTCAATGGCTCAATGTAGACTTCATCAGCAATATTTTTATCAGTCATGATTGTGGCAGGGTTAGAGTTCACAAGAACAACCTCCATGCCTTCTTCTTTAAGAGAACGACATGCCTGTGTTCCCGCATAGTCAAATTCGGCAGCCTGACCGATTACAATAGGACCTGAACCGATTACTAATACTTTTTTTATGTCTTTATTCTTTGGCATAATTAATCCCTGCCTTTCTTCATCATATTCATGAATCTGTCAAAAAGATAATCCGAATCCTTAGGGCCTGCACAGGCTTCCGGATGGAACTGGACTGTAAAAATGTTCTTGCCTACATATTCAAGACCTTCATTGGTCTTGTCATTAACATTGATAAATGCAGGTCTTGCAATCTTATCATCAAGTGTATCCATATCAACAACATATCCATGGTTCTGTGATGAAATATATACCTTACCGGTCTGAAGATCCTTAACCGGATGATTAGCTCCTCTGTGTCCGTATTTCATCTTATGTGTATCAGCGCCTGTGGCAAGTGCCATAAGCTGATGTCCGAGACAAATTGCAAAAATAGGAACATCCGAATCATATAATTTCTTGATTTCCTTAATAATGGAAACACATTCCTTAGGGTCTCCCGGACCGTTAGAAAGCATTATTCCGTCAGGATTAGCTGCAAGGATTTCTTCTGCTGTGGTTAAAGCAGGATAAACAGTTACCTCACAGCCTCTCTTATTAAGAGACCTTGCAATATTTCTCTTGGCACCGAAATCCATAAGTGCAACCTTAAATCCATCACCGGGAAGTACATATTTCTCTTCACAGGTTACTTTTTCAACAACCTTGCCTGTGGTATATTCTTTTAATTTAGGGAGAATCTCATCAAGATTATAATTCTCATTAGTGGTAATCATTCCGTTCATAGTACCCTTTTCCCTGAGAATCTTGGTAAGAGCACGGGTATCAATACCTGCAATACCCGGAATGTTATTTTCTTTAAGAAAATTTTGTATAGAATCTTCACTACGGAAGTTACTTGGAACACGTGAAAGTTCTCGGACAATAAAACCGTCAGGCCATGGTCTGCCTGATTCCTCATCAGCATAGCAAATACCATAATTGCCAATTAATGGATATGTCATAACTACTGCCTGTCCGGCATATGATGGATCTGTAAGAACCTCTAAATATCCTGTCATTGAGGTATTAAAAACAATTTCACTGATTACTTCTCTCTCAGCTCCAATGCTTGTACCTTCAAAGACATTTCCGTCACTTAGAATCAAAAATGCTTTCATCTTCACACCTTCAAACCTTTCACATGTATTATTTATTTAGGCAAAAAAAAAACAACTAAACATACTGATAGCGCTTTTTTTCTTCAAATTGTAGAAATTTTACCATAAAATCCGGCTGATTTCAAGATGCAAATTGTACTCAACAAATATTTTTTTCATCATATAATATCATGTAAGCATCGACGCTGTCATTTGCGATTAATTTTGCATCGCAGCAATATGAATTATAATATCCGGAAAGGTTAAAATTATGCTTTATAAAAATGATGAAACCGGTTTTTTAAAGGTTAATATCACGAATGAAGAAGGAATTCCCATTGATGCAACCGTCAGCATCTACGAAGGTACGGATGAAGAAAACCCTGTTGACGTTGCAGAAACCAATTCCATAGGTCAGACAGAACAAATCGAACTGCCGGCTCCACCACAGAGCATCAGCGAAGCTCCCGGCATTATCATACCTTACTCCATGTATAATATTGTAGCTTCTGCTCCGGGCTTTGCCCCGGTTTCCATTACCGGTTCAAATATTTTTTCCGGAATACTATCAATACAAAATATTATTCTTACGGAAAATCCCGGCATTTATAACATTGGTCCCAATACACTAATCGGCAACTATCCTCCAAAAATTCCTGAGGCCGAGATAAAACCCATTGAAAACACCGGTGAAATTGTTCTTGACCGTGTTGTGGTACCCGAAACCATTGTTGTCCATGACGGTGTCCCATCCGACTCGACAGCAACGGACTACTACGTTCCATTTGCCGATTATATAAAAAATGTTGCCAGCAGTGAAATATACCCTACATGGCCCAGAGAAACCATCAAAGCCAATGTAATTGCCATTATTTCTTTTACCCTGAACCGTGTATACACCGAATGGTACCGCAATAAGGGTTATTATTTTACCATTACATCTTCTACCGCTTTTGACCATAAGTGGATTAATAAGCGTAATATTTTCGACACCATCTCCAATGTTGTTGATGAATATTTCTCAAATTATGTATCCCGTCCCGATGTCAAACAGCCAATCCTCACCCAATACTGCGATGGCAAAAGGACTACCTGCAGCGGTCTCAGCCAGTGGGGTTCCAAGTCTCTTGGGGATGACGGCAAAACCGCTCTCCAGATTCTTCGTAATTACTACGGCAGCGACATATATATAAACACTGCCGAAATAATCGAGGGCATCCCTGTCTCATATCCCGGATACACCCTTGAAATCGGTTCATACGGTCCTCCTGTCACCACCATTCAGGAACAGCTTTCCCTCATCCGCCGTACCTACAGCAACATACCTCCTCTTACTGTTGACGGAATCTACGGTAAGGACACAGCAGCTTCCGTCAGCAAATTCCAGGAGACCTTCAACATGCCCGTTACCGGCACCGTCGATTATGCCACATGGTATAAAATATCCCAGCTATATGTGGCACTGGCTAAATTGTCGTAGATTCACACAGTGATCTAATCCGTATGTTTTCGGCTGTCAATGTACTCTTCTGCCATATTTACAATAATACCAAATCCGTAAATCAGTGCTGTCCTAAAAAGAATAGCAATCATCTGACATATTATACCTGCAGTTTGCAATGTTCCGTAGTTGTAAATAGATATTGCTGATTCAAAATTTCTATACAGTGAAATATCGTGGCTCACACTGATTGCTATGCAAACTACAAACAATACAAATCCAACCAGACAATATACGACTGCAATACCTTTGATAAGACTACTTACTCTAAACTTTTTCTTCATAATGCTACCTCCAATTTGTTAAAAAATAATGCGGGACAGAAGCCTGAGGGTTGTATTTTCCAATCCCGTGATAATTATCTCATATTACCTGTCCCAAAAAAAGGACTCATCTTATATATTTTTATATGGCAAATTGATATTCATATATGATATAATTTACTATAAATTATAATTTTAAAGGAGGACAAAAGATGTTGATTAACTGGCTTATCATGGGTTATTTTCTGATTCTTTTTGGTGAAAGAATCCAGAGTCTCATACGTTCATTTGCGGATAAAAATCTTTCCATGTGGGGAGATGGGTTCAGCCGATATGTAAACGGCATCTGTATTCTGTCGCTTGCAGCATCCGTTATTTTATTATTTACAATCAACAGGGATTTCCTTAAGGCTCTTCTGTCAGACGGAACGCAGGTTAATGCAAAGATGATATGTATTACAATCGGCGTGATTCTGGTCTCAGGAATGGTGCATACCGAATATACAATCCCCGGAATACAATTTGCCTCATACGGATTTCTGATAGCCGCACTTGTCATCAGAACGGCTAAAAATAATGCAATGGCAAATGACAGCATATTACTATGGCTTTCACTTGTGTATCTCATATTTTTCTCTATGGCTATTCCGGTTGTATATAAATCACATATTGAATACGCCGGATTATTCCATATAATAGAGGCAGTCGTATCACTTGTGCTTGTCGCTGCTTTTGCATATATGGCATACAGAGTATTCAATAATGATGCAGTCAATCTTTTTATGCTTCTGCCAATTATCATAGCCGTCATAGGCGACGCAGTTATTCTTTCATTGAGATGGAAAGAACAAGTTAATACATTTGTTCTTATATTTATTATCGCATCGGCTGTTATGTGGCTGGCAGGATTTATTGCGAGCAGGAGGTAAGAGTTTTCAAAACTCTTACCCCCCAACGCTATTGACTTTACCGCCATATCAGCAACCGCAGTAAAGCGGCCTGCCGCTTGGGCTACATATGGGTTAATTACTCCAGTTGCATCCTTATTCTCTTTGTCCATTGAAGTTAAAGCCAATCCAAAAGACACAATAGCACTTAAAATATTAAAACGTGAGTTGTCCGATTTTTTATAAGCAGCACAATATGTTCCACTTAAATCAACAAGACTCATCACATCTCCTGGTAATGGAATCCTCTTTGATATATCACGCTTCTTCTCTACACTTGCATGATTTTTAAGAAGGTTATGATATACCCTTATCATCTATAATCCCAAAATAACTAAAAATATCCCTTTTTAGGAAGTTCGCTGCCTCTGACTGTGCAATTGGAGCCAACTGATTAAAATCTCCAACACATACAAACTTATCCCGTGAATACATAGCTGCACATATAAGCTGTGTAACATATGCCATACTGACCTCATCAAACATTACCAAATCATATTTTACATTTTCAAACATATGCTCAACAACTAGTTTAGATACTGTAGTTGCAATCATATTTGCCCTTGAAGCATAAAAAGCTTCCTTTTCTCTAATTGAAGTACGGCATTTCTTCAATTTCTTTTCAACTGTATCCATTTCCTTTGAATATTTCATACCCTGTTTGATTAATTTATCTTTACTAAGGGTTAATGACTCCAGTTTTTCTGCCAAATTCTGATTTCTGTCCAAAGCATAATTATAAGCTACGACATCATGGTTATCAGATAATTTTGTATCCCTTACATAACCATATCGCAATATCTTTCCATTTTTTTAAGCTCTGTCTGTTTGTATTTATATAATAACTCTATGGTTCTATTCTAATTAAAACAGCAATTGATGTGAGTTCCCAAAATGGGAATTTACATTCCACTATGGTTCTATTCTAATATGAAGATAAGGATACACAGTTAGTGTGTACCCTATTTACATTCCACTATGGTTCTATTCTAATGAGCACAAACCTCTTCAAAAATATCAAAATCTGAATTTACATTCCACTATGGTTCTATTCTAATCCGTCGCTGTCAAGTAATCGTAATTCTTTATTAATATTTACATTCCACTATGGTTCTATTCTAATTGGAATCACTAGTTTGTGCTATGGCAAAATTATCAATATTTACATTCCACTATGGTTCTATTCTAATATGACCTGACGGAGCATAATGAATTAAATAGGCAATTTACATTCCACTATGGTTCTATTCTAATCCAAGAATCAAAAGTATTCAAATCATCTAATGCATCATTTACATTCCACTATGGTTCTATTCTAATGCCTTTATCGTTCGCCTGCTTGAAT